>Ga0163144_10014545_pt1 | contig 16321 bp, 16 predicted proteins | sample OliLak19BULKMAT1_FD_123175 | JGI IMG/M metagenome (GOLD analysis project Ga0163144, IMG submission 123175) | Freshwater microbial mat bacterial communities from Lake Vanda, McMurdo Dry Valleys, Antarctica - Oligotrophic Lake LV.19.BULKMAT1 | ecosystem: Environmental > Aquatic > Freshwater >... | reverse complement strand
TCAACATATGCTTAAACCCCAAGACATAGTGATATTGCTAAAAATACTAGCCTCTCTAACCTTATCAAAAGGTCAATCTGAGGAATTGTCTCAGAAAGAGTTGGCGACTTATTTATGTATGAGTACTTCTGAAGTCCATGCCGGCATTAAGCGCCTGATATTGTCCGGATTATTAGGGCCTGTGAGTAGGTCACATAAAACTATACTGTTACCAGTAAAAGCAGCCTGCGAGGAATGTCTCATTTCAGCAGTAAAATATTTTTTCCCCGCGCAATTAGGCGAGTATACTCGTGGTATTGCCACCAGCTATGCTTCTCCTGTATTTGAAAAACATATTTTAATAGGCGATGATCCTATTCCAGTATGGCCAGATGCAGAGGGCGATAAACGTGGCTTAGCTTTAGATCCACTTTATAGCTCAGTGCCTCGTTCACTGATACGATTTCCAGATCCAATTTTTTATGAGTTATTGGCGCTGGTTGATACCATACGTTCAGGCCGAGCCAGAGAACGCAACATAGCCATAAAACTATTAAAGGAGAGACTGCATGGACAATAGGCATATTCGAGCAACATCGAATTTAGCCAAGTTAGAGATTGTGGCTAGAAAGCTAGAAGAATTGAATGATGAAGTTGTCTATGTGGGTGGTTGTACAACGGCATTATTTATTAATGACCCATTAACACTGGATGTTCGCCCAACCCAAGATGTGGATTGCATCGTTGATATTGTTTCATTAAGGGAATACAACAAATTTGGAAAAGCCTTAAGTAAGAAGGGTTTTAGGCAATCTATACAAGAAACCGTAATTTGCCGCTGGTTTCATGAAGATAGGCCTAGGCAGGCCTGTGACTTTGACACTTTGGGTGCTGTGAGGTCACATTGTTTCAAAAGCAAGAACATTAATAGCGATTTTTTCATAGAGATGTACAAAGATTTCTATTTAAGAATTAGCTAATTTATTTAACCGTGATGCGAGCACAATTTTTCACGTTATTTATAGATGAGAAACCAGATGCCGAAAAGATCAGAGAAATATGGAGATCTATGAAATTATTGAGAAACAATTAATTAAAGTGTCAAACTCACAGGTCTGACCCTCTGTTTAAAAAATGGAGGCGGCGGGAATTGAACCCGCGTCCGCTGATCCTCTACCCTTGGGTCTACATGCTTAGACCTATCTTTATTTTAACTGCACATCATCCAATAGGCGGGATAAAATGTGTAGCGAGCCCTTCTGTTTAACCTGCTGGTCATGAGCCATGCCAGCAGGCGATCTTAATGATTATAACCATTGCGTGTCTCCGAAGAGACGCCGGCTACATAAGCACTCACCGGGCAATGGGCTGTCCCGTTTTTTTAGGACGGGAAGCGACTACTAGGCAGCGGCTAAAGCCAAAGCTTCGTTGTCGTTTGCAGCGTTACGGCTGAATAAGTTTACAGCTATTGTTTTGCGATTTATGATTAACGAGCCTGAATCGCCTGCTCGACATGCACCTTAGGCTTTGCAACCCGCGTCGAAGCCAGGTCGCCCCCTATGTATATAATTATACATGTTTTAGTAAGGTTTTACCACTACTTTCGTCCCTATTCTCATAAAGTTTTGGCTTAACCAGCGAGCGTCAGCCGGTTGAACACGAATACAACCATGACTGGCGTTATAGTTAGGAACGCTATTAGAAGCATGGATCGCATAAAATTTACTAAAATGCATGCAATAACCCATAGGAGCTCCGCCATTCGGGAGTGGGTAGCGAGTCGATTTGCAACCAGGCCCACCTATGCTTCGTACCGCATAGGTTCCGCTTGGGGTGCGGCAGCTTCGATTGATGTCTTTGCAATAACCAGCTCCTCCAGAAGCTCGGCCACTATTAACTAGTTGACCATTGTCATAAGCATACCACATCAAAGTTCGTGGGTTGAAGACAAAGACTTTTTGAGCGAGAGCGGCGCTGCTAATCAATAAACAAGAAAGCGCAGCCCCTACAATGATAGTTTTCATAATCATCTCCTGACAGTATTGGCATCCCTGTCGTTACGACGATATGATCCTTCACTTGTTTAAATATAGAACAATATTTCAGGAATTGAGAATTCTTTCTAAGTCTTAATTTGATGATTTATTTATGCATTAACTGTGTCTTATGAGGCGTTGCTTTTCCCGTTGCCATTCTCTTTCTTTAGTAACTACACGTTTATCGTGTTGTTGTTTTCCTTTGGCTAAAGCAATTTCAACTTTCACATAGTTACGATGCCAATGAAGATCCAAGGCCATAATAGTATAACCTTCTCTTTCTTTGGCCCGGTGTAATTTAGCCAGTTCACGTTCATGAAGCAGTAATTTACGAGTCCTGAGGGGGTCAGGCTGTATATGGGTAGAGGCGCTGAGCAAAGGAGATAGATGAGCGCCAATTAACCAAGCCTCGCCATTTTTTAAAATAACGTAACTCTCCTTTAATTGGACTTTGCCGGCGCGCAGGCTCTTAACCTCCCAGCCTTCTAAAGCTATACCTGCTTCAAAGCGCTCTTCAATGAAATAATCATGGAAGGCTTTTTTATTTGAGGCGATAAGCCGCTCAGTTTGGGTCTTGGATTGCTTATTCATAATAGGCGACATATTATCATATTCGGTCATTTTTGCAGAGCTTAATGTTATTTTGGCTAAAATATGTCAAAATTAAACTATAAAAAATCAGCAAGGTTATTATATGACTGTAATTAATAAATCAGCTATCGTTCCTTATACAGCAGAACAAATGTATAATTTGGTCAACGATGTGGAGAAATATTCTCAGTTTGTCCCCCATTGTGTTGAGAGTCAAGTTATCCAAAGTAGTTTAGATGAAATCCATGCCTCGCTCACTTTTGCCAGTGCTGGAATCCATAAATCTTTCACTACCTTAAACAGATTGCAACCCCATAAAATGGTTGAGATGCGTTTAATCAATGGTCCTTTCAAAAGTCTGGAAGGATTCTGGAGCTTCGAACAGCTGGAAGGTCATCTGAGCAAAGTGACCCTCAACCTGGAATTTGAGCTGGCGACAGGAGTTTTAAAAATGCTTTTTGGGCCTATTTTTAGTCAAGTAGCTTCTTTATTGGTAGACGCTTTTCAGAAACGCGCCGAACAAGTTTATAAATAATAATCCATGATTAATGTTAGTGTTATTTATGCCCATCCTGACCGTCAAATCGAAATTGCTCTTCTCATAGAAGAGAATTGCACAATTGCCGTTGCTGTCCAGCGTTCGGGGATATTGCAACAATTCCCGGAAATTGTCATAGGTCGCACTCCTTTGGGTATTTTTGGTTGCCGTGCGGCTTGGGATGATCTGTTAAAAGAGAATGATAGAATTGAGATCTACCGCCCCTTGCAGATAGACCCTAAACAAGCTCGTGTATTAAGAACGAAAGTTAAAAAAATTTAACTTTACGACTTAAGAATGAAGGTTAGCGGTGTACTTGGTGACATGCCCGTTTTCAAAATAAATATACACTTGTTGAGCTTTAAAATTGCCATGGCCTGGTTGAATGGTGTAAACATAAATCAATTGATTATCATTAAATGCATTAACCAGAACCGGTGTTCCGAGTAGAGAGGTTACTTCTTCTCTAGTCATGCCGGGACGAATGGCATTCACTTTTTGAGGAGTTAAGATATTGCCTTGCTTAATATCCGGTTTATAAATAAACCAACAGCCCGTCAATAGGGACGCCAATAAGAATAAAAAAAGTAATCGTCTTAACATGGGATAAAATCATACCTAACTTGGCTGAAAAAAACTAGTTCGTGTAATATGATTATCCGGGCTTAGGCATTAAAAATCATTCACGGAGACAGGAGAAGACCTTGAGGGATAAGAATTTGCGTCAAGCGGGTTTAAAAGTTACCTTACCTAGAACTAATATCTTAAAAATATTGGAAAAGGCCGAGCCGCGTCATTTGACTGCCGAGGATGTTTATCAAGCTTTATTGGAACAGGGTGAGGACGTTGGAGTGGCGACTGTCTATAGGGTGCTCACTCAATTTGAGACTGCGGGATTAGTGAAGCGTCATTATTTTGAGCCTGGCCAGGCAGTTTTTGAATTAGATCAAGGCGAACACCATGACCATCTAGTCTGTCTGAATTGCGGGGGAGTTGAAGAGTTTTTTGATGAAACCATCGAAAGATGCCAAACAGAAATCGCCAAGAAAAATAATTTTCAGATGACAGACCACAATCTCACCATTTATGGACTCTGTCAGCGATGTGTTTAAGAGTTTTTCAATAAGGCGAGATAAAGACCTTCTAAAACAATATCCGGGGCCAGATGGGTAAAAATATTTTCATCTTCAAATAAATATGAAAATCCACCAGTACCAATAACAATAGGTTGGGAATTGGGAAAACATTGAGCGGTAATTCCTTGAGTTAACTGCTTCAGCGTGGCCAATTGACTATAGTATAAACCGGCTTGAATGCACTGAACTGTAGTTTTTCCTAGGATAACCTCTGGCTTGATAATTTCGACCTCTGGTAAAGAGGCTGCATTCAACTTCAGCGCTTCCATAGATGTTTTTAATCCCGGAAGAATAGTCACACCTAAAAATTCCTGCCGGTCATTAACAGCTAAATAAGTGGTCGCCGTGCCGAAATCGACGATAATCAAATTTTTTTCTGGGTAATGATGAACACCGGCTATGGCTTCAGCGATCAGATCGGCGCCGACTTCAGTAGGGTTGGCGGTTTTGATTTTAATGCCGGTTTTAACACCAGCCTGTAAAACAAAAGGCTCAATATTAAAATATTTAATACAGGCTGAACGAAGAGAATAATCAATACTAGGAACTACAGAAGCAAAAGCGATTTTTTGGATGCGGCTGGCGTCAATATTATTTTCTTTCAGAACATTGCGAAAAAAAACGCCAATTTGATCGGATGTATGTGGTTGCTTAGTATCATAACGAAAGCGCATTTGAATTGTGTTACCGGCAAAAACACCGCCAAAAATATGCGTATTGCCGACATCTAAACATAAAATCATAAAACTCTCCATAGCAGTCAGGTTTCTGTGCGAAGGCTCTGCTCAAAGTATAAAGATTGTGAAAAATTGGCCAGAATAAATAATAATATTATTGCGCCCAATGGTATACATAACAAGATGGCCGTGGCGCTTATGCCTAATAAATATCCTCCGAGTAGGGCCATAATTGACCAAACAGCACTGGCAATAATCAAGGTTAAACCCATGGCTTTGCCTTGTTGATCTGCGGCAACTTGACTGGATAAAAACGTGGTGAACAAACTGAAAAAAATGACATCACCCATCGCCATAGGGATAGCGCTCAGCCAAATCAAACTAGAGCTTAATAAATAGGTGGGATCATAAATGGCTAGCAAGCTTAATAAAGATCCCGATAATATCGCTACCACAGATCCCCATAACAATTGGGTATGATTAAAAAATTTTAACAAAATTCGAATCAGCACACTGGAAGCTAAGATCAGCCAAAAGGCGACCAATCCTATAAAAAGCCCCAGCAGTGAGGGAGAATAGTGAAAGACATTTTTCAATATAGCCGGTATAAATTCATAGTAACAACTCCAGCTCATTTGACAAAAGATTAATAATAAAAATAATACCCGGATAGGTTTAGAGCATAATAATAATTTATAATCATTGATCATTTTTTTAAAAGTGAAATTAAAAGCAGTTTGAGCGCTGGGTAAGGTCTCGGGACATTTTTGAGTCAGCGCCAGTCCAAAAAAGGCAATGCCGCTAATGATTATAAAAGGCAGGGAATAAGCGATTTGCAACAAGAAGGGATGATTGCCCAACTGCCCTCCTAAAAGAGGACCCAGACAAGCGCCTAAAGCGATAATGCTTTGAATGGTCGCCATATTAGCAAGCCGGTTATGACTATCACTTAAATCGCCCATGATGCTGGGGCCAACAGCTTTATTAGTATTTAATAAGTTGGAAAAAAATAAACCGCAGATCATTAATAAAGGACTGTGATAATTTAATGCTAACATCCCCGTTAATGAGAGGATTAATAACCCAAAGAAACTCCCATAAAGTGCCAGCTTTCTGCCAAAATGATCGGAGAAGGTGGTAATCAGCATATTAGCGATTATTTCAGCGAGCTTATAAAGGCAAAGGGCTGTGCCAAATAAAAAACTGCGTTTTGCAATGTTCGTAGGGTCAGAAAATAAGGGGCTGTCAGTGGCGAAAAATAAAAAAGCGAGTAGGGGAGTTAATATATTGGCGCCTAGTTCAGCGCTCATGATGGCTATAAAAATGTTTAATTTTGGTACCTGTCGCATGATCAAGTCCTCTTAAAGTTGTGCAAAAAATATTAAACTAAAAATGTTCAAAAGTCAAAAAAGTATGGTATGATCTTTTCTTAGCATCCAGGAGATAAAATATGAATAAAACATTTACCTCTGTTGATATTAATGCAAATGACGCTCCCCTGGTGCGAGCGGAAGCCTCTTTACCTGAAATTACTTTTAAATCGGTAATCTTGGCTATCATTATTACTGCTTTTCTAGGAGCGGCCAACGCCTATTTAGCTTTAAAGTTAGGTCAAACCATTTCCGCCTCCATCCCCGCCGCCATTATCGCCATGGGCGCTTTACGTTTCTTTAAAAAACATAACGTATTAGAAAACAACATCGTCCAAACCGCAGCCTCAGCAGGCGAGGGTGTAGCTTGCGCAATCGCCTTTGTATTACCCGCTTTATTAATGACAGGCTATTGGACTTATTTTCATTACTGGGAAACTCTATTAATCAGCCTTCTAGGCGGTGGTTTTGGGGTAATGTTTTCCATTCCTTTACGCAGAGTCATGTTAAATTATCCTAATTTAAGCTATCCCGAAGGAACAGCTATCGGCAATGTCCTGAAAGCCAGCGCCGCGGGCGCCACTAAAATGAAGTATTTAGTGAATGGCGCGCTAGGCGGAGGTCTTATCGTTTTATTCCAGACCGGGTTTAAAGTCTTATCGGAAAGTTTCCCGATATGGATGACTAAAGGCAAATTCTTGTTTGGTTTAAGTTTAGGCTTTTCACCGGCTTTACTCGCTGCAGGATTTATTGTGGGCATACAAGCGTGTATTGCCTTGCTCGTCGGTATTTTCCTCGGATGGGTCGTGGGTGTGCCGATTTACTCTCATATTTATGGCTTGCCTGATGGGGGCAGTTTGTATGATATGGCCATGACTTTAAGGGCCCAACATATTCGTTATGTCGGTGTGGGGATGATGCTATTGGGAGGAGCTTGGACCTTATGCACCTTGATTAAACCCATTATTTCTAGTTTTGCAGTGTCGATGCGCTCGTTAAAAGAAGCCAAAAATAATGATGAAAATTTCCGATTGCCGCGCACCGAAAGGGACATCCCTATTTTTTACGTGGGTCTCGGTACTATCATTCTGGCCGCCGCCGCTTTCTTTATATTCCAGCATTTTTTTAATATGGAAGGCCAGCCGCTTTCTTCAGGTTTTCGTTATGGCATTAGTTTGTTTGCCGTATTTTATCTATTAATTGTCGGCGCTTTATTAGCCTCTGTATGTGCTTATATTACCGGTTTGGTGGGTGTGACAAATAATCCACTATCCGGTTTAATTCTGGGTTCAGTCCTAATAACTTCACTTATTTTGCTACCATTTTTTGGGCCTCTTATTCATGCGCATCCGGCGGTTGCTAAAATAGGCGTTTCAATTGTAATTATTATCACCACTGTAGTGGCGATTGCCACGGTTATCTCCGGAGAAAATATTCAAGATCTGAAAGCAGGGAAAATGGTCGGGGCGACTCCCTGGAAACAACAAGTGATGTTATTAATTGGTGTAGTGGTTGCCGCTTTGGTCATCGGCCCAGCTCTGGAATTATTATTCCGGGCTTATGGAGTGGGTGGGCTATTCCCTCATGCCGGCATGGACCCCTCCCAAATGCTGGCGGCTCCTCAAGCGGGTTTAGTAGCGGCTGTAGCTCAAGGTGTTTTCGGTAATTCCTTAGCTTGGACTGACATCACTGTTGGTATAGCTTTGGCCACGCTAGCTATAGTCGTTGACGAAATTTTAAAGAAAAAAGGCATGCGTTTGCCCGTGCTGGCTATAGGAATTGGCATTTATTTACCGCCTGAAATTACCTCTGCGGTTGTTATGGGTGGAGTTCTTAATTATATTTGCCAAAAAGTCATGAAAAAACGTAATCAGCAAAGTTCAACTTTTGATTCCAGCACTATGCTGGCCTGTGGATTAGTCGCTGGCGCTGCTCTTATGGGGGTTATTTTAGCCGTTCCTTTTGTTCTTAAAGGCTCTTCAGACGCCCTTAGAATAGTCCCGGCCAGTTTTGTCCCTTTTGCCAATAGTTTGGGATTATTAACCTTAGGTTTATTATGTTTTTGGTTATATAAAACCACTATTCAAAAACGTTAATCACGTTAATCTAAGGTTTTTTTATAGCTTTCTTTTAAAAAGCCAAGTGAAATCAGCATTATGATGGCCCCTAGCATTAAATAAAAGCCAGGGGCTAATAAATTATTAGTTTTTCCAATTAAATAAGTCGCGACCAATGGCGCTGTGCCCCCAAATAATGCATTGGCAAGATTGTAGGGCAGTGACATGGCAGTGTAACGGACGGCCGTTGGCATTAGTTCAACAAAAGTGGCCGGTATAGTTCCATAAGCAAAACAAACAATTAAAGCAAAACAACTCTGAGCGAGCCAGATCGCATTAAAATCAGCCTGCTGTAATAATATAAATAAGGGATAAGAAAAAATAAGATAGCTGATTGCTCCAATCATTAGCACAGGTTTACGGCCTATTTTATCGGAAAGCCAACCTGTGAAAGGAATAAAAATAATAATCACTATCATACTCAATGTATTGCAGGTTAAGGCCTTTTCTAAAGGGACTTTTAAGTAAGTAACCATGTAACTGGAAAGATAAACAAAGAGTAAATAAAAACCCATCGCAGGTAAAAAATCTAACCCTAAAGCGATCAGCATATTTCGCCAACAAGTTTTTATAGCAGTTAATAAGGGAGTTTTCACCAGGCGTCGTTCTGCCTTAGCTTCTAGGAAAAAAGGGGATTCAGGCATATATAAGCGCAGATACAAACCAATAAAACCTAATAAAAAACCAGCGATAAAAGGTAAGCGCCACCCCCAGGTTTGTAAAACAGATTGGGGCATCCATAATCCCATTAAAGCTCCGGTTGCTGATCCCACCAGTAATCCGGCAAAAGCGCTAAACATAACCCAGCTGCCATATAAGCCTCTTTGTTTAGGGGGGGCATGTTCAATGATATAGGTGATTGAGCCGCCAAACTCGCCGCCAATGGCTAATCCTTGTAGTAAACGGCATAGCGTTAATAGTACTCCAGACATGAAGCCAATTTGCTCATAAGTGGGTAAAAGGCCTATCAAAGTAGTGGGTAGGGCCATTAAAATAATCCCGGCGGCTAGAGTTTTTTTGCGGCCTAAGCGATCGCCGTAATGACCAAATAAAATGGCGCCTAAAGGCCGCATAAAAAATCCAATGGCGAATACGCCAAAAGTGACTAATAATGATGAGAATTTGCTATGCATTGGGAAAAAGAGGTGGCCGATAATAGGTGCAAAATAACCGTATAAAGCAAAGTCATACCACTCTAGAAGATTGCCGAATATTCCTGGAATCAGTAATTTTTTATCCATAAACGCATTAAATGCTCGCTCAAGTAAGTGATGCCGATACTAAATTGTAAACCCACTCCGCGTCGCATCAACGACATCCGCCGTACTCGCAGGATTCGCATAGTCGGGTCCTGTCTGCTGCATCTCTTTCACGTGCTCGGAGTACCTGCGCGCGCGAAAGAGATTCCGCATCCACCCGACGCAAAGTTCGCTGGCGTATGCGTTGATACTCCGCTAACTGCCTGGGCGTCTTTTTTCATAGTAATAGTAACAGAAAACAATTTTCACAGAAAATTCTCTACGCCATGAGGGATCGTAAGGGAGGAGAAACGCGAGTTCTCCCCCTTCATTGCAAGCATCGGCTTTGCCGATGCGCAGCATATAAATCAGGAAGCAGTTCTCGCTTCAGCGAGAACTGCTGATCATACATTGCTGTGCTTTATAATGCTAATTTGATAAACTGTGGTAATGAAAATGATAGATCAGCGTTTAATTCGAAATTTTTCAATAATTGCTCATATCGACCACGGTAAATCGACGTTGGCCGATCGCCTCATCCAAATTTGCGGAGGATTGAGTGAGCGAGAAATGGTTGCTCAAGTACTTGATTCCATGGATATTGAAAGAGAAAGAGGCATTACTATCAAAGCTCAGAGTGTGACTTTGCATTATAAAGCTAAAGATGGTCTGAATTATCAGCTCAATTTTATTGATACTCCCGGTCATGTCGATTTTGCTTATGAAGTTTCTCGCTCATTGGCCGCTTGTGAAGGCGCTTTATTAGTGGTGGATGCTGGACAGGGGGTTGAGGCACAAACCGTCGCTACTTGTTATACCGCCTTAGAGCAAGGTCTGGTTGTTTTACCGGTGATTAATAAAATCGATTTGCCTCAGGCTGAGCCTGAAAGAGTTATGCAGGAAATTGAAGATGTGATCGGCATTGAAGCTACTCATGCCATCAATGTGAGTGCTAAACAAGGCATCGGTATTCATGAATTGTTGGAACAATTAATTGTCACCATTCCCTCCCCAAAAGGAAATCCTGAGGCTCCCTTACAAGCTTTAATTATCGATTCATGGTTTGATAGTTATTTGGGTGTAGTGTCTTTAGTACGCATTATGGAAGGCGTCTTAAAAAAAGGCGATAAAATTCGAGTTATGTCGACAGGCAAAGATTATCCTGTTGATGCAGTCGGTGTATTTACACCTAAACGGTTACCTCTTGAATTATTACAAACCGGAGAGGTAGGGTTTGTGGTCGCCGGTATTAAAGATATTTTCGGCGCTCCAGTAGGGGACACCTTAACCCATGCCAAACGAGCGGCTGCAGAACCTTTGCCTGGATTTAACAAAATCAAACCTCAAGTTTATGCCGGCTTATTTCCCATTAGCGCTGACGATTACGAAGGCTTTCGAGAAGCTTTATCAAAATTAAAGCTTAATGACGCCGCTTTATTTTATGAACCAGAATCTTCCACAGCCTTGGGTTTTGGTTTTCGCTGTGGATTTTTGGGAATGCTGCACATGGAAATTGTGCAAGAACGTTTAGAGCGTGAGTATAATTTAGACTTAATCACAACCGCGCCCACTGTTATTTATGAGATACTCACCAAAAATAACGAAATTATTTACGTTGATAATCCCAGTCAATTACCTGATATTGGTCAAATTAATGAAATTCGCGAGCCCATCGCCGATGTGCATATTTTAGTCCCCTCTGAGTATTTGGGGGCGGTGATTACATTAGCCATGGAACGTCGAGGCTCGCAGAAAAAATTACAATATGTAGGCAAACAGGTTTCTTTAGAATATCAAATCCCTATGAATGAAATTGTTTTGGATTTCTTTGATCGTTTAAAATCAGTGAGCCGCGGTTTTGCTTCTTTAGATTATAATTTTAATCATTTTGCTGCAGCGGATTTAGTCAAGGTAGACATTTTAATTAATACTGAAAGGGTTGACGCTTTGACATCAATTATTCATCGTGAGCATGCTTTTACCCGGGGTAATGCTCTGGCTGAAAAACTAAAAGAATTAATACCCCGGCAAATGTATGATGTCGCCATTCAGGCGGCGGTAGGATCTAAAATTATTGCCCGGCAAAACGTCAAGGCCTTGCGTAAAGATGTTACGGCTAAATGTTATGGCGGCGACATTTCCCGTAAACGTAAATTATTAGAAAAGCAAAAAGCCGGTAAAAAGCGCATGAAGCAGGTTGGCAAAATTTCCATTCCGCAAGAAGCCTTTTTAGCAGTATTAAAAGTCGGCAAAGATTAATAGATGGATGCGCATGACCCGCCCGGTTAACACTGTCATTGCGAGGCCAGCGAAGCAATGACAAGAAAGGCGTAATCGGATGATTTTAAATTTGGAGAGTTTTTAAATGATTATTATTGATTTTACCTTTTATCTAACTTTAGCTGTAGTAATTACAGGTATTATCAGTTTACTAGATATATTATTCTGGGCCAAAAAACGCCGGCAAAATAACGAAAAACAGCCGGTAATTATTGAATACGCCCGCTCTTTCTTTCCAGTCTTGTTGTTAGTCCTGGTTATCCGTTCTTTTCTAGTACAACCCTATCGCGTGCCGAGCAGTTCCTTAGCGCCTACAGTCATGCCAGGTGATTTTATTGCCGTTAAACAATATGAATATGGCTTGCGCTTGCCGGTAACAAATACCAAAATTGTTAATGTCAATGAACCCAAACGAGGGCAAATATTCTTATTTCGTTATCCGGTAGACCCTAATATTACTTTTGTAAAAAGAGTTATTGGCGTACCGGGAGATCATATCGAGTATAAAGATAAAGTGCTTTACATCAACGGCGTTGAAGCTAAACAGAAATTATTAGAAACCACCCATTATATTGATGAAAATGGAGTATATTTTACCGTAAATCGCATAGAAGAAGACTTGGATGGCGTCAAACATCAAATTTTTGTTCAAACGGAAGGCGGTCAAACTCAAAATATTGATGTGGTTGTGCCCCCGGGCCATTACTTTGCTATGGGCGATAATCGCGATGATAGCGGCGACAGTAGAATCTGGGGGTTTGTTCCTGAAGAAAACTTGATCGGTCAGGCATTCTGGACTTTTATGAGTTGGGACGCCAGTGCCTCAGGTATTGATAAAATACGTTGGAAAAGGGTGGGCAAAGGAGTGCATTAATGCCTTCGGATTCTTACCAACTGACATTGCAAATCGGTTATCAATTTAAGAATGAGGAATTATTAATTCATGCCTTAAGCCACCGCAGTACCGGCGACAATAATAATGAACGCCTGGAATTTTTAGGAGATGCCATTCTAAGCGCTATTATTGCCGAGGCCTTGTTTAAGCATTATCCCCAAGCCAGCGAAGGCGATCTCAGCCGCATGCGTTCATTATTAGTCAGCGGTGTTAATTTGGCTGAATTAGCTAAAAAACTCGAATTGGGAAATTATATCAAATTAGGCGTCGGTGAAATAAAAAGCGGCGGCCAGCATAGACAATCTATTTTAGCAGATGCTTTAGAGGCTCTATTAGGCGCCATATACTTAGACAGTGATTTGCAAACCTGCCGGGAATGCGTTTTGAAATGGTTTTCGGACCAACTGGACAAATTTGAAATTCACCAGGTTAAAGATCCTAAAAGCCGCTTGCAGGAATGGACCCAGTCACATAAACTGTCTTTGCCTGTTTATAAAGCAACTATTAGTGGCAAACCTCATGAACAAACCTTTATGGTGGTATGTGAAGTCCACGGTTTGCCTCATTCAACCATTGGCAGCAGTACTAATCGGCGTAAAGCCGAACAGTTAGCGGCCAGTCTTTATTTGGATTTATTATCATGAAAAGTTTAGAACGAACTGGATATATAGCTATCATTGGCCGCCCTAATGTAGGTAAATCCACTTTATTAAATCACATCCTTGGCGAAAAGATCAGTATTACTTCGCGAAAACCCCAGACCACTCGTCATCGTATTCTAGGCGTAAAAACCATGGGTGAATTCCAATTTATTTATGTCGATACGCCAGGCTTACATGATCATGAGGGGCGGGCCTTAAACCGTTATATGAATCGCACTGCTTTAAGTGCTATTCACGATGTCGATGTCATTGTTTTTGTGGTGGATGCTTTGCGTTGGACAGAGGGGGATGACTGGATTTTAACGCGATTAAGTCAATCGAAAGCCCCCATTATTTTGGCGGTGAATAAAATTGATAAATTATCCGACCGTTCGCAACTATTACCCTATTTAGAAGCCTCAGCAAAACGTCATGATTTTTTTAAAATCATCCCTATCAGCGCAAAAAATGGTGATCAGCTGATTGAATTACAAAAAAGCGCTGGTGAATGCTTGCCCCAGCATCCACATTTATTTCCTCCCGACCAGTTAACTGACCGAAGCGATCGCTTTATTGCAGCTGAAAACATTCGAGAAAAATTAATGCGAGTGTTAGGCCAGGAGTTACCTTACTCACTGAGCGTAACTATTGATGCTTTTGAGGAAGAAGAAAAAATTGTCCGAATTGCCGCAACCATTTGGGTGGAAAAAGTCAGTCAAAAGCCCATAATTATTGGCGAAGAAGGCAGTCGCTTAAAAATGGTGGGTCAAAGATCCCGATTGGATTTAGAAAAATATTTAGATAAAAAAGTGTTTCTCAAGTTATGGGTTAAAGTAAAAACCGGCTGGTCCGATGATGAAAAATCCTTGCATCAACTGGGTTATATTTAATTTAGGGGAATATTTAAATTTGACGTTTTGGAATAAATTTGCCCAATGTCTCGGCATTATTTAAATGAAAAATTTATGTTTAAAAAAGCTTTATTAATTTCTATGATTGCATTAGTTGTAACAGGTTGTCAGTCTACTGTGGCCACATCACAGGCATCACGAAGCGTAGAGAAATTTCTGTGAAAATTGTTTTCTGTTACTATTACTATGAAAAAAGACGCCCTGGCAGTTAGCGGAGTATCAACGCATACGCCAGCGAACTTGTGCTGTCTAAGTGGATGCGGAATCTCTTTCGCACGCGCAGTGTACTCACGAGCATGTGAAAGAGATGCAGCAGACAGGACCCGACTCCACCAATTCTGCGAGTAAGGCGGATGTCGTTGATGCGACGCGGAGTGGGTTTGCAATTTCAATATTGGCATCGCTTTGCAGAAATGAGTTATTTAAAAAATCCTCAAAAGTCTTCGTGAAATCTCTACTCATCCCCTGAGAAGTTTAATTTTAAAACCGTAGTTTATACGGTGTTTTTTAAACATAAATTTTATTACTATTTTTCAAGAAAAATAATTATTAATTCAGGAGAGAATTATGAATAGTAATGATGACAAATCTGTTGCATTAATAAATGCAGATGATTTATCTGAAGATATTAATCCAAACGTAAATTTATGTTGTATAGATGAAGATTCAATCCTATTAAAAAAAATTAAGTCTATTGATAGATATAAAATAGGAGCATTCTGGTTCGCTTTTACCAGCGGGTACGCGGATTCAATAATGAAAATGACTTTATCTGTGAAAGGGTTGGATCTTTTCTTTGATTCAGATGCCAAAAATATCTGGAAATTCCCAACCAATTTTATTATTCCAATTTTGCCTGCAATGAGTGCTTTCTTTTTTAATTATAAAGAAAACCTAGAAAATTTAAATAAGATTAAAAAAAATAAGTTAAATAAAGAATACAGTATTTGTCAAGATCTATGGCGTAAATTTGAGAAAAATAAATTTATAATTACGGTTTCAATATTAGCAGCATTACAAGAAGCAATTTTGGTTTATAATACTCTGGAAGAAGATAATGGAAAAGATGGGGAACTTCTATTTATGCTGCTTGCATCCTCTTCATTTTTTCAATTTATTTTATTGGAGACTAATGCGCTGATAAATCGAGTGGAAACTAACTTTGACTATTCTTCAGCTGTCAAAATTTGGCTAGGTCAATCGTTCAAAAAATCCATTTTATTACGATTAACGACCTTTTTAGGTGCATTTTCAATAACTGCTTTTGCTTATAATGAAAATAGGATTTTTTTCGATAAAATTTTACCTTCTGGAAATTTAAAAGCCGGGAGTTTATTAGCCGGTAGTTTTGCTTTTGTGTATGGCAATTCTCATGTCGCTTTATATGGTTACGAAACAGTTGAAAAAATTGTATTTCTCATCAATGAATATTCTGAGTCAAAATGTGGTTTTTGGAAAAATTATTTAAAAAAAGAATTATCACGGCTTGACTATTCCTTTCTAATCATCGCTGTTTTGATAGGTATGTTTGCAGAGTTCATGACTAAAACCACTGCTATAGCTCAATTTTTTTCGAGTAATGAAAATCTAAATTTATTAGATTTTATTAAATATGGTGGATTATCTTTTTTAGTGAATGGATTGCAATATTTTTTAGTTCAGGCTATCCCCGTTTTTTTTAATATTAAAAAATCTCGAACTAGTAAATCTGATGAATATGAATCTAGATACAAAATTTTTACTATAGGAGATTTATTAAGGGATTCAATTCGGGTGAGTGCTTATGCGGCTTTATTTGAGTTATTATCATTAAATGGTTTAAATAGTCAGATAAATAGTATTTTGAATGGCATCATTAACTGCATAGGCTGGTATGTTTTGTGTTGGCGGCCAATAAAAAATGATGCAAAAG
>Ga0163144_10014544_pt1 | contig 16323 bp, 10 predicted proteins | sample OliLak19BULKMAT1_FD_123175 | JGI IMG/M metagenome (GOLD analysis project Ga0163144, IMG submission 123175) | Freshwater microbial mat bacterial communities from Lake Vanda, McMurdo Dry Valleys, Antarctica - Oligotrophic Lake LV.19.BULKMAT1 | ecosystem: Environmental > Aquatic > Freshwater >... | reverse complement strand
CGTCGGCTGAGCTTCGCTGCGAGGGTTACAGCCTCGAAGAGGGAGTTGGGACTCGCCTTGCCCTGCCAAGCAATGTCGAAGGCGGTGCCGTGGTCCACGCTGGTGCGGATGACTGGCAAGCCTAGGGTGGTATTGATCGCGGTGTCGAAGGCGAGCGCCTTGAGCGGGATGTGGCCCTGGTCGTGATACATGCAGATGAAGGCATCGGTGCTTTGCCTGCGCCAGGGCAGAAAGGCGGTGTCCGGCGGGAGCGGGCCTTCGATGGTGATACCCCGGGCGCGCGCTTCGAGGATTGCGGGGATGATGATCCGCTCCTCTTCCCGCTCGCCGAAGAGACCATTCTCTCCCGCATGCGGATTCAATCCGCAGGCGAGAAGCTTCGGCTCGCGCCCACGGATGCGGCGCATCGCGTCGGCGGTGAGCTCGATCACATCGAGAAGGCGCGGCACGTTGAGCAAGCCAGGCACCTCGAGATAGCCCACATGCACCGTCGCGAAGGAGCAAGTCAGTTCCGGCGAGGTAAGCATCATGCAAGAGCGCTCCGCCTTCATCCGTTCCGCGAAGATTTCGGTGTGTCCGGGATACTTGTGTCCGGCGGCATGCATCGCCTCCTTGTTCAGTGGAGCAGTGGCGATGGCGTCCACGTCTCCGGCGAGACCGGCATCGATCGCCGCAAGGACATAGCGGTAGGCGGCTTCGCCACAGCGTGCGTCCAACGCGCCGGGAACGATGGTTTCGCCCTCCAACAAGTCCAGGTCGCGCACGTCGCGCGGGTCGAAGGGCAGCGCCAGCTTCTGCGAGACCCGCTCAAGCACGCTGACATCTCCGAACACCAGCGGTGTGCAGATGTCTTTGATTTCGCTGTTCGCCAGTAGGCGGAGACAGATTTCGGGGCCGATCCCGGCGGGGTCTCCCATGGTGACGGCGATACGTGGTTTGGACATCAGATGGCGGAGTTGGTGGTTTCTCGTTCTTGCTTCAAAGCGGAGGGCAACCATGCGGTGGCGCGGGGAGACCCGGGTTTCATGCCGCTGGGGATGCCGTCGAAGGTCGTTTCGGTCGGGAGGTTCAATAGACAGACTCCGCCGGAGGGCAGGGAGAGCAGGTCGGGGACCTCGGCGGAGCGCAGGCCGATGAATTGGTTGAAAGGAAGATCGAGGACGCTGGTCATGGCTGCTGGAGATGCTCCCGGAGAAATTCGGCGACAACATGAAGGCGCCCTTCATCATAGAATTCATCTCCGCCATGCTTCGATCCTGGCAGCATGATGAGCTGCACGGGGATATGAGCGGCCTCACAGGCTTCCCGGAACTCCTCGGATTGTGCTGGCGGCATTTGTGGATCAGAGGCTCCGTGGATAAGCATAAGCGGAGGATCGCCCGTGTCGAGATGCGCCACCGGACTGGCGAGCCGGGCGAGTTTGGGCACTTTGTCAGGGAGAGCTCCGAGCAGGAGTTGCAAAGCCGGGACGCGCACCTCAAGTCCGATCCCGGTGCTCTGGCTGAGGATGCTCTCCAGATTCGACGCGCCGTAAAAGCTCACGATGGCATCGATGCGGCTGCTTTGCTCCGCATGGTCGCCGACGACGCCCTCAAGTTCGACGTTTCCGTTGGTCACGCCGACGAGCGCGGCGAGGTGGCCGCCCGCAGAACTGCCGGCGATGGCGATGCGATCGGCGTCGATTAGGAATTCGTCCGCCTGGATTCGCAGGAAACGGATCGCAGCTTTGATGTCGTGAATCTGAGCCGGAAAGATCGCCTGGGTGGAGAGCCGGTAGTCCACGCTGGCGACAGCAAAGCCGTGTTTCACCAGACCGCGGATCGGCGCGTTCTCCCGCGATCCGCTTCGCCAGGCTCCGCCGTGCACATACACGACGAGAGGCGGACGGGCGTCGCCGTCGGGCCGATGGAGGTCGAGGCGGAGCGAGTGTCCCTCCACCTTGGCGAACTCGACGCCGGTCCGGACTTCGGCGGCAGCAGGGAAGGCGGCGAGAAGCAGTCCGATGACAAGACGTAGGGGGGAGAGCATGGGCGAGCAAGGTTACCCGCGTCCTTCGTCGATTCCGAGAGAAAGTTGCGTGGCGGGGAGCCGGATTTTTGTCGGGTTCCTGAACCAGCTGCCTGGCCGGAGTATCTCGATCACAACGAAGTCCCCACCGATTCCTGACAAGTGATCGCCGACTTGACCGAGGTTCCCCTTCGCCATCGCTTCGGAAGACGGAATGGTCGGCGATCCAACCCTATCTCCCCGGTGCGCGTATCTTGTCAAGTTGCGGAAGCTTCGGTTTGCTGGCAGACGTTTTTCACACTATCCATGAATCATCCGAAAGTCGTTTATATCACAGCTGGCGCTGGGGGAATGTATTGCGGAAGCTGCATCCGCGACAACTCCCTGGTGGCGGGACTGACCGAACAAAAATGGGACGTCTATTTACTCCCGCTCTATACGCCGATTCGGGTTGATGGGGCGGATCACTCCATCGATCAGCTCTTCTTCGGCGGGATTAATGTGTATCTGCAACAGAAGGTTCCTTTCTTTCGTTGGCTACCGGCCTTCCTCGACCGCTGGCTCGATAGCCCGACTTTGGTGCAGCGGGTGGCATCGCGGGCGCTCTCGGTCAGCGCCAGCGAGCTCGGTGGTTTGACGCTTTCGATGGTGAAGGGTGAGCATGGCTACCAGCGCAAGGAAGTGATCCGAATGGTCGAGTGGGTGCGGGATTTCATCAAGCCCGAGCTGGTCTGTCTGACGAATTTACTGGTGGGTGGGTCGATCCCGGCGCTCAAACGGGAGTTGGGCGTGCCGGTCATGGTGACGCTGCAGGGCGACGATCTTTTCCTCGGTGAGTTGCAGGAGCCGTGGCGGACCCAGGTGCTTGGCGAGATGAAACGGATTGCGGCGGAAGTGGATGGATTCATCACTTTTTCCGCTTTCTACCGCGATGAGATGGCGGCGCTTTTTGAGATTCCGGTCGAAAAATTTCACCTGGTTCCTCTTGGTGTGGTGGTCGAGGAGTTCGACAAGGTGCTGGCGGCCCGGAAGAAACGCCCGACGGGCGAGACGATCGGATATTTCGCCCGGCTCTCCCCGGAAAAGGGCTTCGATGTGCTGGTGGATGCCTTCATCGAACTGTCGGAGCGGCATCCCGGGGCCCGGCTGCGGGTGGGGGGATGGCTCTCGCCGAAGGACGAAGCCTTTTACGCGGCCCAGTTGGCGAAATTGGAGGCAGCCGGGCTGTCGGGTAGATTCGCGCGGATTGAAGCCCCCGATGCGGCAGGTAAGCACCGCTTTTTTGAAGAGGTCGATCTGTTCTGCGTGCCGGCCCGATATCGCGAACCGAAAGGTCTCTATATGCTGGAGGCGATGGCTTGTGGCCTTCCAGTGGTGGGTCCGAATGAAGGAGCCTTCCCGGAAATGATCCAGGGGAGTGGCGGCGGGCTCTTGGTGATTCCGGGGGATTTCAAAGACTTGGCCGAGAAGCTCGGTGAGTTGCTGGATGACCCGACCGGCGCAGTGTCGATGGGGGACTCGGCGCGACGCTGGGTTGAGACCGAAGGCAGTCGGCGTCGGATGGCAGCCGCAACCGGCGAAGTTTTCGACCGGGTGCGGGCGGCTAAGGGTGGAATGTGACTATCGCTGCAGGATCACCTGAACAGCGTCGATCGAGACGTTGCCATCGGCACCGGCATTGGTGAAGACCACGGCGGCTGGTTGACCTTTTTTGAAGCGATAGACACCAAGTCCGTAGAAGCCTTTGTCGAGTGGCGGTGCGACGCGCTGGTTTACGATCGTTGTCTTGGGATCTTCGGCAGACTCGACCGTAACGGAGGTCTGGGATGAGCGATTTTCGTGAGGTTGGTGAGAGACGCGGACTTCGTATTCTCCGTCTTCTGGGGCGGTAAATTCGAATCGGGCACTGGCGGTATTGTTGGATCCGGCTTTGGCGGGGGAGGCATAGCGGTAGCCGTGCTCGACGTATTGCTTCAGGCCATCGCCGGTGGTCCAGGTGCCGGTAAGGAGAGCCGCGTCGTCATCGATTACGATGCCGCTGAGCTGATTTTTCGGCACCCATTCCGTTGGGGGCTCGCCGAGATCAGGGAGGGCTGGATCGACGGCGAACTCACTCTTCAGGTCGGTGCGGCGAACATTCCCTGGCAGTTTGAGCAGATCGATCAGTTCGTCGAGATGTTGGTAATAGACTTCACGAGGCGTGGTCCCGTGGGTGATCGCGACGGCGGCTGCTTTGCCCACGACGACTCCCATCATGCCGCAGGTTTTCATGACCCGGACGGTGCCGAGTGCCTCGTGGGTGACGCTGATGTTGCGTCCGGCCATGAAGAGGTTCTCAATGTTGCGGGAATAGAAGCAGCGGTAAGGCACGGCATAGCCCTTTTTGCGATCCACTCCTTTGCCGTGAACTGCTTCCGCGATGAAGGGATTCTCCGCATAGTTGACGACGTATTGCTCTTTGGGATAGTGCAGATCGACCGACCAGGTGGTCAGGACGCAACCATCGGGGAAAGGCTTTTTCGTCACGATGTCTTCTTCGGTGAGAAGAACGTCGCCGAGCAACTGGAGTGTCTCGCGGGTACCGCCGACATAAGCCAGCCAAGTCAACCGGGCGTTGGCATGATTTTTCTTATCGGGGTCGTTGCGATCATAAATGCCGCGATTCTTCATCGCGCTGAAGGCTCCGTAGCTGGCTACGAGATTCCAATCGCGGATCGCCTCAAGGTCTTTGAGGGGATGTTTGTCATAACCGCTTTCCCAGAACCACTCCGCATGGAAATCTTTGGGGTAGGGGAAGTCAGCTTCGGTCAAAGGGAGCGCCCAAGGGGTCTCCGGGAAACTCTGTGGTTCGGTGGCATTCTCCCAGGCCCACATGTTCGACATGCCCATGCGGCCACCTTCAGCCATTTCGTAGTCGGCTCCGGCCATCAGGCCAATGGTGCCGTGGCCGGTGGCGTCGCAGAAAAAGGTGCTCTCGAAGCGCCGAATCGCCCCGCTGGAGGTGTCGAAGGCGAGCACGGATTTGATCGAGGTTTCGGAAGCCATCTCGACCTGATACGCATGATGATTGAGGAAGAGGGCGATGTTGGGCTCGGCATCGACGATGCCTGCCTTTTTGGCGTCTTCGAATTCCTCGTAAGTGCCGGGAGATTTTTTGGCGTCGTCTTCGAATTCGCGAATGATGTCGCCGACGGGGTAGAGACCGGGAGGAGTATTGCCCTGGGCCCAGACGCGGACTTCGGAAGAGCCGTTGCCGCCGAGGACGGGACGATTCTGAATGAGGGCGACTTTGAGCCCCATCCGCGCTGCCGAGATCGCTCCGCAGGCACCGGAATAGCCGCCCCCAACGAAGACGATGTCGTAGGGTCCTTCAGTGATGGGTTCGGCAGGAATGCCCAGCATTTCGCGTCTCCAATCGGGCAGGATGGCACTGTCGTTGTCGGGGACGAAGGCTGGATCGCTGCTGAAAAGGAGGGCGTCGCAACGGCCATTGAAGCCGGTCAGATCTTGCAGGGCGACGGTGGTGGCTTCTGCGGCAACGGTGACTTCACCGCCGTCTTCCCAGAACCACTCAGCCCCGGTTTTGCCGAATTCGTGGGTGACGACGGTGTCGCCGACTTTGACTTGGAAACGACCGGGAGCGGCGCTGGCGTCCACTTTGTCGGCGAATTTCTCAACCCAATTCTGGGTGCGGACCCAAAGGCGGTAGGTGCCGGCGGCGGGGAAGGTGACTTCTTTGCTCGCATCCGCGACGGGAGCGCCGAGGCCGTGGGCGAGCAGATAGGGGGAACCCATCGTGTCGATGAACTGGGTATCGAGGCTCCATCCGCCGGGTTTTTCAAAAGACTCCGCTTCGACGAGGACGGTGTCGGCGTGGGTCAGCGAGGTGATCCCAACACCGGCGAGGACGATGGCGGCGAAGAAGCGAGCAAGGGTAGGGAGTCTCATTGGGATACATTTCGCGAAATTCAGGCCTTTTCCAGTTTATATATGCGCCATAAGCCGGTATCAGAGGTGTGGCATTATTGCGGAGATGGAGGGGCAAGTCCGGTTTGTCCCTGGCAATACATCTGAAGAATCGTATCTTTATGACGTGTCCGCAAATCTGCATATGGTCCCCGCCGGAAAGCGGTTGGCGTTTCTGGTTCTGGTGTTGCTGGGTCTGCTCGTCCTGGCATTGGCGGTGCGCAGCAAGCGTCTGCGTTCGTCGAAGTCCTTTGGGCCAACCCCGGTCGTTCAGGTAATCGCAGCGGAACCGGAAATCCCCAAGGAGCCAGATACCCACGTTGACCGCGAAAGCGTGGTCGAGAAAGATCCGGCTCCGGCAGTGCGGGAGTGGGTCCCGTTGGATGTCGAAGACCCGGCCGCGCTCCCGGATCCTGCGGCGATCCTTCGTTCGCCGAACCGGGCCCTGACCTCGGAGCTGCTGGCTGAATTTTCCTCGCTCACTTTACTCGGGCTGAAGGAAGAGCGCAGCCTCGAACTTTGGGGACATCGTGGAAGCGAGGTCGGACCGGAGCTCCTGCGGGTATATCCCTTCACCGGATTCAGCGGAGCACCCGGGCCGAAGCTGCGGGAAGGCGACGGCCAGATTCCCGAAGGGATCTACCGCATTGAATACTTAAATCCGCACAGTAGTTATCATCGCTCAATGAAGCTCGACTATCCGAACGCGTGGGACCGGGCCAAAGGACTGCAGGACGAGCGCGTCCAACTCGGTTTCGATATTTTTATTCACGGGAGCTTCGTGACAGTCGGTTGCATCCCTATCGGCGATGAGGCGATCGAGGAGCTTTTTACGGCGGTGGAGACATTCGGGTATCGCAAGGTCACCGTCATCACGGCCCCTTGGGATATGAGAGTGCGCGAAGAGGATCCCGAAATTGACGGCATCGACTGGGAGGCGGAATTGTATGCGAAGATCCGGGAGGAGATCGCTCTCCTGGGAATGGGCGATCCGCAGTGAGCGGACGAATCACGGAGATTGAGAAAATGGCAAGGTGGCTGACACTGGCAGTCCATGGATCACCTTCCGCCCTCATCCTCCGAGCCTCCGCCCTTGCCGGAGAGGGTGCCTGACCGGGGTGTTTTGGAACCGACCATTTCGCTGGAGAAACCCCGGGGCTTGCATTGGTTGGGACGGCCCGGAAGCTGGCGGCTGGCGATTCTCGCAGTGGTGATCTGGGCCGCGATTATCGGCTTGAACCATATAATCGTGGGCGAGGTGGCTGGCGGGAATGCCAGGACTTTCGCCTTCACCCGCTTCGCTTCGAGTGTTGTGCTAGTCTTGGATCAGCGGCATCACGTGCCGGAGGAGATGCTTCCTCTCCTCGGGCTGGACGACGATTCAGTGCGGGAGGAGGTGGCCAAAATTTTCGATCAAGCGATCGCGGCGGATCGCCTGCCACCCGAGGCGCTCCCTGAATGGGTGATTCTTCTGGACCGGGTCGGCGATCAGGAGCGAAGTGCACACGCACTTGAGGCGGTCACGTTGGCCGAAGTTTCCGATGATGTGCGGCAGCAGGAGGAGTTGACGGGAGTGCTCTTGGATCATCGTGCTGGAGGGTCGGGGCAGCTGGCGGCCAGGACGGAGGTCTGGCTCGATCAGCGAATCGCGGAGGAGACCTGGGAACTTCCCGAGTGGCTCTATGTTGCGGAGGTGCGGAATGACCAGCCAACGGCCGATTGGCTTGCCCAACGGGGGCGGAATATCGTGCAGCGCGGTCTCGCAGCGGATCTCGGGTATATGCTGTTCTTCGTAGTTTCAATGTTGGCTGTTGTCCTGATGATGGCGCGCCGGCCTTCGGGAAGTTGTTTCCGGCAATCGGTTCTGCCAGACCGATGGTCGTCAGCGGCGCTGACCAGCCGTTTTTTTTACGCCGAGGTAGTCGCGCTGTTCGCCGTTGTGGTGGTGGCCCTGGTCGTGACGGTGCCGATGGGTGAATCGGTGGCCTCGGTGTTCTCCATGTTCGCTTTCTTGGCGGTCCCGATTTGGATGTTGGGATATCGTTTTTTTCCGGGGCCGCGTGCGATGGCCCGGGCGATGGGCTTATCCCCCATGCCCTTCCCGGCGGCGAGGCTTGTCCTTTTCACGCTCTGGGGAGTGGGGTTGCTACTGGGGCTGGCAGCCCTTTCGGCGTGGATTTTGGCACCTTTCACCTCGGAACTGATCGAGGACACGTTGACTCCGACGGGCTTGGATTGGCCGGGAGCGATCTTGATCGAGGCCTTCATCGCGGTGGTCCTCGCGCCGATCGGAGAGGAGATCCTCTTCCGGGGATTTCTCTATGGGGGCTTGAGCCGGAAAATGAATGCCTTCGCAGCGATGGCGATTTCGTCGCTCGTTTTCGCCGTGTCGCATCAATATTCACTTACGGGTTTGGTTTTCGTGTTTATCTACGGCCTCGTTTTTTGCTGGCTATACAAGCGCACCGGTTCCCTTTGGCCCGGAATCCTGGCTCACGGCCTTTATAATGGATTGATCACCTGGCAGGGGGTCGCCTGGTATAGCTTTCATGGATGAAGACTTGCTGATGATCTGCATGTGGAGGACAGTCTCCTATCATTCGGATGAGGTTGCTGGACCGTTACATCGCCAAACAGATTCTGGTCTCCTCGCTTTTTGCGGTGGCGGTGATCATCGTGATTTTGGTGCTTGGTAACGTCTTTAAAGAGATTCTCCGTGAACTGGCCAAGCGACCCGATCTGAGCATCTTGTTCGTGTTGAAGTTCATCGTGCTGGTCATTCCTATTTCTCTCAGCCTCGCCATTCCCTTCTCGTTTTTGACTTCCATTCTCCTGACCTTCGGGCGGCTTTCGGCAGACAGTGAGTTCGTTTCGATGCGGATGGCCGGGCTTAGCCTGTGGCGGATCTGCCTGCCGGTCGCGGTGGTGGCGATGTTTTTCACTGCGATCTGTGCGTGGGTGAATCTTTCGGTGACTCCAGCGGCCAAGAATGAAATGGAGGGCATGAAGGACTCGCTCATCAATCTTGTGAAACGCGAGCCGATGCTGCTTTTTCCCGATCAATCGGTCATGACGGAGCTGCCCGACCACCTCATCTATGCTCGGAAGGAGGACGGCGTCTTGCGCGGATTTCAGATGATCAAAATGAAGGACAATCTTCCTCAAGTGATCGCGATCGCCAAGGAAGCTCGCGTCACCGTGGATCTGGAGTCAGCCTCCCCCGAACTCCTCGTGGTGATGGAGGACGTGAATCTCCTGGTGCCGGGGCAAAGCGGCGACATGCTGCAAGTCACTCAGCCGATCTTCATGGAGGAAGCGACAGCCGCCGTCTCGATCGCCTCGTTCGCGAGTAGAAACGAGGACGTTAGTGATCAGCCGGAGAATCTGGGACTGCGGCCACTGTTCGCGAAAGTGGCGGACGAGAGCCTGACCCCGGAGGACCGGGCCATGTATCGTACCCAGTTGAGCATGCGCTTCGCCTTCTCCGTGTCGTGCCTGACCTTCGGACTGATCGGCGTCCCTCTGGGAATCACCGCCCAGCGCCGCGAGAGCACTGCCGGGTTTGTCCTGAGCATGGTTATTGCGGTGACGTATTACGTGATGCTCACGGCGGCGCAGATCATGCAGTCGAACGAAAAGGTTTACCCTCACCTGCTCGTTTGGGTTCCGAACATCCTGTTTTTGAGCATCGGGGTTGCCATGTTCGCGAAATTGGCCAAGAGGTGACCGGAAAGAAGCGTTCGCGGGGCGAAAAAGCGGTTTACAGGAGCGAATATCCACCGATATTCCCCACCCCGAGCGCATCCAGATCGCCGTCGGTCCTTCGGAATCCCCGCCACGTGGTCGGGAAGGTTTCGCTCTCCGTTGGGAAACCCGGCAACCCCTATTCGTATCCATGGCCAAAGCATTAGCCCCGTTTGAACGTCCTGATCGTCTTGTGAAAGACGAAGTCACCGCCACTCCGTCCTACGCCAAATTTATCGCCGAGCCTTTCGAGGCTGGTTACGGCCACACCATCGGGAACAGCCTGCGCCGAGCGCTCCTGTCTTCGTTGGAAGGTGCCTCGATCACTTCTGTGCGCATCGCAGGAGCTCAACACGAATTCACCTCCCTTCCCGGTGTGGTGGAGGATGTGACCGAGATCATCCTCAATCTCAAACAGGTTCGCTTCCGTCACTTTGACGCCAAGGAGCCCGCGACCCTCTCGCTGGTGATCGACAAGGCAGGTGCCGTCACCGCCGGAGACATCCAGGAGATTTCCCAATACGAAATCGTCAACAAAGACCAGCACATTTGCACTCTTGATCGGAACACCAAGTTCAGCCTTGAGATGGAAGTGCGCGTCGGACGAGGATTCAACACCTCCGAAGACAACAAGCATCCCGACATGCCCATTGGCGTGATCGCGATTGATTCGATCTTCTCTCCCGTGCGCCGGGTCAAATACGCGGTGGAAAACACCCGGGTCGGCCAGCGCACCGACTACGACAAACTCGTCCTTGAGATCTGGACCGATGGTCGTCTTGAGCCGCACGATGCTCTCCTCCAAGCTTCCGCGATCCTCCGTCACCACCTCGACGTGTTCGTCAACTACGACGACGACGCCATCCTTATCGAGGACCGTCCCGAGACTCAGAGCGAAGAGAATTCCGAGCTCAAAAAGCTGCTTAACATGAGCGTCAACGAGATCGAGCTCTCCGTGCGTGCCGCCAACTGTCTCAACAACGCGAACATCACTTCGGTCGGTCAATTGGCCCTCAAGTCCGAGGCCGAGATGCTCAAATACCGCAACTTCGGGAAAAAATCGCTCAACGAGATCAAGGACAAGCTTCACGAACTCGGTCTCTCCCTCGGTATGTCGCTCGACCCAAGCCTGCTCGAGCAGTCCTTCTCTCCATCACTGCTCGGTGGTGGCGACCGCGGCTTCGAAGGTCCCGGTTTGGCTGCGCTGATCGCCCAAAATATTCACGACTAATCCGACAGCGGATCTCGCACCACTCACCACTCTATTCCGATGAGACATCGAAGCAAAACCGTCAAACTACAGCGCGACAAAGCGCATCGCGACTCGCTCCTGCGCAACCTATCGTGCAGCCTGATCGAGCATCGCCAGATCACCACCACGCTCGCCAAGGCCAAAGCGCTTCGCCCTTATGCGGAGAAGCTCGTCACCCTGGGCAAGCGCGGCGATCTCCACGCCCGTCGCCACGCGATCTCCCTGCTGGGCAGCAATCAGCTCGCCGCCCGCAGCGCGAAAGTGCTGTTCGAAGACCTCGCTCCGGCGAATGCAAGTCGCCCCGGTGGCTACTGCCGCATCATCAAGCTTGGACAGCGTGCTTCGGACTCCGCTCCGATGGCTCTGATCGAGTGGGTCGATGCCGGCGTGAAGAGCGCGGCGGAGTGATTCCCGCCGCCGGGTAACCGGCACCCCCGCCGCCGGGTAACCGGCACCGAAATTTAGGGCACTTGGTTGCGACGGTTTGTCGCGGCTGGGTGTTTTTTTGTGTTCGAAGCCAAGCGAGATATTTTGCGGCGAAAGAATCTTAGCTAAAGCGCTCTCCTCCGAAGTTGAACGTAGCCGAAGATGCGAAATCTTCGGTTGTGCCCTCGAACCGTCGGCTGTGGGCGATTGCGCGGTTCGCCCACTCCTGAATGTTTGGCAAATTCAGCCACACTTCCTGCGAAAATTCACATCTTCCGACTGGCGTTTTTCCAACGAAGTTTTCCCGTGATCCCGCGCCATTCGAGACTCCAGAATCTCTTATTGTGTCGTTTGTGCCTATTTACGGCAATATCTTCGCAGAAGTGCTTGGATCCCCGCTACTCCGCGAGCGAATCTCGGTATTCCTGAAGCCGCTGGTAGTCCAGGCCGGGCGGGCGTCGGTCCAGCAGCCAATCAAGGTCGTCGCGGGCACCGTCGATGTTTTTTTCCTGGACGCGAAGGAGGGCCCGTTGGAAGCGCTCTCCGGCGGCTTCGGGATTGAGCGCGAGAACCACTTCGAGGAACTTGGAAGCTTCGGCGGGTTGACCGCGCTGATTGATTTCGATATCGACGAGATTCCGCAGGATGCGCAGCACGATATCCCGCCCTTCGGCTGGGAGGAATGATTCCTTGGAGGGTGCCTCCCCGACCATGGCCATGAGCTCGGCGGCGACTTCCTCTCGGGTGAGCAGCGTTCCTTCCTCAAAGACGTCGAAATACGTTCCTGGATTCGTATCGTCGGCTGAGTCCGGTGCTCCCACCGCGACCATGAATTTGCCGGGAAGAGGAACGCCGTAAACGTCGCCGATCCCCAGCCGACGAGCCATTTCGATGAAAATGATCCCGAGGGTGATCGGCAAGCCCTCCCGGTCATCCATGACGCGGTTCACGTAGCTGTTGTCTTGATGGTAGTATTCGTTCCGGCTCCCGTGGAAGCCGCTCTCGGAAAATAGAAAATCACGCAGGGCGATGGCCCGCTCTCGATCACCCGCTTCGACCGTTGCTTTGGTGACGTAATCGCGGGCACTGGCGACGAGTTGATCGAGGACTTCGCGGTAATGGAGAAGATCGAGTTCGGGGTTGTCGATCCGGGCGATTTGCAGGCCGGCTTCGTAAAGATCGATTTCCTTGGTGGGCCGATCAAGGACCATCGTCAGCTCTTGGATGACGACTTGACGTTGCAAAGCCGTTTCAAGTTCCTCCAGTTTGGCCTTCCGGGCGGCGAGGGATTCATTCATCGCCCGGATGACTTTGGGGCTGTCCGCCGGGGAACCACCGAGGACCACGACAGCGGAGTCGTCCCCGCTCAAGTATTGTTCGATCGTTTGCTCGATCTTTGTTTTGGTTTCGGTCGAAAGGACGGGTTCGCTTAGGTCCGGTCCGATGGTGAAGCTGCGGAACTCGGCGGACGTCTGGCGGAATTTGCAAAGGCCCACATTGCCCCCGCGCAGGACATCGTCCTCGATCTCGACGACCTTTTCTCCGTTGACCCAGCCGGTCAGGAGTGACTCCTCCACCCGGATACGCAGGTGATTCCATTCGCCGGGGAAATATACGGGAGCGTTCTCTTCGGCGAGGATGGACCAGCTATAGACATCTGCGCCCTCGAAGCGGGTGAGGCGGATTTTGCCGTTCGTGGGATAAAATCCGTAATGCAGGTCTCCCCCGTCCGCCGCAAAGGTCAGGCCTGCCGCGCCACTTTCATCGTCGAGTTTGACCTGCACGGCCACCTCGTAAGGCAGTGCCGGGACCTTCGACTCCGACAAGCAAAGGGCTCGTCCCCCGAAGCCATCGCCCACATCGTTGGTGCGGATGATCCCGCCGCGCTGCGACCAATCGCCACCGAGCACCGGTGTCCAGCGAGTCGGGTCGACCACACCAATGGTGCGCCATCGGCTCATCGGCACGGGATTCGGCGTTTTCATAAGTGTGAGCAAATCCTCACTGGGAACGGCGAAGCCGAGGTTCTCGGTCACCCGGTGTTTCAGGGTGACGATGCCGAGGACTTCGCCGTCCAAACCGACGACCGGGCCGCCGCTGTTGCCTTGCTCAATGGGCATGGCGAGCTGGAGGAGGGGAAAGTCAGGGGTTTCGCCCTCTCCGAGGAAATCAGCGTCGAGCTGTCGGATTGCCGAAATTACTCCCGGCACGACGCTGAAGCTGAGTCCTTGCGGCGTGCCGAAGCCGGCCACGAGGTCGCCCTGGGCCACGGCAGTCGAATCGCCGATGACAAGCGGAGGGAATGTTTTCCCTTTTGTTGCGAGGCGCACGATGGCCAGGTCATAGCGTCGGTCGGAGGCATGGACTTCGATGGCCTCGAAACGTTCGCCCGTCGCCGTTTCGACTTCGAGGGGGCGGCCTTCGCCGATGACATGGAGATTGGTGGCGACCAGCCCGTCGGCGCTGATGAAAAATCCCGAGCCGGTCCCCCGCGTTTTTCCATCGCGTCCCAACTGGCGGACGGTCACGAGCGATGGGCGGACTTTTTCAGTAAGGGCCTTGATTTGCCCTGGAGCCAGAAAGCTCGGTGCGGGAGGGGCCTGATCGGTTGCCCATTGTGAGAGTGCGGCGGCGGCTTCTTCGGAGTAAGGATCAATGTCGACGATAGAATCGCTGGCGGGCGGGGGAGCATCGCCGGGAGGAGCCTCTTCCGCGCGGGCGGAGTGGCACGAGAGTAAGATGGCGGTGATCCACCCGATTCGTTTCCCCGCGATTTCAAAGCCCGCTCTCACAACTGATAGCATCTTCTTTTTTTCCCGCGCCGCAATCACAGATTCGGAGAAGTTGGGGGAGAATTGCGGGAGGGATTCGGAGGAGCGCGGAACAGAAATGTGATGAGGGACGCAACTTTGTCTGAAGCGCTAGGTTTATCAGCGAAGACATACCGCTATGAAAACGATGCTGCGACTCACCTGTTTGTTTCTGCTCAGTCTCTCCGCTCTCGCTGCGCAGGAGATGAGTGCGGTTAGCGATCTGAATCCCGAGGGCCTCGAACTCTTCGAGAAAAAAATTCGGCCAACCCTCATCAAGCATTGCTACCAATGCCATGCGGAAGATGCGAACAAAATCCGGGGCGGCTTGCTCCTTGATACGCGGGAGACCACGCGCAATGGAGGAGACACCGGACCCGCCGTGGTGCCGCACGATCTCGCCGCGAGTCTGCTTTACAAGGCGATCACCTATGAGGATCCCGATTTTGCGATGCCGCCGAAGACGCAACTCAGTGCCGACTTGGTCGCTGATTTCCGGCGCTGGATCGAACTCGGCGCGCCCGATCCGCGGGAGAGAGTTTCGGTGACGGATGCCCCGGCGCTCTATACCAATACCATCGACCCCGAGACGGCCAAGGAGCATTGGGCTTACCGCGTTCCGCAGAAGATCGACGCGCCGGGGGATGCGAGTGGTTGGGCGAAGTCGCCGATTGATCGTTACATTGCCGCCGGTCTCGCGGGTGCGAAGTTGGTTCCTGCGCCCGACACGGACGCCCGCACTTTGCTGCGTCGCATCTCCTTCGACCTGACCGGGCTTCCTCCGCTCCCGGAGCAGGTGGAGTCATTCGTGAGCGCTCACGAAGTTGATCCCACTGCGGCGGTGTCTTCGGTGACGGCGACTCTGCTGGCCTCTACTGCTTTCGGGGAACGCTGGGGACGGCATTGGCTCGACGTGGCCCGCTATGCGGAATCGAGCGGACAGGAACTGAACGCCACCTACCCTCATGCCTGGCGGTATCGTGACTATGTGATCGATTCCTTCACCAAAGGCAAGCCGCTCGACGAATTCATCATCGAGCAGTTGGCCGGCGATCTTTTGCCGGCGGCCGACGATGCCGAACGGGCCGAGCATCTCGTGGCCACCGGTTTTCTTGCCATCGGCACCAAGAATCTCTCTGAGCAAAATACCCGGCAATTTCGCTTCGATCTGGTCGATGAACAAATCGATACGACCACCCAAGCGCTCCTCGGCACGACCGCAGCCTGCGCCCGCTGTCACGATCACAAATTCGATCCGATTTCGATGGCGGACTACTATGCGCTGGCCGGAATTTTCCTGAGCAGTGAGACCCGCTTCGGCACGGCCCCGAATCTGCAGAATCGACGGGCCACCGAATTGGTCTCCCTGCCTGCTGCCGAGAGTCCTGCAGGTCCTGACAAATCTCTCGCGGAGGTGATCTCCCTGCAGTTCCAACTTGAGAACCAACGGGAACAAATCGCGGAACTAAATGAGCAGGGACGTCTCGCCCGGCAGGAGGGCGATAACGACGGCGTGCAGCGGGTTGTCCTGCAGCGCGTCGTGGCGGAGGCCCGCCTCGGATTGCTTGAGCGCAATGTCGCGAACTTCACCGCGAGCGGGGAGGGGATCCCCTTGGCCATGGGAGTGGTGGATCGGGCGGAGCCTTTCGATTCGCAGATCCTCATCCGTGGAGAGGAAGATCGCGCCACCACCGAGCGGGTTCCCCGAGGCTTTCCCGCCTCTTTGCATACCGGCGATGAAGCGCCGATCCCCAGCGGAAGCAGTGGTCGTCTTGAGTTGGCCGAGTGGATCACCTCGCCCCAGCATCCGTTGACGGCGCGGGTCTATGCGAACCGAGTCTGGTATTGGTTGATGGGGGAAGGCATCGTCCCCTCGCTCGACAATTTCGGCACCACCGGAGAAGCGCCGAGCCATCCCGAGTTGCTCGACTATCTGGCCCTGCGACTGATTGAACTGGATTGGTCGGTCAAAGATCTCATCGCCGAAATCGTCGCCAGCCGGACCTACGCGCTCAGTTCCGCCTTCAATTCAGAGTCTTTCGATCTCGATCCTGACAATCGCCTGCACTGGCGGGCCAATCAACGTCGGCTCGATGCCGAAGCGATTCGCGACGCGGT
>Ga0163144_10014543_pt1 | contig 16325 bp, 14 predicted proteins | sample OliLak19BULKMAT1_FD_123175 | JGI IMG/M metagenome (GOLD analysis project Ga0163144, IMG submission 123175) | Freshwater microbial mat bacterial communities from Lake Vanda, McMurdo Dry Valleys, Antarctica - Oligotrophic Lake LV.19.BULKMAT1 | ecosystem: Environmental > Aquatic > Freshwater >... | reverse complement strand
TATTGACCTGGGAAGAAGTTGGATGTAAACAGCATAGCGAAATGTTTGCGCTTCTTGCTAAGCGAGGACTACCGTACTATCGATACAAGCAGTATAGTTCTATTGATGAAGTTATTGCTTATTGTATGGATGAGTCTACTCATAAAGAGTTACTACGTTTAAATTTAGAGTTCGATGGATTGGTGATCAAAGTAAATGATCTTCATCAAAGAGTTAAATTATGAACTACTGCACACCATCCGAGACGAGCAATTGCCTATAAATTTCCTGCTATGCAAGTAGCTACTAAACTTACAGCTGTAACCTACCAAGTAGGACGTACTGGAGTTATTACTCCTGTTGCAACATTGGATCCAATACAATTAAGTGGAGCAGTAATTTGAAAAGCAACCTTACATAATTTTGATTATATCCAAGATAATGATATTCGTTTGGATGATTATGTTTGGGTCCAAAGAAGTGGAGAGGTAATTCCGTATGTAGTATGACCTATTATTGCTAGGCGTGATTGACATGAACTCCCGTTTGTTCTTCCTACGCAGTGTCCTTCTTGTGGAGCAACAATTACTCAAGAGGAAGGAGAGGTTGCACGATACTGTACAAATTCTTCCTGCGATGCTCAGATAAAAGAAAAACTAAAACACTTTGTTGCCAAAGGGTGTATGAATATTTCTGGCTTAGGTGAGAGCATTATCGAGCTATTGGTCGATGCAAAACTAGTGTCTACTTATGTCGATCTCTATCAGTTATATCTTCCGCAGAAACGTTTGCAACTTGCAAGTTTACCATGACTTGCAGATAAAAAGATTCAGCAAATTCTCTCGCAAATTGAGCTTTCCAAAAAGAATGAATTATGGAGATTGCTTCATGGATTGTGAATTTCTTTTGTAGGAAAAAAAGTAGCTACTATTTTGGAACGTCATCTTGCTGACAAAGATATTCAGACATTAGAACAACTTCTAAAAGCATTAACTGATATTGAAGAGTTAAGTACTATTTTTGGACTGTGACCTCAGACCACAAATTCGCTACAAGGATTCTTTACTGATCCTTTTCAAGTGAACTTATTTCACATGATTTATGATTTGTGAGTAAATATTTTCCCTACCAACACAAACAGGAGTTCAACCCAAGATCTTCAAGGAGTTTCATGTGTTATTACATGAACATTTCCAGTTTCAAGAGAAGAGATTACGGCAGTACTTGTAGCAGCAGGGGCAAATGTATCTAGTAGTGTAACTAGTAAAACATCTCGACTGTTGGTAGGAGAAAAAGCAGGAAGAAAGCTTGAAAAAGCCCTTGCGTTGGGGGTCTTTGTTTACACTCGGGATGAGGCTGTTATGGCTGTTCCACAGTTACAAATTTTACACGCCTCTGTTCAAAAACTCATATCGACTGATGGATGAATTTCTCAGTCTCCAAGCCTTTTTGGCTAATATCTCAGCACTTTGTCGCCATCGCACACTGTTTATATTATGTCAAGCTTTTTGTAGTACATAATCAGAGGATTTTGGCTTCTTAGAGTATGTTTCCATATATTTAAACTATCTAATTTTACTACCACTGTTACTGGATGGGTACGAATTTTGCAGATAATCTTAAAAAGGCACAAACAATAAACCCATGGGGATTACTGTCACTGTTTCTGTTCATTTTATTGCTCTGCATGCTATGATATTATGGATTCATAACATTACAGGCCAAGAGACTGACTAACACCCTTATGGACAAACAAAACTTACTTCAACAAGAACAGATGAATCTTAGTAATCTAAGAAAAGATGTCTCCTATGTAAGATTTCTCTGAGCAGAGACTGTTACAAATCAATTTTATGGAACTGACTGGAAATTACGTTATGAGTACTTGATAGCAGTGTTAAATATGCTAAGAGATCTTGATGAAAAAAGTGGCCAGACTATTACGTTAACGGATATCAATGTGCAGGATGATAAGATTAGTTTGAGAGGAGAAGTAGAGTCTATGCAAAAAATTTATGCTTCATGAGGATTGATTGAACAATTTGTAGGACTCGACTTTGTAGAGCATATTACCATTCCATTCTATAGAAGATCAGGTGATTTATATGAATTTATTTTAGATGCTACCATAAAAACCTATGACACAGTTGGAGGACAAATATAATGAGCAAGATGCCAACTATATAAAAAGAAGGCAGAAGCAAATTAAAAATGTAAGATATATGGTCTATACATTTGTTATTGGCATTATGTTGCTTATTTTTCAACCAATATTTGCTACTATGGTAGATAAAGTGAGAGGGATTTGAGCTGCTAAGAAAATGATAAGTATGAGCGGTAGCCCAATTGATAATATTACAAAATCAAGAGGAGAGAATTGATTGTTGAATGAAATAGATGCACTAGATGCTCAAATAGCTCAAATCCAAAATGAAGCCACCCAAGTTAAGGGTACTCTAGCAATAGTGAACCATTTGGACAATGAACAAAAACAAAATACTGTTGCAGCATGTCTCAATGCTAAGCAATGCTGAGGAGTTCCTGCATCTTTGATCCCTCATTTAACATTATTGAGAAACTATATTATTTTGGATAGGCTTCAAGCTGAAAAAATGGATTTTGATCAAAGAGTAGTACTCAAAAGCATTTCTGAATTTTTAGTTAGAGCCCCTAGCGGATGACTAAATGGACAGATTGAATCAATTAATTTCTCTGCTCCTATCACTATAGATCCCGTATTAAGCCTCTATAAGTTGCCATTTAATTTAACTATAGAATTCTCAAGTAAATCGTCTCTCTTAGCGTTCTTGGCTAATGTGGACACTAAGGTTAACTTTAATTTACCAATACTTTATGCCATAGATAGCGTAAGTTATGATGCCATGGAGTATGAAAATGCACAAACCGTACTGATCTCAATGTGAGCATACTTTTATATTTGAGCACCTAAAGTAATAAATAAAGATCATGCTGCTGCTTGAGATGAAGCAGGAGATTTGGAGGATTTAGCAGATTTAATTAATGGTGAACAGCCTCAAGATGATGTAGCTCAGCCTACTGCACCGACAGATCCTTCTCCTCAAGAAGAACAAGCTCCACCACAAGAACCAGAGGAAGATATGCCTCAGGCTCCTATTGAGCAACCTTCGCCAATTGAGACTTCTAAAAATGAACCAGGGGTTGTAGAACAACCATCACCACCAGAGCAACCTACCAAAAAAACCATTAAGCCCTCAACTAAAGCCAAAGATCCGTTATAGGCACTTTTGTATTTTGAAATAACCAGGTATGTTAGGTTCACTTAATGAAATATTAGATAAGAATATAGATAAGTTTTTGCGTCAAAGAGAACTTGGTTATTTTTCTATTAAAGAAAAAGTATTTTTATATAGAGAGTTAGCGTATTTGATTGAAGGATGAGTAGCAATTGCAGACTCAGTTTTGACTATTAAGCACAGTACCGACAAAGGATCGGTGAAGAAGATCTGTGATAACATGTATACGTCTCTCAATGAAGGTGAAACATTATCACATAGTATGGCAGGGTTGCCAAGATACTTTAATGAAGGAGATACAAGTATTGTAAAATCAGGTGAAGAGTCGTGAGAGATGACCCGCGTATTGAAGTATTTAGCTGAAGAGTATGAGTTTCTTGCTCACATTAAGTCAAAGTATGTATGAGCTATGATTTATCCTTCTATGCTTTTTGCAGTTGCGATTGGAGCCGTATTTTTACTGTTTACTCAGATCCTCCCAAATATTTTTGAGTTAGTTACTGCTTTTCCAAATATCAAATTACCAGCCACAACATTGTTCATTAAAAACATGACAGATTTTTTGGTAAACTATACGGTAGAAATAATTGTCGGCGTAGTAATAGTAGGTTTTGCACTTTGGGTATTTATGTCTACCCAAGAAGGTAAACGTTTCGTAGATCAACGCATATTTAATATGCCTCTAATTGGTAAGATTACTAAATACTACGATATGGTAAAGTTTATGAGATATATGAAATTACTTATGAGTGCAGGAATGAGTTTCTTGGAAGTATTCACCTATTTGAAAGATATTATGGGAAACCTCTCTTATAAAGAGATGTTGGATGATATTATCGCAGGTATTAATAGATGAGAAACAATTGGTAGTACTTTGGAAAGATACGATGATATTATCAATAAAGATGTTATCGCTTTACTGAAAGTAGGTGAAGAGACTGCTTCATTTGAAGGAGCGCTAACAAATGCGATTGCGATGTATACGGAAGAGTTTAATAAAATTTTGGATGGATTATCAAAAGTAATAGAGCCTATTTTGATTGTATTTATGGGGGGGATAGTTGCTATGGTAGCTTTGTCAGTTTTCGGTATGATTGGAAGTCTTCTGGATGGTGTACAATCTGGATTGATATTCTTTGGTAGTTTTGGTTTCTTGTAGCATTTTAATCAGGTATGTTGATGAAGCAGATTTCTTTAAAGAGTTGATTTACCTTGTTGGAGACGCTTATAGTTGTCGTAATTGCGGGCATTTTGCTTGCAATGACAATGAGACTGGGTGGAACATACTTGAGTACCGTAAAATATAGATACGAGAAAGAAGAGTTTATAGGTATGATGGATAAAATGATTGCAACCGTAAGAACATCAAATTACTGGGGAAATACTACATACGAATATATTGAATTACAATTGGCAACATGATGAATGAATGTTTTTGTAGATACGGGGGTAATTGCGATTGATTTCCTTGTTCTTACAGAAAGTAGCCTTGTAATTTCAGGCGGATCAACTACTATTCGCTTGTTTCCATATAATATTGCATGTGCCGAGTGAGCTAACTATAGTGAGATTAATGAGGTCATCTATGTCGAGGACCCTATAACTATCTCCTTTAGTCAAAGTGCAGCTTACACTGATCAGGAAACGTGTTACCAGCTTGATTTACGCCTCTGTAAGCTTTTGCAAGTACCATGTTCTGGGTAAAAAAATCATTTCAAGGAGTTACCTTAATCGAAGTGATACTAGCTTTGATTGTTTTTGGTATTTGAATCTTAAGTATTCTCCGTTTGTTGACAGAAAATAGTCGATGGATTTACGATATCAAATCAAAAGATACCTCTATACTTCTTTCCAAAGAAGCGATTGAGATTGTCTATCATATGAGAGATAGCAACAAAGAAAAAGATATGTTTTGGAACTGTGCAGTGGTAGATACTGGAGCTACAAATAGTTGTGATGCGTACTTTTATGAAGGATGAAGCGGCACTTATTATCTTGCAACTTGGGATATGGATGGGAATTATTTCCTATCAGGAATTTCATCCACAGGTATCGCAACTACAATGCTGTATCAACATCAATGAAATATTTCGGATCTTTCAGGTAATGTAATTATCACTAGCGGAAGCCGGTATAATCACGATCCTGTAGGGTGAACTCCTTCTATATATTCGAGATATTTAAAATTCTCTCCTGTAAGTGGATATGTTAATGATACATGATTAATCTTGCAGGTTGAGTCGCATGTGACCTATACAAAATGATGAAAAGAGAGTCAAGTAATATTGGAAAGTTTGATTGGAGAGATAAGATAGGCTTTATAGATGAGACATGCTATGAAAAAAGGATTTACTTTAGTAGAATTAGTTATTACGACTGTCATCATAGGAATGTTGATAGGATTACTTTTTCAAATTTTTGTATTAATTGCTCGTATAGCAGTTAAAGTAGAGCATGAAAGAGCAGTCCATAATGAAATTATTTACGTGATGCAGACCATACAAAACCTAATTGATCAAGGAAATATTGAATTTGCAGACTATGTAGGATGAGGAGACTATGATACGCAATACGGAATTTATGAGTCGTTAAATCTTGAAGATAATACAACTGTTTCTGGAAGCACATTTGTATATGAGATCAGTCGTAGTTGTGTCTCTACATGAAGTCTTGATAATTATATATGTTTGTGAACTAATGCGCTTTCTTCTACTTGAAGAGTATCGTTGAATTTAACTGATAGTGAAAGAGTAGTTGTGACAAACTTTTACATAAAGGTGTTGCAATCGAGTGACTCTGAAACAGAATATACTGATATAGTCAATGATGGATTTTGGTTGTTTATGGATGTCCAAATTCCAGAATATGATGATACGCGTTGGTGGTTTAGAGTTGATCAAAAAGTCCAAACGTTCTTTAATTTGAGAAAGTATTAAGAGTTTTATTTGTATGCCTAGCTATCATGGTTAAAAACAATGCAAAATCATCTAACATCATGATTTTGGTATTGTTTATAATGTTTATTGTATCAGTCTTTTGATTGCTAGTTTCTCAGTATGTAAGCAATCTCATCAATATATCTTCTCTTTTTCAACAATATTATAAGTGATATTACTACTCATATGGAGGATTAGAGCTTTGATTAACACTAGTTAAAAATCATGGATTTTGATATGAAGAGACCATAAATTTTAATGCATTCAACCATTGTTCGCGTAGTAACTGTTCCTTTGATCTTATTATCTCCTCTCGCAATAATACTTTAATTAATTACACGACTGAACCAGTTGATTGTCATACTGATCCTACTGAAGATATTGATATTGATGAAACATATTTTCAAATGCCTGCTGGAGACGCACTTATTATACCGCTATATTGGGACCATACGACTTGATTCAATTATGATGCAGATAACAGCAACTCTTTCTCAATAGTTCAATATGATTCTTTAAGTGGAACAAATAATGACCTTTTGGATGACTTTCAGCCAACCATTTACAACTCTGCAAGTTCTTCAGGGACCTATATTATAAGAGTGATAGATGAGGATACAGAAAACTATAATGTTACCTTGGAGCCATACGAATCACTGTCATGATACTCGTTTGCAACTCCGCTGAGTGGATATGAAGGAAGTAGCGATAATAAGAACTATCTTATTATCGCAAATGCATCATGATCTACAAAGGAGTTCTGTGTAGAATTCAATCCTACCTTAAACGAATGACTATATATAAAGTACATTATTATTGATAGTGTTGCAACATATGGCGACACTAATGCATCTTTACGTGCTGCCAAATCCAACCCACTTCCTTCGTTCTTGGGATATTGAACAATTAACTAATTCATTTTTGTTCTCGTTTTTTGCAAATAATGGCAGTTTCTTATGTTGATGATTTGCTTTCACTTACTGGACGTTGACTTAATACGAGTCTCAACGAAGTAAAAAGATACTTACGCAAAAAAGGCAATCCGCATCACGCTTTAGCTGTGTTCCATATTACAGGGACTAATGGGAAAGGCAGTGTATGCCAGATGCTTTCACAGGTATTACATAAACAGTTCAATAAACGTGTGGGACTTTTTCTTTCTCCTCATTTGATACGTATTAATGAAAGAGTGCAAATCAACGGAAAGTTAATAACAGATAAAGATTTCAATACGTATGTTTGAAAAATATATGAAGAAAGCAAAGATGAATATAAGTTCTCATTTTTTGTAGTTATTTTCTTGGCCTCAATCTTTTACTTTTTGGACAAGAAAGTAGAGTATGTGGTTTGTGAGGTAGGATTAGGCGGTACACGAGATGCTACAAATGTATGGAATCATCCACTGGCAACCTTTATTACATCAATCTGAATTGACCATCAAAGACTTTTGGGGCCATCGCTAGCTCAGATTCAGCGAAATAAAATGGGTATAATGAAAGAAGGAGTGAGTTGTTATACACCAGTGGATAATGCACTCATGCGTAGAGGCGCGACTGTTAAAAAAGTTTCACTACGCATTATCTCAAATGGGAAAATAGAATGTTGGAACAAAGGGAAATACCGTCGTACTTACAAAGCACTATCAAATATTCCTACTAATTTAGCGGGAGCTCACCAAGAAGAAAACGCCTCACTTGTGTATCATTGTCTTCTTGATCTAGGATATAATGAACGTAAAATAAGAAAGTGACTACAGCATGTCTCTCACGCAGGCAGGTGTCAGCGGCTAGCATCAAACATTCTGTTGGATGGCGCTCATAATGCCTCTGGAATCAATGTTTTATCGCAGTATGTAGACACAATTAGACATCGCTATAATAAGATCATTACACTTTTTGGTACATGTAAAACTATGGAGGAGGTGGGGCATTTTACAGAACAGCTTATAGATGGAGATGAAAATTATTTAGTTCAACCTACGATAAGTAGGTGACTAGATCCTAGCTTATATACATCAATGCTTTCTCTAGATACAAAAATAAGCAAGAAGAGTCCATCCCATACGTATCGTATACTTGTAGAAAAATTAGATATGAAAACTTTACTGATTGTATATTGATCACTCTATTTAGCAGGAGAGATTCTAGAGAGTAAAAAACATGCATAGACGCACTTATAAACGTGCGTCGCTTTTTAAGCGTACGTAATATAAGAGTAAAAAAAGAAACTCCTAAGGGAGTTTCTTTTAACACTACATAATAAACATCTAATTAATATATTGCTTATAACTGTCACATTAAATTATCCAATTTACCTTCCCTTTCTTGCTTATCAGCCTTTTCGAGATGTTTTTTCTCATGATTATCTAAGACAAGTTTCCGTCTATTTACTCTGCTTTCTCTCTGTGCTAATATAGCTTCTTTCTCTTTCTCATCCTCAGCAATTAATATATGAAGATTCATCTGTTCTTCAGCGTAGATCTCATAGAGTCTAAGTATTTGGAATCATCGTAACTCTCATATTTTTTTAACTACAACTTGATCACCGCTTTGAACAGAAATTACAAAATCTGGAAGCTCTTGTCATTCAACGCTATCAATAAGACCATCACTACTAAATGAAGCAGCAATCAGTTGCATTAAGAGGTCCCAGTCAAAGTCTTGTTTTAACTCATCAGGTACTGCATACGCTGTAGTGGAGAACTGAGCAGTATACTCTCTATACCATGCTTGATCAACTAACTCTCCTTCTATGGTTCCGAAGAACTTCTCATACTTTTCCACAACTTCTTTTTTCTCAGCATTTTCTCTTAGCTCTGCTATGAACGTTTGAAAGTTAAACAACATGACGTGATACAAAAAGATGAATAAAGTAGGTCATATATCGACAACGGATAGTTACTATCCAATTACATAAGTTATGGCATAAAAACTATGCTTTAAACTTTTTCTTAATCGCATCAATCTTTTGCTTCATTGTAACCAGTTTGTCTTCCAGATCTACTTCCTCACTAAACTCTTTAGCCTTAACCTTTAGTTCTTCGAAGCGAACTTGTGCTTCTTCCAAGTGTGGCATTACTTTTTCCTCAGATCGATCATGAAGGTTTTTTTCTAACTCTTCTATCTTTGTTGTAAGGAGAGCGTATTCATCTGTAGCTCGCTTTTTAACATTTTTGATGTCAATTTGAGGAGCGCTTTGTACTAGCTCTTTATTGAAAGTAAAGAGTGATTGGAAGATATACTTCCATCTATCTATTCCTTCTTTTTTCTGAAGCGTTTTCTTAAACTGTTTGTCTTTGTGTGCAATAGCAACTAATTCACCTACAAGAAAGGCAATAATTCATAAACCTAGTTTTTTCATTGGTATACATTGCTGAAAATAAAACAACTACGCACATTTTACCCAAAACAGTCGTTAATTGCAAGTGGATAGTCAGTTTCATTAACCTTATTTCGGACATTTCTTGACTAACAAAGGGCTATCAAAGGAGCTTTTGAATCTCTTGTAGTCCTTGAGGACTAACAGTTGCTTGGAGTTTTCATATGGTGATCGGAATGTCTCCTGTGTGAGTCTTGATAATTAATGGTATTTGTGCTAGAAGTGCGGTTTGTTCTGGTGTGGAGAAGAGATAATTTTTACTCGTAACCGTCGGATCATTTTTCAATGTATCTTCATCTTCAATAGTTGTGCTATCCTCCAATCATAAATCATCTACGATAGTGCTATTTGATAACGAAATATTTTGCGATGCAATCAATGTTTGAGAGTTTTGTGAAGCAACTTGTTGAGCGAATCTTTCCTGTCTTACGTGTGCAACAGTCTCATTTTCTTTATATTTTCCTGCATCACACGCTTTTTGTATAAGCGTTTCTAGCTCATAGACTTTAATTTCATCAATTTTAGGAGTCCTATGACCCTTATATCATTTAATAGTAATTATATCGAAAGGTTGTAGGTCAAGTCTGTCTTGAAGGTAAAACTCTGTTTCGCCAGAAATATCTTCTACTCTCATGAAGAATCCTCATCTCATACCTCTACTTATAGATTTAATAAAAGCAACTATTTTAAACTCTCCAAATTTTTCTACGCCTTGGAACATACTGATGAAATTATAATGAGGTTTGATATAGTTATATAATCCATCAAATGGATGCGCTGAAATTAATGTTTTGAAGACTTCAAATTCAGTCTTAATTCTTTCCATCATCGGCATAGCTGGACCAGGAGCAAAGAGTAAGTCAGCTCCTTGTACATCTCACATATCAAATAACCCTCATCAACTAGATTTTTGATTACTGGCACTTTTAACTCGATCCAATATTGTATTTATATTAGCCAAAAGTGTTTTACGGTCATTGTAACTATCAAGAGCACCTGACTTGATCAATGCCTCAAGAGATTTCTTGTTGATGGAAGTTCAGCATCTTGTAAGGAAGTCAGTCAGTCACGTATACAATCAGTTTTGCTCTCTTTCAGCTTCAATTTGAGCTGCAATATCGCTTCATATACCTTTGATAGTTGATAATCCAAGTTGAATTGCATCTCCAACGGCTGCCACATGTTCATATGAGTAGTTGATGTCAGGAAGTTTCACAACATATCACTGCATCTTGATCTCATCGATAAACTTAGCTAATTTTTCAGTATCTTCTTCTACCGCTCTGAGTAGAGCAGCGTGAAATTCAATACTATAGTGTGCTTTGAGCCATGCTGTTTGATACGCTATATATGCATAGCATGCTCCATGAGATTTATTGAACGAATAATCAGCTGCAGGTTCAATCATTTTTTCATATATCCATTGAGAAGTTTCAGTTTTATACGCTCTATGTTCAGCGGCCTTATGGACGAACTCTACTTTTATTTTTTCAATCACCTCTCTAATTTTTTTACCAACTCACTTTCTTAATTTATCAGCTTCAGCCATAGAAAACCCTGCCATAGCTTGAACCAAACGCATAAGTTGTTCTTGATATACAGGAATACCATAGGTGATTCAGAGGAATGGCGAGAGATCTTCAATCAATTTCTCTTGTTCATCTTTAGCAACTTGTTCTCCGTATTTATTGGTAAGAATATTGGTTAGTTCATTTTCCATATAACTAATCTTTTCGACTCCATATTTTCTATCTATATAATGAGGAATATAATCCATAGGTCATGGACGATAGAGTGAAACCATTGCAATAAGGTCATCAAACACTGTGGGTTTCAACTTTTTCATCCAGTTTTTCATTCCGTCAGATTCAAATTGGAAAATACCAGAAGTATCTCCTGGCCAGAAGATCTTTTTGTAAGTCATCTCATCATCCAATGGAGGATGGAAGAGCATTGTCTCATTAAATTCACTAAACATTGGGTCGAGCGGTTTGGTATCTTTTTTGGCTCTTGCAGTAATAATCCTAATGGTATGCTTTATCACAGACAAGTTTCTCAATCCCAAAATATCCATCTTAAGTAACCCCAAATCTTCGATGATTGGGCCTTCATACTGACTTACAATTCTAGACTCGTCTCTAGAGTCTTTAGATCATGATTTGGGAGGGTATTGGATAGGACTATATTCTACTACTGGATTTGGTGCAATAATCATACCGCAAGCGTGTACTCATGTTTGTCTGACAGTGCTTTCGATCTTTGTAGCGATAGATAGTACGGTTTTGATTCTTTGATCACTTTCAGCTAGCTGTTTCAGCTCTTTATTTGCTTCAATAGAAGCGGCGACAGTCTTTTCGGTTACGAGCGCAGAGATTTTATTTGACTGTTCAAACTTTACTCCGAATACTCTAGCAACGTCCTTGAAGGCAGCCTTGGCAGTTAGCGTCATATAGGTTCCAATATGTGCAACTTTGTCTTCACCATAGGTGGTTTTGATATACTCTATCACTTTTTCTCTTAGTGTGTCTTCAAAATCTGTATCGATATCCGGCATACTTATACGTCCTGGATTTAGAAAACGCTCGAAGATTAGATCATAATCGAGCGGGTCTAAATCTGTGATACCGATTACAAATGACAACAGACTTCCAGCCACTGATCATCTACCTGGACCAACCATAATATCTTGTTCCTTTGCTCGGTTGATATAATCCTGCACTACAAGAAAGTAGGTATTATATCACATAGCATCAATCACTTTAAGTTCATACTCCAGGCGTTCAATATATTCACTAAGTTTTTTATTCTTTATTACTGTCTCGCTATTTTTTTGAATGAGTAGCTGCTTAGAAGGGCTATAGGTAAGTCTTGTGAGCTCTCGTAACTCATCAAGCGTGTGTTCAACCACTGGTTTAACTAGTGCTCATTTGGTTGTTTTTTTAACCATATCCAAAATATCCTCTTGAGTCCACCCAAGTTTATATGCACTACTCATGCCCAGATAGGCCAAATAACGTAATTCAAATTCGAACTTGTCCATAATAGTAGTATACCAATTTACGAAGTGATTGGAATTCGAAGTAAGCAAAAAGCTGTCCGATACGGACAGCTTTTTTGAAAGCTCATTATTTAGGTTTTAATTTAACTATGCCAACTAAGGCAAATAGTCTGACAAATAAATAGAGTGGATCTATCTTTAGTCGGTCATGAAACGCGAAATTTGGATTTTTTGCATTTTTATGATGACTATTGTGGTTTCTTTCACCCCACATCAAGATGTCGAACCATCCAAAAAGATTGGTTGAGGTGTTGCCTACTTTGTAAGTTTTCTCTCCGATTTTGTGAGCGTACCAGTTGATAACAACCCCTTGTAACGGAGCCATCAAAAAGTGTACTATCACCAAAGGCAAAAACCACAATGAATATCCACCCCAAGGAAGGATTACCAATGCATAGAGAGCAGTATAAAGGATGCCCCATCCAACCTTTGAATAGGTGGAGTTTGCAAATCGGTCAAAACTATTCCACTTAGGGATATGTTTGAGACTAGCATTCTTAATGTCCATTTCATCTAAATTATACTTGTTAAGAATTTTTAATTGCTCGTCTTTTACCTTCTCTCTATTTGAGAGAAGATAGATCGAGAGTGAACTGTAAATTTTTTTTGTCCTCCACATCATGTCAAACAGATTCTTTGAATACATGGGTGAGTGAGGATCTTTTTCAGTATCTGCATACCAGTGGTGTAATCTATGCATTACTGCATAGGCTTGTGGAATCAGGTATGATGGTCCTTGGAAGATATAAGAGATAATATACCAAGCTCTTTCAGCCGTTCTGCTCATCCTAAATTGTAAATGGGATGAATAGCGGTGGTGAAAGAATGTGTGCGGGAATAATGACAAGATCCAGTGAAAAACAAAGACCCTTATCAAAATCACTTGTACACAAAGATATATAACTATACCTAGTTCTAGTATAGATCCTATGATGGATCTGATGGTAATGATCGGATTTCTGTTTACTGAATGTTCCATATTATCTATTTTTGTTTAGTAATTTTTATAGTAGCAAAGGAGTAATTTATTACAAGTCAGAGAATACTGTTCATTTACACTGTATATTGTAAATATGTCAATTGTTCTGCAATCCCTTTTATATATCATTATTATCTCTTTATATATAATTTCATAAATATAAGTCAATATATAATATAATTATAATAATTTATAGCAATTCATCTCTCTTGCTTTCTCATTTCTTCCAAATAGAGTGATCGAGTTATTTATTCATAACTTGAAAAACGATGTGTGGAATCTTTTGATACAAAGGAGCTCAACATTCAGCTGAACGTGTACTATTGCACGGACTAGAAAGGTTGGAATACCGCGGGTATGATTCTGCTGGAATGGTCGTAGTGGAAGCAGATGGTACAGCACAGGCTCGAAAATCAGTAGGAGCTGTTACTAATCTTTCTACCAAAGTAGAGCATGAAAGAAAATGACTAACTGATAGAGCATACGCATATGGAATTGCACACACACGTCGAGCAACTCATGGTGGAGTAACAGAACAAAATTGTCATCCGCACTGGAGTAACAATGGAAAAGTGTATATTGTGCACAATGGAATTATTGAAAACTACTTAAAATTAAAAAAAATGCTTGAGAGTAAATGATATACATTCTACTCAGAAACAGATACAGAGGTTATCAGTAATTTGATTCAGCACTACTATGAAGGTAATTTTCTAGAAGCTATAGAACGTACAATTCGCGAACTGAGAGGGGCATATGCAATCTTGGTCATTCACCAAGATCATCCTGATGAGATTATTGGTGCTAGGCTAGGGAGCCCATTACTACTGGCCTATAACGATGCTGGGGACTTTTACTTCTCATCTGATGCCCAAGCATTGAGTGGGTATGCAGAAAAGATTGTCTATCTAGAAGAGGGAGATATTGTACATATTAAAAGTCATGATTTCTTGATCACCTCATGAGGAAAACCTACACTTAGACCAGTTGAAGAGTTAAATCAACAAGAGCTCGCAGTTTCGAAGTGAGATTATAAACATTTTATGCTCAAAGAGATTTATGAGCAACCAAATATTGTGAGAAGAATTTATAAAGGTAGAGCAAATTTTGTAGACTATAAATTAACTGCTGACGCATTTCATGGTATGCAAGAAGAAAGGTATCAAGATATGATCTTTGTTGCATGTGGGACGTCATATCATGCTGGACTCTTAGCAAGCTATCGAATGGAAGAGCTCGTAGGGCTTTCTACGCGTGTAGAAGTCGCAAGTGAGTACGAAAATAAACCTATCAGAGTACGCGATAATTTACTTCATATCTTTATCTCTCAGTCAGGAGAAACAGCAGATTCTATTGAGTGTTTGAAGCTTATAAAAGAACAGGATGGACAAACATTCGGTGTAGTAAATGTACCTGGGAGTACCATCGCGCGTCTTACTGATAATGGTTTATTTACTAGAGCATGAACAGAAATAGGAGTTGCATCTACCAAAGCATTTACAGCTCAATCGGTCTGTCTAATGTTGACCGCTTTATTTATGGCAAAGAAAAGAGGACTACGTTATGCTGTCTACAAAGATATCATGCATGAACTTGAACAGCTTCCCATGCTTATGGAAACTATTTTGGATCAGTCGGACTATATCAGATCGGTTGCACAGCAGTTGACGGAATATCAACACTGTTTCTATCTTGGAAGACATTATCAGTTACCTATTGCTCACGAAGCAGCATTAAAACTTAAAGAAATATCTTATATTCATGCGCAGGCATACCCAGCTGGAGAGTTGAAACATGGGACGTTAGCTCTTATCGATGAGCAAACACCAAGTATCCTCCTGATGCCTCATGATTTGATGTTCGAAAAAAATATGTCTACACTCCAAGAGATAAAGGCAAGAAATGGAAAAGTACTAGTCATCTCAGACAAGAAAGTTCCAGGAGCAGACCGGCAGATAATGATTCCAGAGTCTATCCCTGAAGTATATCCACTTCTAACGAACATTGCAGCGCAGCTCTTAGCATACCATGTTGCAGATCTACTCAATAGAAATATTGATAAGCCAAGGAACTTGGCCAAATCCGTTACTGTCAAATAGAATACCTAGCCATGCCAACCTACATTTTCTTCTCATTGGTTATTACTGTTGGAGAGTATACTGATCAATTTTTTCTTTTCAAGAGAAATATTCAGGATTAGATGCTAGTCTCTGACGTATGTAATCGTGGTCTAGCCATGGCCTGGGATTAAGCAAGAAAGTTGAATTTGCAAATGATCTGTAAATATAGCTGGATATATTTACACGGTTGACCTTATGGTGCTCAAAAAAATTTGCATAAATGTCAAAGAAAACTGTGAAAGTCTAAATATTCTGTTAATTTTGAAAGTGCAAAAAAAAAGACCTCCCAAAAGTGGTGAGGTCTAGTGCCCGAAGGAAATTGCCGCCGTCCGTGGAAAGTATGGTGGCTCACATCTGGGCAGATTGCTTTTTATTGATTTTTATCTGAAAATCAATGAGTTATCTGCAATTGGTTTCTGAGGGCATCAGGCTTGAAAAAGCGGATTGGGAGCAGCGTACCCAGTAGGGTATACCCGATACTAATCCCTCACCCGGCTGGACTTTCGCCTGTCTGTGCCCGGGAATGGCTGTAAGGTAGCCATTTCCGGTCTTTTTGAAACCAAAAATGCTCTGATATGATAACTCAAAATTGCCTTCGTT
>Ga0163144_10014541_pt1 | contig 16327 bp, 14 predicted proteins | sample OliLak19BULKMAT1_FD_123175 | JGI IMG/M metagenome (GOLD analysis project Ga0163144, IMG submission 123175) | Freshwater microbial mat bacterial communities from Lake Vanda, McMurdo Dry Valleys, Antarctica - Oligotrophic Lake LV.19.BULKMAT1 | ecosystem: Environmental > Aquatic > Freshwater >... | reverse complement strand
TGTACGGGCCAAATGAACCAAACAAATAGTTGTACAGGTGGCACTTGCGGAGCGACTTGTGGCGGAGCTGGGACTAGCCGCTGTGTTGCGGACGTATCGTGTACAGCTTGTGTTTCAAATTGGCAGAAAAATATTTGCGGAGCGAATGGATGTACGGGGAAGATGAACCAAACAAATAGTTGTACAGGTGGCACTTGCGGAGCGACTTGTGGCGGAGCTGGGACCAGCCGCTGTGTTGCGGACGTATTGTGTACAGCTTGTACATCCGATGGTTCCTGTAGTGCTAACCCTGCGTGTGGACAAACACTACAAGGAACAGATAATTGCGGTTATTCTTGTATAAGGACAGGTCCGGCGTGTCCAGTTTGCGGGAATAATTTTCAAGAAGCTGGAGAAGAGTGCGATAGGGGTGGCTTAAATTCAGTTGCATGTACTCCTCCAATGGATGGAACTTGTACATATTGTCGACCCGGGTCATGTTCTTTAGGAACTGTCACTGATTCTTGCTCCGGTTGGAATCAAGTTTATCCTTGCAATTTTATTGGACCTCCCGCTCCGCAATATAATTGTGGTTCTGGAATGGCGTTTAACAATATTTGTACTCTTACGGGTCAGCATATTGAATGTCGGCCAAATCCTTGCCCGCAAACTTGTGGTAATGGGGTTTGGGATAATGGTGAGCAATGTGATTATAACAAACCTGGAACCGTTCATTGCACGACGAGTTGTACCTGTGGGACAGGTTATAGTGCCAGTAACGGGAACTGTGTGTTGAATCCGGGCAACGGAGCTTGTAACGTCCCCGGAATGGGAATAATCGCAGGAGGCGTAATAATTGTTAGCAAGGATTGGGGTGGACCGCCATGGCCGAGTTATATTTCATTTGGCTCTAGTCGCTGTGGGTACTCAACAAGAACCGGTTCTTGGACTGGATCTGGAAATGAACATACGTGTCAGAATGATGGCACTCTTTTGAATAATGGCATGTCATGGGCATGTGATGGTAACGGACCGAATTCTTGGAGTTACCTATAATTAGATTGTGTAGGAGATTAGAAGAGATTAGAGAAGAGATTAAGAGATTATAAGAGATTAGGGACACACGACGAAACCTTAATTATTAATAACTAAGAACAATTCAAATATTCAATATCCCCTCCCGATCAGCGTAATTTACATCGACAACGCTTCATAAATACCGTACAATCCTGCATCATGTTAAAGAGATCGATCCAACTGCCTTCGAAACAATCTTTCTTTTTGTTCGGTGCCCGCCAAACAGGGAAAAGCACCCTTATAAAATCTCGTTTTAAAGATGCTTGGACGATCAATTTTCTCAATATGGATGAACTTTTTCGATATTTTCGTGATCTTTCTTTGTTCCGACAACAAGCGCGAAAAAAAATCGAATCCGGGATTCGGCAGATCGTTATTGACGAGGTTCAACGCGCGCCGCAGATCTTGAACGAAGTACAGTCCTTAATGCTTGAGTATAAACAGGTGCAGTTTATTTTGACAGGTTCGAGTGCGCGAAAATTAAAGCGTGGCGGTGCTAATTTATTAGCTGGCCGAGCTACCGTGAACTATTTATTCCCATTTATTTATGACGAACTTCCAAAAGTCTCTTTGGATGAGATTTTACATTGGGGGACGTTGCCGGCATTATTGGATAAAACCGAAGCAGAAAAGAGAGATATTTTAAACACCTACAGCCAGGTTTACCTGCAAGAAGAGATCAAAAGTGAAGGCATTGCCCGTAATTTATCCGGATTTACCCGTTTTTTGGATCTGGCGGCCAGTCAATCTTCGGAATTGGTTAGTTTTTCGTCGATCGCGCGGGAATGTCGTTTGCCTGTGCGAAGTGTGTCTTCTTACTACGAAATATTGGAAGACACAATGATCGGTTATCGCTTACTGGCTTGGGATAAAAGTTTAAGGAAAAGAATCGTTGCGCATCCTAAGTTTTATCTCTTTGATCTGGGTATTACGAATGCTTTAAATCGTCGTTTAGCGGGAGAATTAGATCGACAGACCAAGGGAAGGCTCTTTGAGCAGTTTGTTATTTTGGAAACAGTTCGTAACTTACATTATCAAAAAAGTGAATCCCGCTTATATTTTTGGAGAACTAATCATGGAGCAGATGTGGATTTACTGATCGAAAGGCATAATAAAGTGAAATATGCCATTGAGATAAAGTATAGCGAACATATCTCTTCAGCGGATCTGAGCGGGTTACGTGCGTTCCAAGAAGAATATCCAAAGACAAAATGTTGGGTAGTTTGTTTAACTAAAAATCCTTATGAGATCAATGGCATTCAAATTATTGGCTGGCAACAATATATAAAAGAAATTACGCATTTTCTTATTTAAAAATGGATTGTTCTTTATATGGCTCAAAAATTATCGTTTTAACAGAGGACCTTAGCCGTCGATCAAGTCATCGTCGAATTCCTCGATAAAAAAGAATTTGTAACCATACAAGCTCTTTTTGAGCAAGAAATGACCCGCCGTATCTGGGAATCTCGCGAACATACTTAATTCCGCAATAAATTAACCTTTGCTTTTTTGATTGTTTGGAGAGAAAATAACCTAACTTTGAAAGGCTTTTTTTATGGAAATTTCCGGTTCAATCACTGATTATTTAGTTGTTTTTGCCGCTGGGGTCGCGGTCAGCTTCACGCCCTGTGTTTATCCGGTCATGCCGATGACGGCCTCCTTCATCGGCGGGATAAACACCAAAGGCTCCAAACTTATTGGTTTTTTTATTTCCCTCGTTTATGTTTTCGGCATGGCTATCACCTATTCCGCTTTTGCGGTTTTCGCCGCTTTGACCGGAAAAATTTTCGGCCAAATTCAAAATAATCCTGTCATTTATATTATTGTGGCCAATATCATTTTATTCTTTGCGTTAGTCATGCTCGATGTCATCCAACTGCCGACTTTTGGCTTGCCTACCGGCGCCAACACCGCTGCGCGAAAGAAAGTACGGCCGCAAAATCTTCTGGCCGTTCTCCTTTTTGGGATGTCAGCCGGACTTGTCGTTGGACCTTGCACCGCGCCGGCGCTCGCCACCATTCTGGTTTATATCGCCTCCAAACAAAATATGATTCACGGCGTTTCGCTCATGTTCGTTTTTGCCTACGGCGTGGGTGCGTCGTTGATCATCATCGGAACGTTTAGCGGGATCTTAAGCAATTTTCCTAAGTCGGGAGCGTGGTTGGTCTGGATCAAGCGGATTTGTGCCTTCATTATGATTATTATTGCCGAATACTTTTTATTTAAAGCTGGGAGCTTGTATTTCTAAGGTTATCGCGCGTAAGCGAAGTGAGTAAAGCAATCTTCCATTTTTTGTTTAAGGTCAACCGAAAGGAGTTTTTATGCAAACCTATGTCATGATCGGGAAATATTCCTCGGAAGCGGTGCGCGACATCAGCGCCAATCGGACCGAAAAATCGATTCACTTAATTAAAGAGCTCGGTGGCAAAGTCCATTCGATGTATACCTTGCTCGGCGGTTACGATGTGATTTTGACTGTTGATTTCCCAGATCTTAAAGCGGCTATGAAGGCTTCTTTGGGGTTAACTATTCTAACCGGGGTGGGCTTTTCAACTTACCCTGCGATTCAGGTCTCTGATTTTGATAAAATGATGGGGAATTAATCGAGCGCAAAATCTAGCGGAACACCACCGTAACTCAGTTTAGATTTTTACGGCTTTCAGGATATCGGCCACGGGATGGAGTTTGTTGAGGGCGTAGAAATGTAAACCGGGCGCGCCGCCTTTGAGCAGGTCGCGGCATTGGCGGATGGCGAAGTCGACCCCGGCTTTTAGGACTTTTTCTTTATCGTCGGCAATCGGGGCAAAAATACTTTTGACTTCTTCGGTCACGGTGGCTCCGCAGAGCGCGCAAAATTTAAGCAAGGCATTGTAATCGGTGATCGGCAGGACACCCGGAATGATCCGTGCGGTAACGCCGAGCGCCCGTAAACGTTTCACGTAATCAAAATAATCTTCGTTGTTGAAAAACAACTGCGTAATCACATAATCGGCGCCGTTATCAAATTTGAGCTTTAAGAATTTGGCGTCTTCATCGCGGTCCGCAGAGAGAACATGCCCTTCAGGAAATCCGGCGACCCCGATGCTGTAATGATCGTGAAACGACGAGCGGATCGTGTGGCACAGTTCGCTGGAGAATTTAAAGTTTTCTGGGCCCGGTTTCCAGTCGGGATTATCACGGGGCGGATCGCCGCGCAAAGCCAAGACGTTGCAGACTCCACGGCGTTTGATTTCGATCAAAATATTTTTGATTTCTTCTTTGGTATGGCAAACGCAGGTCAAGTGAGCCACGGCAGGAATTTGATAGCGCGTCTGAATATGCTCGACGATATCGAACGTTTTCTCCCGGCTGCCGCCCCCCGCACCGTAGGTACAGGAAAAAAAGTCCGGCTCTAAGGCCGCGAGCTGATTGATCGTGACCAAGAGTTGCTGATAGCCGTTTTCGGTCTTCGGCGGAAAAAGCTCGAAAGAAAACGTGCGGTTTTTGCTTTGAAATATATCGGTGACTTTCATAAATTTGCAACATTATAACACGTGTCAATTATGTTTATATCCATTTTAATAATTTTACTGTGCGGCTTTGCGTCCAATGCCGACGCTGAAGTCAACTATGTGAAGGATGTGGCGCCGATCCTGACGCAAAAATGCGTCCTTTGTCATTCGCCGGAAGGGGTTGCCCCTTGGAGTATGGATAGCTACGAAAAGGTCCGTGGCTGGGGGGCGATGATCCATGAAGTCGTCCAAACCAATAGGATGCCGCCGTGGCATGCCGATCCGCAATACGGGAAATTCCAGAATGATATTTCTTTATCGCTCCAGCAGAAGGAGAAAATCCTCCGCTGGGTCGAAAGCGGAATGGAAAGAGGAAAAGGACGAGATCCTTTGGTTGGGCTTACGTATCCTAAAGGCAAAGAATGGACGCTTGGCCAACCCGATGTGGTTTTTCATTTAAAAAATAAACAGGAAATTGCTGCGACGGGACAGGATGTTTTTGTGAATGTCGAAGCCGACCATGTGGTTGCCGAAGATGTTTGGGTCACCGCGTTCGAGATTAAGCCGGGAAATCCTCGCGTACTGCATCATTGCAATATTGCCGTCGAGCAAATCGCTGAATCAAACGCTTCCTTGTCGGTTATGCCCGATTCCAAAAAATGGTTGGAAGATTCCGGTTTGAAAAGTATGGAAGGCGGACAGGTCATTGCCGGTTATTCGCCGGGTATGGGCGGGGTGAAGCTTCCTAAAGATACGGGTATCTTTATTCCAAAAGGCAGTCGAATTTTTTTTCGTATGCACTATGTGACGACAGGGAAACCGGAAGAAGATTTAAGCCAAGTCGGCTTTTATGTACAAAAGCGAAAACCGAAAAAAATCCTGTCGGTGGTGGCCGTTCATAACCGCGATATTCTGATCCCCGCTGGAGAGAAAGATTATCAGCGACAGGCCAGACACACATTTAATGATAACGTCACCTTAACCATGTTGCAGCCGCATATGCATTATCGCGGTAAATCGATGCGGTTTACCGCATTGTACCCTGACGGCAAGTCGGAAATTTTGTTATCCGTTCCCAATTATAAATTTAACTGGCAGCGGCAATATGTTTTTGTGACCCCCAAAAAGATCCCAGCCGGAACGCAGATTATTTTGGACGGCAGTTATGATAACTCGCTGGCCAATACTTTTCTCAATGAGCCCCTGCGTGATACCGTTTACGGCCCGGGCAGCGATCAGGAAATGTTTACCGGCATCATGTTTTATATCAAAGAATGAAAATTTCGTTCTGCGGTATAGCTTTTTTATATTAGAATGACACCCAATCATGCTTAAAGATATCATTAACCATTACGATCGTCTGGCACCGGAGCGAGATAATTACCGCGACAAGAACCGGTACTACTATTCTCTGTTGTTTAAGGAGTATCAGTATTTTATCCCCAAGGGCAAGAAAGTCCTCGAAGTCGGCTCTTCGACAGGGGAGTTGCTTAATGCGGTCAGTCCCAGCGTCGGTGTCGGTATCGATGTCAGTCCCGCCACGATCAAGATTGCAGCACAAAAATTTCCGCAATACCAATTCTTTACTGGCATCATCAGCGAATTTAATACCGACGAAAAGTTTGATTACATCATCCTTTCGGGGCTTTTGGGCGAATTAGAAGACATTCAGCAGTTTTTTACCGATTTGAAGAAATTCTGTCATCCCGGCACCCGCATCATCATCGAATATTACAGCGTTTTGTGGCAATATCTTTTGAGGTTGGGCGAGACGACGCATTCCAAGATTCCGCAAAAGATCCAAAACTGGATCACTCACCATGATGTTTGCAATTTTTTAGCGTTGACCGGTTATGAACCGATCAAGACCGAACGCTCGATCCTTTTTCCTAAAAATATTTTGGGTTTGAGTTATCTGTTTAATCGTTTCGTTGCCAAATTGCCTATTTTTAATGCCATGACGCTCAATCATTTTGTTATTGCGAGACCGTTTTCGGTCGAGTCCTCTGCGACGAGACCGAGCATTATTCTTGACCGCGAATTTGATGTCACTGTTCTTGTTCCGTGCCGCAATGAGAAGGGTAACATCGAACAAGCCGTGACACGTTTGCCGGAATTCGGCCGTAGTGTCGAAATCATTTTCGTAGAAGGCGGCTCGAGTGATGGTACGTATGAAGAAGCCGAACGCGTGATCAAAGCGTACCCGAATAAAGATATCAAACTTTTTAAACAAACCGGGAAGGGCAAGGGCGATGCTGTACGTGTCGGGTTTGATAAAGCCAAAGGGGACGTTTTGATGATCCTCGACGCGGATTTAACCGTCGCGCCGGAAGAAATGCCAAAATTTTACCAGGCGCTGCGCGATAATCGTGGTGAATTTATCAACGGTTGTCGACTTGTGTACCCGATGGAAAAAGAAGCGATGCGTTTTTTGAATCTTTTGGCGAACAAATTCTTTGGCGCTTTCTTTTCGTGGTTGTTGGGACAAAAATTTAAGGACACGTTGTGTGGGACCAAGGTTTTATTCAAGCATCAATATCAAGAGATCGTCGCCAATCGTTCGTATTTCGGCGATTTCGATCCGTTCGGCGATTTTGACCTGATTTTCGGTGCGGTAAAATTAAATCTTAAAGTTATTGAGCTTCCGATCCGTTACAAGGAACGATTATACGGCACGACCAATATTCAGCGTTTCCGTCATGGCCTGCTCCTTTTGCGCATGTGCGCGTTCGCGATGAAAAAGATCAAATTCCGCTAGAAGATTGCTTCGCCTCTTTTGTGGTTCGTAATGACAATAAAAATATGATTTAGTCGCCCTTCTCCTCGGCAGTCTTTTTGTCAGCGGACAATTACTGCTTCTTTCCGTGCTTCATCTTTATATTGGCGCAGCGCTCGAGCGGTCGTGTTTTTAAATGATGCTTGGCTGCTTGACGTCAAAATCCGTTATTCAACCACGGCTTCCCTTCAGAACTTACGCAAGGCAAATAACAAACGCCACATCGTGGATGATTAAGACGACTCTGCAATGTCGATTGAGGGACTTTCGATACACTTACAAAGACATACATGATATGTATATTAACTTTCATTATTGTTCTATTTGTCATTTCCGTTAAAGTTGTCATTGTGCATTTTAAACATTGAAAACAAAGCTCAGTCTTAGGAGTTGATATGATGAATGATAAAAAATCATAAAAAGAATTTGAGAATGAAGAAGAACTCACTCGCATTCCCGAAAATCTTTTTGCGGTTGCGATGTCTAATAGTTTTGATGCTCTTATGATCACGACAGCACAAAAGGGTTTTACGATCGTTTTTGTCAACAAGGCGTTCACCGAAATAACGGGTTATGCTTTGCACGAATGCATGGGGAGAAGCCCATCGTTCTTGCAGGGAGCGAAGACGGACCGAGTCGTCCTCGAGCGGTTAAGGCATAACATCCGTCAGGGAGAAATATTTCACGGGGAGGCCGTGAATTATCGCAAGGATGGTTCCTACAACCAACAATTAACAAAGGAGGATGAATGAAAAAAGTTTGGTTTGCCGCACTGTTCGTTTTATTAACCACAACACAAAGTTTTGCAGGATATGCAGACAAAAAAATGGGGGATACCGCAATGAAAGCAATGGAAATGAAAAAGATGGATATTATTGATACCGCTGTCGCCGCCGGGTCATTTAAGACCTTGGCCGCAGCTCTTACCGCGGGTGGTCTTATCGCGACGTTAAAGTCCGAAGGCCCGTTTACAGTCTTTGCACCGACGGATGAAGCGTTCGCAAAGCTTCCTGCTGGAACGGTTGAAGACCTTTTGAAACCGGAAAATAAGGCCAAATTGGTCGCGATTTTGACCTATCACGTCGTGGCCGGAAAAGTCCACGCTGCTGATGTGGTTAAATTGAAAAGCGCCAAAACCGTTAATGGTAAAGACGTTAAAATCGATGCTAGCGCCGGTGTCAAAATCAATAATGCCACCGTTACAAAAGCTGATATCGAAACCAGCAATGGTGTGATTCATGTGATCGATACGGTCCTTTTACCGTAAACATCAATGGGCGATAGGGTATCGAGTTTCATGACTCGATACCCTATTTTCTCTTGTGCTGGGGTGATTTAAATCATAGAATGGGGGTGCACTTGAAAAGACAAGAAATATATTATATCTCCATGGCCCAGTACAATAAAAAACATAACTTCAATGAACGTCTTTTGGCTTCGGTTGCTTTCTTTGCCGAAGACTCTATTCTCATTACCGATACCGACCTTAAACTCCCCGGCCCGAGAATTATTTATGTCAATCCCGGCTTCACAAAATTGACCGGTTACTCTGCGCAAGACGTCTTAGGAAAGGACCCTCGCTTTTTGCAAGGTCCTAAAACCGACCGTTCCGTATTAAATCATTTGAAAAATGTTCTGCAAAAGGGAGAAGTTTTTTATGGCCGTGCGATAAATTATCGCAAAGATGGCTCGGAGTTTTGGAATGAGTGGCATATCGAACCGATTCTCGATGAAAAGGACAAGGTCATTAACTATCTGGCGATCCAACGCGATATCACGGAGCGTATGAATTTCATCAAGGCCATCGAAGACAAAAACATCGCTTTGCGCGAGATCCTTGAACAGATCCAATTTGAAAAAAAGAAGATTCAGGACAATATTTTCTCTAACGTTGAGCAAATCCTTTTGCCTGCAATCAAGAAATTGCGCCGGAAGGGAAGTCCTTTAGATAAAAAGAGTATTGATGTTCTTGAGAATAACCTTAAAGAACTCACCTCGTCATTTGGCAGTCGCGTTTCTGATAAGCGGATTAAGTTGTCGCCGCGCGAGATCGAAATCGCGAACTTGATTAAGAACGGTTTAAGCAGCAAAGAGATTTGTGAAACTCTCAATATCGCTTTTAAGACCATCGAAACCCACCGCAATCGCATCCGCAAAAAACTTGATATCATTAACAAAAATGTCAATTTGACCACTCTGCTTAAAGAATTGTAATCAGCGCATTGTTATTTAGATTTCCTCATAAAAATGGAGTCGTTACTGGTGAATAATCGGGGCCGGCTACATTTAATCTTCTAATGTATAATGTTCATTCATGAAAAATAATCTCTATATTCGCATCCTCGGCGCGATTGTTTTTATCGCTCTGCTCTTTTTTGGCTTTCGTACGGCCAGCCAGAAGCCGCTTTGGAACGACGAAATCTACAGCCAAATCGCCAGTGTCGAGACACTTTCTTACAGCGAGATTCTTCTGGGTCGTGTCAACGAGGGAAATGCCTGCCCACTGTTTTATCTGACGCAAAAAGCCGTTGGCGATATCATGGGTTATAAGACCCCGCTGGAATGGCGGGTCAAAGCCAAGGTCTGGGACTTTGACCGCTACGAAGACCGCATTGTTTTGCGGATCGTCCCCGTTCTTTTCACGGCATTGACCATCTGGTTGATATTTTCTTATTTTGCTAACTTTTACTCTTTAGCTACCGCATTTTTTTCATTACTATTGTCGCTATCGACGGCGATGTTTCTCCAGTATGGGGTGGAAGCGAGGCCTTACGCGTTATGGATCTTTTTGACGACCGTTCAGGTTTTTATTTTTTTAAGATTGATCGAGAGCAGTCACAACAGAAACAATCTGCTTCGTTGGCTGTCGGTCATTCATATCCTTTTATCTTTCACGGTCATCCTCAGTTTGGCGCAAGTGGCACTGATCTGCAGTTTGCTTTGGGTTTATGGCGAACGTAGCGAGCGGGAATGGCGGCGGTATGTTTTTCTTTTCATCATGCCAGCCCTTATTGCCATCACGTTTTGGCTGGTTTCTCCGAAATATCCTTTCGGGCTCGTTTTTACCGTCGATCAATATCTTCGCGCGAATATTTCTCGTGACCGCTTTTATCTGTTCTGGTTATTTGTGCTCGCACTTTCGGTTTATGGGATTCAGCAGAAAGCAAAAAGATTTAACGTTATTAGCAACGAAATCCTCAAAGGCCTGCCGGCTTTTGCCATATTTTGCGGGGCTGTTGCAGCGGCCTGTTCACTCTTGGTCATTTTTAAAATTAAACAAGGTCCCGAAGTACAGTTCCCGGTATCCGAAAAATACTTTATCTTTCTTGCCCCCGTTGGTGTGATAACTTTGACAAGCTTAGTCGATGCTATGGTCCGTGCGATCCGGCCTTACTTGTTAAAAATTTGCGTAATCGGCTTTGTGCTCGGGATGGTTGTTCCGCGTGCGTTCAAAGTGATCAAGTCTTTACTCAAACAATATCCCAATCTTTTTTAATATTTGCCATTGCCTAATCCGATTGCTAATATAACAACTGTGAAAATTATTTTGTCAGGCCTTGTTCTCTGTATCACTCTGACCATCGGTTATCTTTTTTCTACGCATAAGCCGCTGGAAAACGATGAGCTGTTTACCCACGTTAGTTCCATCGAGGGAATGTCCTACCGCGATATCGTTACCCTCAAAATCCAGGAAGGCAACATCAGTCCGCTGTTTTATCTGACGCAAAAGGCATTCTTGGACTTCATCGGTTTTCGTCTACCGTTTAAATGGAACGGCGATTGGTTCGTTGCTGACCATTCCTCACAAATTGCCCTGCGGTGCCTGTCGAATTTTTTTATGGCGGGATCAATTACTCTAGTGTTTTATTTCTTTAGTCGGTTCTATTCGCTGGGTGCGGGAGTTTATGGGGCCGTGGTGGCACTGTCTTCATTTATGACGCTCGCTTACTGGGCGGTGGCGCGTCCATATTCACTCTGGAACTTTCTTACCACGGCACAAATTTTGCTTTTTATTTATCTGTTACGAGGCGGCCATAAAGAGCGGCGCGTCTGGAATTTATTACTTCTAACGCATGTCCTCTTATCTTTAACCGTGACCTTCGCGGCCGTGCAGATCGCCGCCGTTTCTTGTGTATTATTTTTCTGCAAAGACAAAAATCTTAAACGTTACTTTTTCTTGACGGTGGTCCCGGTCATCCTTTGCTTGGTTTATTATTTCGGAGCGCCCAAGTATTCTTTTTTCTTTACCGATAACGCGATCCAATTGATTGGGGCTAGCTTTCCCAAAGACCGGCTGGCTTTGGTCTTTTTGCTCGGTGGATTATTAAGTTTCGCGGTTTGGAAAGGAAACGGAACGCTTTTTCAAAAACTCAAAGATTATAAAGTGGTGTATTTACTCTTTACCGTAATGATGCTTTTCTGACACTAGCCTTGCTGGGCTTATTTTATTTTAAAGCCCGGGGCCCCAATGAAGGCTTCCCCTTATCCAACCGTTATTTTATTTATCTGACGCCGGTCGGAGTGATCGCCACGACATTGTTTACTGTCGAGACCTGGAAACTTTTGAAGGGAAAGATGTGGTTGCGAATCGGATTATTGATTCTGGTAGGCGGTTTATTGATTTTTCGTTTGAACTGGTCCTGGCTTTTAGCGCGCGCCTTTTATAGTTTATAAAAACGTTGTGTGAGCAAAGCCGTCATGCAAATTAAAAGCGGCCCGGCGGGTACGGAATATCGCGGCCCTAGCTGAAAGAGCGAATAGATCGCGATATAGAGCAAGAGCATTGAGAAGAGGAAAAATAAGGTGACGTATTGTTCGTCAGTCAGTTTATTCCATTTTAAAAGTATGGTCGTATAAATGAATCCCGCCAGAGATACCAGCGCCCAGAAAAGCCGCAGCAGGTCTTTAAAAATACCGAGATCATAAAGCCCGCTTAACCATCCCGGATAAATTACAAATCCCAGTTTCGTGGTTTCCCAAAAGAAGACTTTAAAACCTTCCAGTACCGAAAAGGCCGTGTATTGCAGCGGCGCGCTTTTGATCTTTTCGACTGACAAACGCAGCAATTCTTTGTCTAGTGCTTGACCGGCATATCCTTGGGCCATCAATTCTTTTAACTTTGTAATCGAAAAAGAATCAGAGGTATAGAACGACCAGAAATAGCATTGTTCCTCGGAATAAAACCGTCGGCATGAGCCTTCTCCGGGGACGAACGCCAAAGCGGCCATGACGCGTTCCTGTGACATCGGTTCTACCCGTCGGGCCGCGAAGCCGTAAAAGGCCCATGCTCCGCGATCCGTCAGGGTGGTATTGCCATTAAAATGTTTGTTGGTGGCTTTGTAAGCCGAAACACCGGCCCAAAAAGTCAATAAGCCCACGAGAATCAGAATAATAGCGCGTTTAAATACCCCGGGCTTCTTTGCAATACGTTTGCCGATAAGCAGTACGCTTAAAAGAACCGCAGGCCCTGCGACTTCAAAAATTCCTTTAACCAAGGTCAAAATAATCATTATGATTCCGACGGCAAGACCGGCCAAGAAGAGAGAGCTTCCTTTATATTTCGGTAATCGATTAAAAATACTACTTAGGCATAAAATGGCTGCCGGGATCAAGGCGATGATCAGGATCTCCGAGTACAAACTTAATGCGCAATTGACGAGAGCGGGGGATATCCCGATATAAAAGACAGCAAGAGCGCAGAAGAGGGGTTTGACGTTAAGTTTTTGCAGGATTTTTAAGCTCGAGACCTGTGTTAAGAAAAGTAGAGCGAACTGTATCGCTGCAAGAACTTTTATGTAGGGAAGGTGCATGCTGTCGCCGATCCGCATCGCCAGGGAGACCAGGAATGGATAAAGCGGTTCACGGTTTGGGCCGGTGCGGAAAAATTCTCCCCAGCCCTGGTGATAAAGCATTTGTCCGAGACGTTCATAATCGAACGAATCCCATTTGATCTCGGTCTGGCTTGTGAAAAGAAGATAAATCCAATAGAGAATAGGCAGGCCGAACGCGTACCAAAGAAGCGGGAATTTTGCGGCTATATGTTTTTGCGGTGGCATAGGCTTAATGAATGTTTGATTTTAGCGGAACTCTTGGGGAAAAACAATAAATCTTAACACAATTAATGCCTAATTATTCCTTGACACTCGGCCGGTCAATTCTATAATGAGAACTCAAATTGTCAGGATATCACTGGAAAAACGATTTTTTAATTTTTGCCCCATGATTCGTAACTATATTATTTACAAACACTTATAAGTTAGCGAGTATCAATGCTCAACGGTAAGAATATTTTGATCACAGGCGGGACTGGTTCTTTTGGTAAGAAGATGGTGCAAATTGTCCTTACGCACTACAAACCCAAAACCCTGATTGTTTTCAGTCGCGATGAATTAAAACAATTTGAAATGGCGCAGACGTTTAGCCCGGTGAAATATCCGTGTTTGAAATATGTGCTCGGCGATGTTCGTGATCGCGACCGTTTGTCCCGCGTATTTAACGGTGTCGATTATGTCATCCATTCCGCCGCTTTAAAGCAAGTTCCCGCTGCAGAGTTAAACCCAGAAGAATACATCAAAACCAACGTCTTGGGTGCGATGAACATCATCGAGGCCGCATTAGACAATAAAGTCAAAAAAGTGATCGCTCTCTCGACGGATAAAGCTGCGAACCCGATTAATTTGTATGGAGCTACCAAGCTTTGCTCCGATAAACTTTTTGTCGCCGCCAATATTTATAGTGCGTCCGAGGGGACGAAGTTCGCGGTCGTTCGTTACGGAAACGTTTTAGGCAGCCGCGGATCGGTCATTCCGTTCTTTAAAGAACGCGCCGCTACCGGAGTTCTGCCTATCACCGACGAGCGCATGACCCGTTTCTGGATCACTCTTGATCAAGCTGTGCATTTTGTTATCAATTCGTTAGAAATGTCTAAAGGCGGCGAAATTTTCGTCCCGCGCATCCCGTCGATGAAGATCACGGATTTAGCGGAAGCGATCGCGCCGGAGTGCAAAATGCAATTCGTCGGGATCCGCCCCGGTGAAAAGCTGCATGAGACGTTGATCAGCGAAGACGAGGCCCGCAATTCGGTCGAGTTTAAACAATGCTATATCATTCAGCCCGACTCCGATCGTCGTAAAGAATTGCTCGTTGCCGGCAAAAAAGGCGGCGGTAAGATCTGTGCCGAAAGTTTTCGTTATACCAGCGACGGGAATGACAGCTGGTTGACCGTTAAGCAGTTGCGGGATTTGAGTGAAAAGATCCATAAGGATTATGAGATCGAAGAATCCCGCTGGTCGATGAAAGACGTCCCGCGCTAGATATGAAGAAAATTTTGCTCACCGGTGTCAGCGGGTTGTTAGGAAGCAATATCGCGTTGTCTTGGCAGAAGCGTTATGAAATTTTAGGGATCTATCATCAGCATCCGTGGTCGCCCAAAGGCATCACAACACAGCGGGCGGATTTGTCAGAACCGGCCGCGGTGCGCGCTCTTTTAAAAGATTTTCATCCTGACGTGATTGTTCACGCGGCCGCCGCGGTGGATGTGGACCAATGCGAGCAGGAACCTAAGTGGGCTTTTCGCAGTAACGTCGACATGACTAAAAATTTGGTTGATGCGGCTCCGAAGAACGCCAAATTTGTCTATATCTCCACCGATTTAGTTTACGACGGCGTTAAAGGAAACTACACCGAAACCGATCCGGTCGGCCCGGTTAATGTGTACGCGCAGACCAAACTCGCCGGTGAAAAAGAAGTGGCGCAGTTATCCAACCATTTGGTCGCGCGGGCCAATATTTTCGGCTTTAACGCACAACCCAAAGTTTGCTTTGCCGAACGCGTGATTAACGAAGCGAAAGCCAAGACGATCAAAGGTTTCACTGATTCTTTTTTTAGTTCTCTCTATACATTTGATTTTGCGGAATTATTGGACGCGGCGATTGGGAAGGATCTTAAGGGAATTTATCATTTCGGCAGTTCGACTTCGTTAAGCCGTTACGATTTCGCGGACACTTTGGCGCAAAAGCTGGGATATGGAAAAGATTTGATCGCGCCGCTCTCGATAAAGGAATTTGCATTTAAAGCGCGCCGGTCCCCGGACTTGTCATTGAATGTAGAAAAATTGCAGCAAGCGACTGGGATCAGAATTCCAACGGCGAAAGAAACCATCGACCATTTTGTCAAAGATTATAAAAACGAAATACATTCGTCATTGCGAGCCTCGTAGAGTTGAAGCAATCTATAACAGATTGCTTCTCTTCGTTCGTCCCAAGGGGACTCACTACGTTCGCAATGACAGGGAGGAAATAACGTGAGGGATATTCCGTGGTCAAAATTCTATTACGATGAAGATGAGAAGAACCAGGTCTTAGAAGTTTTCGAGACTGGCTGGTTCTCCTCCGGTCCTAAAGTCGAAGAATTTGAAAAGCGCATGGCCGAATATGTCGGCGTCAAATATGCCGTTGCCGTCAGTACCGGGACCGCGGCCTTGGACATTGCCCTTAAGATCGTCGGTGTCAAACGCGACGACGAAGTCATCATTCCTGCGATGACCTATATCGCGACCGCCAACGCTGTTTGTTATCAAGACGCCACTCCGGTTTTTGCCGACATCGATCCGCGCACCTTCACCATTGATCCCAAAGAGATTGAAAAATTGATCACACCAAAAACCCGTTGCATTATTCCTGTCGATTATGCCGGACATGCCGCGGATTATGACGCCATCGACGCCATTGCCCGTAAACACAAACTTGCCGTCGTTGAAGATGGTGCTCCGGGTTTATGTGGTTCGTACAAAGGGAAAAAGTTGTGTTCCTTCGGCGACATCGCGATTACCAGCTTTCACGTTGCCAAAATCTTCTCGACCATTGAAGGCGGAATGCTTTTCACGAATAATGAAGAGTATTACAAAAAAGCTCGCATCATCCGTTGGCAAGGAGAAGACCCCAAGAAAAAGTATTATCATCCGCTCGTCGGATTTAACTACCGCATGACGGATTTGCATGCCGCA
>Ga0163144_10014539_pt1 | contig 16328 bp, 9 predicted proteins | sample OliLak19BULKMAT1_FD_123175 | JGI IMG/M metagenome (GOLD analysis project Ga0163144, IMG submission 123175) | Freshwater microbial mat bacterial communities from Lake Vanda, McMurdo Dry Valleys, Antarctica - Oligotrophic Lake LV.19.BULKMAT1 | ecosystem: Environmental > Aquatic > Freshwater > Lake... | reverse complement strand
GCTGATCTATCCCGCCCGGAATGAACCTCTGAGATCAGATTTCAGGGTTCCTCGCTGTTTCCGGTGAGCACAGAAGAATGAACAGACGATAACGGAGGAAACGAAGATCCCATCTTCCTGCCTCACACCTTCGTTTTCTTTGTTACTTTCTGTTCAATTCCGATGCGTACCTGCCTCGCGTTGATCCACTGAAACCAGCGAAGATCCAGAAAGGAATGTCGGCTTCACTCGCTAAAAATTCCCGGCCTGAGGAATCGATTTCAGCTGTTCATTCCACGCGATTCTCGATACGGACGTGTTCCGTTAGGAAACCTCTCCTGTCACTCTGACCTTCCCCCCGTCGATTATCCATGAAGCTTCCGTCTCCTTTTTCGTACCGGTCCTTCGCCTTGGCGCTCCTCGCGCTGGCATGCGCGGCAGTTACTTACGCCGCCGCTCCCGCGGGATTCCGTGCCCTGTTCAACGGCAAGAATCTCGACGGTTGGGACGGTAACCCGGCGCTGTGGTCCGTCCAGGATGGATCGATCACCGGCGTGATCCAAGGCCCTGAAACCCTCGCCTATAATCAGTTTCTCATCTGGCGCGGGGGCGACGTCAAAAACTTCGAGCTGCGGGCCAAGGTGAAGCAGTCCGGCAACAACACCGGGATCCAATATCGCAGCCGCGAACTTCCCGCCAACGGTCCGTGGTCGATCGGCGGATACCAGTGCGACATTCACCCGATCGCGAAGAATAACGCCATGCTCTATGACGAGCGGGGCCGCGCCATCGTCGCGCAGAACGGCCAATCGGTTCTGGTTGAGCCGCAAGGGACCAAATGGCTGCTGGCCGAGCGCGAGCCGGTCGCGGCCGATGTCGCCGAGTGGAACGAGTACACCATCATCGCCCAGGGCAACCGGCTGATCCATAAACTCAACGGCAAGGTGACCGTCGAGATCACCGACTACGACGCCAAAGCCGGCGCGTCGAGCGGCCTGCTCGCCTTCCAAATTCACCGCGGTCCGGCGATGACGGTGCAGGTCAAAGATGTATTCCTGAAGGAACTGCCCGCCGGCGGAGCCATGACCTTCGCGGCGTCTTCCATTCCTGCCGGTGCCACGAAGATCGAAGCACCGGCGCCCTCTGCGGCCAAGAAGAAGGCCGGCAAGGCCCCCGCACCCGCCACACCAGCGCCGAAAGCCACCAAGGCCGCCAAGGCCGCTCAAACCCAGGTTGGACCCGCCATCGGCGAAAACAAGGCGACCCCGATCAACCGCATCAAAGTTCCCGCCGGTTTCAAAGTTGAACTGCTCTACTCCGTCCCTGGCGTCGAACAGGGCTCGTGGGTCAATCTGTGCGTGGACCCGAAAGGCCGCATTCTCGCCAGCGATCAATTCGGTGGCCTCTATCGTTTCACGCCGCCGGCTCCCGGAGCCGCGCTCACGCCCGCGATGGTCGAAAAGATGCCGGTCAATATTCGCGCGGTTAACGGAATGCTCTTCGCCTTCGGCGCCCTCTACGTCGGCGTCAACGATTACGCCAATGAGATCCCCTCCGGGCTGTATCGGCTGACCGACAGCGATGGCGACGACCAGCTCGACAAGGTCGAGTTGTTGCGCGCGATCGAAGCCCGCGGTGATCATGGCGTGCATGCCGTGCTCCTCACGCCGGACGGCAAGAGCCTATACCTGGTCACCGGTAACAGTGCGAAACTCACCGCGACCGTGCCCACGTCGCCGGTGCCTGCCATTTGGGGAGAAGACCATCTGCTGCCACGCATGCCCGATGGCCGCGGCTTCATGCGCGATGCCCTCGCACCCGGCGGCATCATCTATCGCGTCTCGCCCGACGGAAAAGAGTTCGAGGTCTTCTCCTCGGGTTTCCGCAATATCTTCGATGCCGCCATCAATCGGGAGGGCGAGCTCTTCACCTACGACGCGGACATGGAATACGATTTCAACACGTCCTGGTATCGCCCGACGCGCATCAATCATGTGGTCAGTGGCGGCGAGTTCGGCTGGCGAAATGGTGCCGGCAAAATGCCCGCCTTCTACCCCGACAATCTCCCCGCGGTGATCGACATCGGTCCGGGTTCTCCGACGGGCATGACGTTCGGATACGGCGCCAAGTTCCCGGCACGTTACCAAAATGCGCTCTTCGTCCTCGACTGGAGCTGGGGCAAACTGCACGCCGTCCATCTCGAACCCGACGGCGCCACCTACAAGGCCACGCGCGAGGAATTTATTTCGGGCGCTCCCCTGCCCTTGACTGATGCCGTGATCCATCCCGATGGCGCCATGTACTTCGCGATCGGCGGACGCCGCGTGCAGTCGGGACTTTATCGCGTCACCTACACCGGCACGGAATCCACGGCCCCTGTCGCCGAAACGCGGCAGCCCAGCCAGGCCCGCACGCTGCGGCACCAATTGGAGGCCTTCCACGGCAAGACCGATCCTCGCGCGGTCGCGGTGGCTTGGCCACACCTCAACGATTCCGACCGTTTCATTCGTTGGGCCGCCCGCACCGCCATCGAGCATGTGCCGGTCAGCCACTGGTCTGAACGCGCCCTGACGGAACCGAATTCATCCCTTCGCGTCGAAGCGCTCCTCGGTCTCGCCCGCGCCGGTGGGGTCAGCCCGCCGCATCGCACCGAGGGTACTGCCCCAGTGAATACGGAACTCGGGCGGAAGCTGGTCGACGCTCTGGTAAAAACGGATTGGAAAGCCCTCGATGCGAATCGGAGGCTCACCTTCGTGCGCGCGGTTCAGATCGTCCTGCACCGCTTCGGACCTTTCTCCGCGGCGGAAAACCAACGCCTGATCGCGAAACTCGATCCCCTGTTTCCCGCCACCCCGGAGTTGAACTGGCTGCTCGTCGAAACGCTCGTCGGCCTGCAATCGCCCACCATCGCCGCCAAAACGCTGGCCGTGATGGCTGACGCTGCCACGCAGGAAGAACAGATCGAATACGCCCGCTCGCTGCGCATGCTGAAGACCGGTTGGACGCCCGCCACGCGCGCCGCCTACTTCGAATGGTTCAATCGAGCGGCCAACTTCAAAGGTGGCATGAGCTTCACCAATTTCATCGGCTTTATCCGCACGGATGCGCTGGCCACGCTCACTCCCGAAGAGCAGATCGCGCTTGCACCCGTGCTGGAAAAGAAGCCTGAGGCCAAGAGCGCCATTCAAAACTTCGGCGATGTCTTTGCCGGTCGCCAGTTCAAGAACTGGACCCTCGACGAGCTCGCCAACGCCGCCAGCAGCGGCTTGAAGAACCGCAACTTTGAAAACGGACGAAAGATGTTTGGCGCCGGCGCCTGTTTCGCCTGTCACCGCTTCGGCAACGAAGGCGGCATGACGGGCCCGGACCTCACCGGTTCGGGCGGGCGCTACAGCCCCCGCGACTTGCTCGACCAGATCATCAATCCCAGCAAGGAGATCAACGAGCAGTTCGTACCCTCCGTTCTCACCAAGAACGACGGCTCCACGGTCGTGGGATCGGTCGTTAATCTCAGTGGCGACTCGGTGACGATCAACACCGATTTGTCCGATCCGAATCAACGGGTGAACGTGGATCGCAAGGAAGTGAAGAGCATCGAACCATCGACGGTTTCACCGATGCCGCCCATGCTGCTGGGGATGATGAACGAGACGGAGATTCTGGACCTCACGGCTTACATCCTGAGCAGCGGTCGTCGCGACCACGAAATGTTCCGCCGCTAGGTTAAGCGTATCCAAATTCCGGCGACGTGGCGTCCGCACGCCACGTCGCCTTTTTTATGACCAAGGGTGGAACCGCCGCGGCGGCCCAACTGGGCTCCAGCGGAGCCCACCGATAAGAAGCATTTACTCTAAATTCGGCAGTTTCTTTTATCCACAGATTACACCGATGAGCACGGATCCAGAGGATTACGAATGAAGAGGCACCCAGCCCGGAAATTTCACACCTATCATCCTTCAAAACGCAGTTGGGTCCACCGATTTCACAGATAGACCGCGATTACCAAGGCATTCTGCATTTCGAGCGCTTCACCTTGCGGGTTAATGGGACGATGTCGCGCCCCTTCAGGGCTTTCGTATACGACCGATGGATACCCAGAGCTTCGCCCTGGGCTGTCATTTCACGCCCCGTTGGGGCGCATTCCATCTGGCGCGAGCGCCGCCATGGTATCACGATATTCCCGTTCGGATCAGGATGTCTTGAATCCGTGGTTAAATAAACTGCTGAATTTAGGCTCAGGGCTTCCCCGGTAGCACAGATCAGAGGCTCCCGCAGGCACTCTCCCGCCGTCGAGCGGTCCAAGCTTCACCTGACTGAAGGTGAAAGCACCTCTGGCCCTTTAACCGCACGGATCCACCTCTGATTTTACCGTTCCCCCGTCCGATGCCCTTTCCATGGCGCTCTACTGCGACGTTCCGACCATGAGTTCGCGTCGATCGCATGGCGGGCCCACTGTCGTCACGTTTCCTCCGCGCGAAGCAGGGCAATCCGGAGGTCCATTAACGCTCCTCATCGCGGTATCCAGTCCAGCATGACGCAACCGCACCCCAAGGACATGGTCCCGCCCGACAGTCGCCCGGCGCCTCCCAGGCGGATCGAAGCAGGCCTGACCGCACGACGAGTCAACAGGGCGCGCGTGCTTCGAGTCATCGGTGTCCCCGGGGCTCGCCGAAAAACCCAAGATGGCCTCAACGGGAGCGTGCCATGGGCCTGTTAATGCCTGTCTCCCCCTTTGTTCGGCATCCCGGCACCTCGACTCGTTTGCGCTGGCGCAGCCTCGCTGGGCTCTGTCTGGTCCTATTTTCAAATCCGGTAAACTGCGGCGCCAGCCTCCCGTCGCACGAGTATCAGGTTAAAGCCATTTTCCTCTTCAATTTCATTCAGTTCGTGCAATGGCCGGCAGCGACCTTTGCGAGGCCGGACTCGCCCATCCTCATTGGAGTACTGGGCTACGATCCGTTTGGTCCTGCCCTCGAAGCGGTCATCAATGGAGAGACGGTCCACAAGCGTCCGCTTCATGTCATCCGATCGCATCACTGGCAAGACCTCCAGCAGTGTCACTTGGTTTTCGTCAGCCCTTCGGAGCGCCAGCACGTCGACACGGTTCTACGGGCCTTCAGTACCAGACCCGTCCTGACCGTCAGCGAAGTGCCCGGATTTGCCGAGCGGGGCGGGAGTGATCAATTTCTTTTTTGAGGGGCGGAAAATCAGGTTCGAGATCAATCTCAGCGCCGCCCGGCGCCACGACCTCAAGATGAGCGCGCAGTTGCTCAATCTCGCTCGCATCATCGGGTCGCCCAGCGGGCAGAAGGAGTGACGCATGAAGCGCCTCGATAACCTTCCGATCCGGCAAAAACTCACGTGGACCGTGCTGTTTGTGTGCGGCGCCGTTTTACTCGTGGCAGGTAGCGCCATGGCGCTGTATGAATTCTTCGACTTCCGTCGCGCCCTCGCCCGGGAAGCCACCGTCCTGGCCGACGTGGTCGGCACAAACTCGAATGCCACCCTCGCGTTCAACGACGACGTCGCCGGTCGAGCGATGCTTGCCGCACTCCACTCCGAACCGCATGTGCTCGGAGCCGCGCTCTACAACGAAAAGGGCGCCTTGTTCGTCCACTATCAACGCCCGGGCGTACACCATGACTTCACGAAAACCCCGGGCCCGGACGGCGCCCGGTTTGATGACGGTGCACTGCACATCTTCCGCCCGGTCGTCTTGAACGAGCGACGCGTCGGCACGATTTACCTCCGCATCGGACTGGCGGGTGTAAGGAACCGCCTCCTGGTCTTTGCCGGAATCAACGCTCTCATTGCGTTCGCGTCGTTTTGGATTGCCGTTCCCCTCACCGCCTGGCTCCAGCGTCCCATTACCGGCCCCATTCTCGGACTCGCCAGCACCGCCAAGACCATCGCCGAAAGAAAAGATTATTCGGTCCGCGCGGCGGATGGCAGCGGGGGCGAGATCGGCGTGCTAACCACGGCATTCAACCAAATGCTCAATGGTATTCAGGAACGCGAAAGCGCCTTGAACTCCGCGAACGAACATCTCCGCGCCGAGATCGTGGAACGCAAACTCGCGGAGAGTCGCGTCACCGCCCAAGCGTCGCGGCTGGCCCAGCTCAACGAGATTACCCGTGCCATCGGCGAACGCCAGGACGTCGCGAGTATTTTTCGAGCAGTGCTTCGCAGTCTCGAAGACCACATGGCCGTGGATTTCTGCTGCGTGTGTCTTTACGATCCCGCCCAGGGCAACGTCACCGTAGCGAGCGTGGGCGAGCGCAGCCTGCCGATGGGAAAACAACTCGGCCTCATCGAGCAGGCGATCGTCCCCATTGATGCCAACGGTCTGGGTCGCTGCGTGAGTGGCGAATTGGTCTACGAGCCTGAGATCACGGCCCTCCGCATGCCGTTTCCGGAGCGACTCGCGGCCGGAGGTTTGCAGGCGTTCGTCGCCGCTCCTCTTCTGGTCGAGAATCGCGTGTTTGGCGTGCTCATCGTCGCCCGGCGCACGCCCGAGAGTTTCTCCAGTCCGGATTGCGAATTTCTGCAGCAGCTGAGCGAGCATGTCGCCCTCGCGACGCATCAGGCGCAGCTCTACGCCGCCTTGCAGCGAGCGTACGATGATCTGCGCCAGACGCAGCAAGCCGTGATGCAGCAGGAGCGGCTGCGTGCCTTGGGGCAGATGGCCAGTGGGATCGCACACGATATCAACAACGCCATCTCGCCCGTGTCACTTTACCTGGAGTCCATGTTGGAAAGTGAAACCAACCTTTCACCCCGTGCGCGCGAGTGGCTCACCATCGTCCAGCGTGCGGTGGAGGATGTTGCCGACACGGTTGCGCGCATGCGTGAGTTTTATCGGAAGCGGGGGCCGCAGCTTTCGCTTGTCCCGGTCGATCTCAACGCTGTCATCAGCCATGTGGTGGACCTGACCCGCGCGCGCTGGTTCGACATGCCGCAGCAACACGGAGTGGTCATTGACCGGTGCGAGGAACTCGCGATGGAACTGCCGCCCATTCTCGGAATCGAGAGCGAGATTCGCGAAGCGCTGATCAATCTTGTTTTTAACGCGATCGACGCGATGCCGCGGGGCGGCGGATTGACCTTGCGGACCCGATTGGTGGCTCCGCCGGCCGCGGGAGCTGGCGCCGGCGAACCTCGCGCGGCCATCGAGGTCGCCGACAGCGGAACGGGAATGAGCGAGGAGACCCAGCGACGCTGCATGGAACCCTTCTTCACGACCAAAGGCGAACGCGGCACGGGCCTTGGACTCGCGATGGTTTACGGCATTGTGCAACGGCACGGCGGTGAAGTCGAAATCGAGAGCGACGGAATCCGCGGGACGACCATGCGACTCACTTTCCCAAAAGCCGCGGGCGCCGCGGCGTTTCTCGCGACCCCCAGTGCCCGACCCACCCAACGCCTGCGCCTCCTTATTGTTGACGACGATCCGCGGCTGCTGAAATCCCTCCGTGAAACGCTCGAAGGCGACGGTCACGTCGTCACCACGGCCGGCGGCGGCCAGGCCGGAATCACTGCGTTCGAGGACGCGGCCAAGGGAGCGGAACCGTTCGCCGCCGTCATCACCGATCTCGGCATGCCGTATGTCGACGGTCGCAAAGTTGCCGCCGCCGTGAAGGCACGTTCACCGCACACTCCGGTCATCCTCCTGACCGGCTGGGGGAATCGGCCGCCTCCTGAAGGAGAGCCGTTCCCCGCTGTCGATCGAATCCTAAGCAAACCACCCAAACTACGAACTATCCGCGAGGCCCTCGTCGCCGCCATTCCTTCCGGACCCAAGCAGTCAGCCGTCCCCCTCACCTCATGACGGATCAACCTCTCGCGCGTGTCCTCGTGGTCGACGACGAAATCTCCCTCGTTAACGCACTTAAGAGCACACTCGAACAACACGGATATTCCGTCACGGGAGCATGCCGCTCCTCCGATGCGCTCGCCTTGCTCAAGCAGGAAAAATTCGAGCTGCTCCTGGCGGACCTGAGTCTACCGGATCTGGACGGCATTGCCCTGCTCCGCACCGCGCTGACGCTGGATCCGGGCATGATCGGCATCATCATGACGGGTCATGCCAGTGTGGATACAGCTGTCGAGGCGATGAAAGTAGGCGCGCTCGATTATGTTTTGAAGCCGTTCCGCTTGAGCGCGGTGCTCGCCGTGCTCTCGCGCGCACGGACGGTCCAACACCTGCGGAGTGAGAATGAAGACCTGCAAAAACACCTCCAGGCCTGGACCACGGAGCTCGAAGCGGCGAATCAAGAACTTGAGGCTTTCACCTACTCGGCCTCACACGACCTCCGCGGCCCGATCCGCTCCATCGCCGGTTTCGCCAGCGCTGTGATCGAAGGCATCGACCAGGGAAATCTGGCGCACGCGCGGGAAGCGGCCGTGCGGATTCACGCCCGCACCCAACGCATGCAGGCGTTAACGGAAGATCTGCTCCGACTCGCCCGGGCGGCACGCGCCGAAGTGCGTTTTGAGGACGTTGATCTCGCGGACATCGCGCGGGACGTCTTCACCAAACTGCAGAGCGAAACGCCCAATCGCAGCGTCCACGTCGAGATTGCGCCCAGTCTCAAAGTTTCCGGTGACGCCGGGTTGCTGCGGCTCGCCATGGAAAACCTCCTGAGCAACGCTTGGAAATACACCGGACCCAACGCGGAACCACGGATCGAAGTCGGCTCCGAGCTCCAAGACGGTTCGAGCCGGGTATATTTTATCCGGGACAATGGCGTCGGCTTTGATCCGAAGCACACGCACAAGCTCTTCGTGCCGTTTGAGCGACTGCACCCGGAGGCTCAGTTTCCCGGGACAGGCATCGGACTGACGACGGTCCAGCGCATCATTCTCAAACATGGTGGACGCGTGTGGGCCGAGGCGACTCCGGAAAAAGGAGCAACGTTTCGATTCACCCTGCCGAACGCACCGTCAACCGCAAGTCCCACAAGCCTCGCGCGATCGAGTGATCTGAATGACATTCCTCCCCGGCCGGCCGATCCCCCCGCCTAAGCAAAACCGTCCTCCATCGAAGCCAGCGCCGAGTTTCACGACCTCAACTTCGCCGCGTGGCAGCCAACCGGCATTGGCCGCGGGCGCTCATTCCTGTCCGCAAGGCGGACACGTCCGCCTCTATCGTTGACGCTCCAGGGGCGACACCGCGACGTTTGCGTATGTCTTTCCCGCTCGCCTCCCGTGCCTCAATGCCCAATGCGCTGCCGACACCTGTCAGCTTCAATCCGGACGATTTCCGCACGGGTATTCTCCATTTTGGATCCGACCGCGCCGATGTACCGCCGGGAGCACTTGAAGGAGCAACGATCACTCCCTCGGCCACATCGCTCCCGACACCCACAACGCCGCTATCCGCGTTTCAAACCCTGCTCGCGGCCGATGCCCTGCGCTATCTGACCGTGCAACTCGCCGCGGCCAAAGCCTCCGGCCATCCCGGAGGATTCTGTTCCAGCGCGGAGGTGGTCGCCGCGTTGTTTCTCCTTGGACACAAGAACGTATTCACCGAAGTTGGACACCACGCCCCTGGTTATTACAGTGCCCTCTTTCTGGACGGATCGCTGGCGGCCATGGGCATTCACACGGTGGCCGACCTCGCGGCGCGTTTTCGTGAAACCCATGGCCTGCTCGGCCATCTTTCCGGCGCAATCCCAGGCGTCCTCGCTCCGGCGGGCCCGCTGGGTCAGGGCCAGCATTTCGCCTGGGCCGCTGCGCTCCTGAATCGCGAGACGCTCTTTCCCGTGACCATTGGTGATGGCGGCATCGGCGAACCCTATGTAATGAGTGCGCTGAAGCACTACCACACAGCGTTTCCCGAGGTGACGAATGTACTTCCGGTGCTAATCTGGAATGGTTTCTCGCAGGAGCATCACTCGATGGTCAGCGAACTCACCGACGCCGAGATGGCGGCCTACTGGCGAGCCCACGGTTTTGAAGAGGTGATCCAGATTGACGCCAAAACCTACGATGATGCCGGACAAGAGACTGCTTTTGTCGACAGCACCAAGAGTTCGCTTGGCCAGCGCGTCGCGTTCACCGCGGCGGTGATTGACGGCACGCGCCGCGCCGCCGATTCCGCGCTCGGTCAGCGCCGGCGCACGGTGCTGATCCTGAAGCAACTCAAGGGAGCCGGATCGCACAGTTCGGGTTCGAAGTCACATCACCTGTATCCACAATTCACGTTACAACATCCGGACATTATCGCGGGCCTGCAGCGCCGTGCGCTCAGCGCGGAGGAATGGGCCCTGGTGCGACAGAACTTCCTGCGAGCCGCGGGCGGCCCAGCGGGCGTCATTGCCGTGACCGAGCGGCCGCGGGCCGGAGTGGCCCTGCCAGCATTGCCTTTACGCGATTTCCCGGTTGGAGAAACCCAAGTACCGTCAACGGCGCTGTGTCCGCTGGTTGCAGCGGTGGGAGCAGCCGATCCAGAGTTCATTGTCACGAGTGCAGATGGCAACGAAGCGTCGGGGGTCCGAGGCATCAACGACGCCTTGAAAATTCGTCACCCGATTCGCGACGACCTCTACAGCCAGGCTCCCGACGGTCGAGTGTTCGAGCCAATCAGTGAGGACGCCTGTGCCGGGCTCGCCTCGGGTTACGCACTCATGGGCGGCCGCTCTCTCTGGATTTCATACGAGAGCTTCGCGATTAATGGTCTGCCTATCTGGCAAACGGTGACCCAAGCGATGGCGGAATTGCGCCACGCCAAACCGTCGACGATCGCCATGTTCACTGCCGGTGCGCTTGAGCAAGGCCGCAACGGCTGGACCCATCAGCGCCCGGAAATTGAAGCGTATTTGATGGCGCTGGCGCGCAACGGAAACGTGCACCCGCTTTTCCCCATTGATGCGAATTCGATGCAGGCCGCTTACGCGTGGGCGGTCACAACCGAGAATCAGGGCATCGCCATTATCGGATCCAAATCTCCACTGCCCGTTCGCCTCACCCTCGAACAAAGTCGCGCCGCCGTCCGTCTTGGAGCCGCGCTCCTCTACGAGTCCGCTCCCCGTGTGAACGCCAGACTCATCGTGCTCGCCTCGGTGGGCGATATGATCCTGGGTCCCGTCTTCGAAGCCTCCCGCCTGCTCGAGGCCGCCGGACATCGGGTTCGAATCGTCACCATCATCGCGCCACGCCGGCTATTACGCGAATCGGATGTTGCGATCGACGCGGTCACACTCCCGCAAGCGCGTGTAACCGGACAGCTCTCAGACGCAGACTTCAACACGTTGTTTGACGGCGACGCACTCCTCGCCGTCACCGGTGGAGCCAGCGCGGTGCTTGAACCCGTGCTGGTCCGCAGCCGTGCCCGGCGACGCGATCTCGCGGCCTGGCGTCGAGGGGAGACCACCGCAAATCCGGGCGCCCTGCTGGCCTTCAACGGACTCGACGCGGCCAGCTTGGCGGGTCGCGCCAACGCCTTGCTCGCGGAAACGAAATAACGTCCTCCGTTTCCCGACACGCCTTTTGCTCCCGCCTGCCCATGCCTGCCGTCCCGGCGTCTGAACTCCTTTCTCGCTTCCGCCCTCACCTGTGAGCCCTCCGATGGCCATCCACCTTCGCGCTCCGTTTTGGCCCGCGTTTCTTGTCGCGTCGGCTCTGGCCACGAGCGCAGCGGTTTCGCCAGACGGAACAAGGTCCCACTCCGGGAGTCGGTGGCTCCAAAGGGCAATTGACATGCACGGCCACACCGCGCCTGACGTGGTCCCGCGCTCGCTCAATGATGTGGAACTCGCCCGCCTCGCCCGGGACAGCGGGATGCGGGCAATCGTGCTGAAGAACCACCACGTCGCAACCGCCGACCGTGCTCAACTGGCGATGCAAGCCGTTCCTGGAATCGAGGTCTTTGGCGGTGTCGTGCTGAATCGAGCCGTCGGCGGAATCAACCCGGACGCAGTCCGGCGCATGGTCGAAATGGAAGGCGGTCGCGGACGTATTGTCTGGCTCCCTACGTTTGATGCCGAGAACGGAGTTCGCGCGGAGCGCGAGGAGCGACCCTTCGTCAAAGTTATCCGGGAGGGAAGATTGGTGCCAGAGCTGGTGGAGGTGATTCGTCTCATCACCCGTTACGATCTCGTGCTCGCGACCGGCCATCTCCCGGCCGCAGAAAGCATCGTCGTGATTAAAGCCGCCAAGGCTGCGGGCGTTAAACGCATTCTGGTCACCCACGTATTGTCGCCCGCACTACACGCCACGCCGGAAGACCTCGTGGAAATGGTGCGGCTTGGCGCGATGTTGGAATTTGTCTGGCTCGCGCATTATGTCGCCCCGACCACGGCAAACGTGCGATTCCCAGGTCCGAGCCGGCCGCCGTTGCCCCTCGAATGTTGTGTCGAGGCGATCCGGGCCGTCGGTGCGGAGCACATCGTGCTCGCGTCTGATTTCGGCCAACAGGGTAATCCGCCGCCCCCGGACGGGCTGCACGCGTTTGCTGCGGAGCTACACCAGGCAGGCATCAGCGCGCAACAACTCGACTTGATGCTACGGCGGAACCCGGCGCGTCTGCTTGAACTTGCCGCAGCGTGGTAGTTCCCGATCATTCCACGCTCCCCCATCAAAATGAAAATGCTCAAACTCCTCCTCGCACTACTTGCTGCCAGCACCATCGCGTTTGTCGCCCATGGCCAGAACCGGCCATCATACGGACCTGCCATCAATCTCGAGCAGGCCAAACAAGTGATGGCAGCTGCCGAGATTGAAGCGCGCAAGAACGACTGGAACGTCGTAATCGCGATCGTCGATACCGGCGGAAATCTCGTGCTGCTCCAGCGGTTGGACGATACCCAGATCGCGAGTATCACGGTGGCGCAGCAAAAGGCCTGGTCTGCGGCCGGCTTCCGCCGCTCGACGAAAACGTTTGAAGAGGGTGTCGCCGCGGGCCCAGGCGGCGCGCGTATTCTCGCGCTGCACGGTGCGATGCCGGTCGAGGGAGGTTTGCCCATAACCATCAACGGCAGGATTGTCGGTGCGATAGGCGTATCCGGCGTGACCAGCCAGCAGGATGGACAAATCGCCAGCGCAGGCCTCGCGGCGTTAGCCAAACCCTGATTCTTCACCACCGCGATCACGGCTTGGAACGGCGAACCTGTCGTCCTTCCACGGAATTCAACCGTTCGAACCCGGCTGCTGTTTACACGCCGACTGGTCTGCGCCGGCGTATCAGCGTTCGCCCTACACCCGTTTCAACTCCGGATTCGCTGGCTGACTTCTCTCAATCGATAGTTCCTCCCCATCACCGAGCCCCCTCGCTTCGACACCTGCGACGATCGCCCACCCATGATCTATTGATGAAAACCCATCGAATTGCACTGTACCCTGGCGACGGAATTGGTCCGGAAGTCACCGACGCAGCCGTCGAGACTCTGACTGCACTGGAGCGCGCGGTTGGCGGTTTCCATCTGGAGTTTACCCGTTTCGATTGGGGCGTTGCCCATTATGATCGCCACGGTGACGTTGTTCCAGCGGACTTCCTCGCACAGCTGCGTCCGTTCAACGCGATTCTCCTCGGCGCCGTGGGCTGGCCCGCGAAGCTGCCGGATCACATCACGCTTCGACCGCTCATCGAAATTCGACAGACATTCGATTTGTGGGCCTGTGTTCGTCCAGCCCAGACTTTCGCCGGAGTCCCGAATCCGCTCCGAAGTGAACAGCGGATCGATCTCGTGGTGGTGCGCGAAAACTCCGAGGGCGAGTACGTCGATGTCGGCGGTCGATTTCGCATCGGTGAGCCCGAGGAGTTCGCGGTCCAAAGCGCCCTGCACACGCGGCGCGGGATTGAGCGCGCCTTGCGTTTCGGCTTCGATCTCGCGCGGCAGCGCAGGCGCAAACTCACCCTCGCGACCAAATCGAACGCCCAGCGCCATGCCTTTGTGCTTTGGGACAACGTGCTCGAACAGCTCACTCCGGAATTTCCCGATATCGCGGTCGACAAACAGCACATCGACGCCATCGCGATGAACTTCGTCCGTCGCCCCGAGACATTCGACGTGGTGGTGGCCTCCAATCTGTTTGGCGATATTCTCACTGATCTTTCGGGTGCAATCACGGGCGGCCTCGGACTTAATCCATCCGCCAACCTCGACCCATCGCGGAAAAATCCATCGCTGTTTGAACCCGTGCACGGTTCCGCACCCGACATCGCGGGTCGAGGCATCGCCAACCCCGTGGGTACCTTTCTTGCCGCTGCGATGATGCTGGAGTGGCTCGGAGAAAAACGCGCGGCCCTGCGGTTGAACGAGACCGTCAAGCGAACCCTCGCCGCGGGTGCCGGCACACCCGATATTGGCGGTCGTCTGAACACCGCCGAGCTCACCGCACGGATTGCCTCCGCCTTGAAATAATCACGCCGTTGCAAAGCGCCGGGAGACCACGGTTGCTGATTACTTCGCCTGGCGTCCGCCATTCAGTCAGTGACCCGCGCTTCAACGTCCGAGCCAGGGCACACCGACCAGCAGCAGCACGAGGAAAAAGATCGACCCAAACACAAAACCGAGGCGCCAGAAATCCCGCCGTGAGATATATCCACTTCCGAAATACACCGGCGCCGGTCCCGTTGCGTAAGGCGTGATGACACCCATGATGCCCAGGGAGAAGGCGAGCAAAAGCGCGAACGTCTTCACCGGCATGTCCGGTATCGCCACACCCGCCGCCAGGACCACCGGCAGCACCGCGGTGGCATGCGCCGTCAGGCTCGCAAAGAGATAGTGGACGAAAAAGAACAGCGTCACCAGGACGACCATCACGAGCTGCGGCGAATATCCAACGAGCAGCGCAGCCGCACTCCCGGCGAACCAGGAAGTGAACCCAACCTTGTTCAATCCATCCGCCAACACGACCAGGGTCGCGAACCAGACGAGAACGTTCCATGCCTGACGATTGCCGAGAATGTCGTCCCACGTAACAACCCGTCCCACCAGCATCCCGCATATAACCACAAGCGCAACCAGCGAAGCGTCCATCACGCTACCACCAAAAATCCAAAGCACCAGCGCAAGTCCCACCAGTGCACCCATGAGCCACTCCCGGAATGTCACTCCGCCCATCGATGCGAGCTCCTCCGCCGCCCACCGGGGCACCTCGATACTGCTTTTAATCTCCGGAGGATAAATTATATATACAAGCCAGGGCAGGATGAGCAGGAGTGCACCGCCAACCGGCAGGAAACCGAAGAACCAGTCCGTCCAGGTGATTTCCACTGCGGCGATTTTGCGCGTTAACTCAATCGCCAGGAGATTGGGCGCGAGCGCGGTGACAAACATCGAGCTGGTAACACAGGTCGTGGCAAACGCCAGCCACATGAGATACGCGCCAACCTTGCGCGCCGTCTCTCCAGGATGGGAACCATATAACGCGGGAATGCCCCGGATCACCGGGAAGAGGGTCCCTCCGCTCCGGGCCGTGTTCGAGGGGGTAAACGGCGCCAGCAGCAGATCCGCCAACATGATCGCGTAGCCGAGCCCGAGTGTGCGGCTTCCGAGTCGCTTGACCAAAACGAGCGCAAACCGTCGTCCCAAGCCGGTCTTTTCGTAGCCCATTGCAAACATGAAAGCGCCAAAGATCAGCCAGACCGTGCTGTTGGCAAAACCCGCGAGCGCCCACCGCAGTGCCTCGGGCGGAGCCTTGAACGCGGGGTTGGCGAACTGTTCCGGCGAAAACACCAGGCCTGAACCGCCGATCGTTGTGATCCCGATGAGTCCCACCGCGGCAGCCGGCAGTGGCTCCAGGATCAGTGCAATAATGACAGCAACAAAGGCGGCGAAATAAATCCACGCATGCGGTGCAAGCCCGGCGGGGGCCGGGCACAGTGCCAGCGCCGCGCCAACCAGGAGCGGAGCCGCTGCTTTCCACGCGATCGAACCTCGCGGTGAGGGTGATGGTGCCGGCAGGGGTTTGAGCTCCGGAGCAGTCGTCTGCATTGCCGAATTTCTGAAGAGGCTACACGGAAAAAGCGATCACCGGGTGGAGCGAATCCCTCAGCCGCCCCGCTGCGACGCCAGCAACTTAAAACGGGTGGATTGCCGCAGGCTGCTGAGAACGTCCAGTTCTCCAAAATATTATTGGCGATTGGCGAATGGGACAATGTCAGTATTGGTGCTGTCCCGCCTCGCCCACCACCGGGGTCTCCCCCGACCCCTTCCACCGGCCGGCCGCCGCCGAACCGCGGCGAATCTACCCCGTCCAAATTTCAGCTTGGACGTCGTTTTCCCGGGAACGGGGTGTGGAGAGGATAAAAACGAAAAGGCCCGATACTTCGATTAGAAGTACCGGGCCATAAACCTGGCAACGACCTACTCTCGCGGGACCTAACGTCCAACTACCATTGGCTG
>Ga0163144_10014538_pt1 | contig 16328 bp, 18 predicted proteins | sample OliLak19BULKMAT1_FD_123175 | JGI IMG/M metagenome (GOLD analysis project Ga0163144, IMG submission 123175) | Freshwater microbial mat bacterial communities from Lake Vanda, McMurdo Dry Valleys, Antarctica - Oligotrophic Lake LV.19.BULKMAT1 | ecosystem: Environmental > Aquatic > Freshwater >... | reverse complement strand
CCAGCGCCGCCTTCAGCCCCGACGGCGCGCGCGTGGTGACGGCATCCGGTGACCGGACCGCGCGGATCTGGGACGCCGCCAGCGGGCGGGAAGTGCTCAAGCTCGAAGGGCATAGCGGCTGGGTAAACAGCGCCGCCTTCAGCCCCGACGGCGCGCGCGTGGTGACGGCATCCTCTGACAAGACCGCGCGGATCTGGAACAAGCAATGGGTCGCCAAGCAAGGGATCGCCACACTTCACGGTCAGAAGCTGGTCGATACAGTGTGCCGCGAGGTGCTGTCCGTCGACGTGAAAGCAACGCCGTTTGCGGGCGAGTTGAGCCGTCTGTCAGTTGAGGAACTCCGGCTTAGCCCTAGCCTCGACCCAGCGCTCGATCACGATGCGTGCCGACCGCCGACGATGCTTGGCCGCTTCAAGGCGCTGTTCGATTGGCGCTAAGTCGTTTGTTGAATGATCCGCTTCCATCTTCGAGCCAGTGCATCCAATCGTGATGGTCTCAACTCAATTCAGAGGTGATAATAAAAATGGCTCTTCGTGGAGACGTGTGGGTGATTTTGCCTGATTTAACCGCTCCGGCAGCATGCAGGTCAGCACCTTGAGTCGCAGGTAGTCCTCGTCGGGCAAGCCGTAGGCGCGGCGCTGGATCACACGGATCTTGTTGTTGAGTCCCTCGACGAAGCCCATCGAGACCTTGTTCACCGGTCGGCAGTAAGCGGCGATGCCGTCTCAATGGCGTTCGATCATCCCGGCGAACTTCTCGAAGGGCTTAAGGCGCTGCCATTTCAGCGCCTCACACCATCGCTTGAAGAAGCGTCGCGCCCAAGCTTCACTGCGGTCGTCCCAGAGCTGGCCGAAGCTCTCCTTGAGCGGGTAGGCGGTGTTTAGCCGTTTGTTGCGAGTATTCCGACCCATGCCGGCCACCCCGGCGCGCGTCAAGGTAGTTGTCGCCTCAGTCATGCAGCCAATGGCTGTTTAACTGATGCGGATGTAACAGCGTTCGCCTTGATGATTGATCCGCGTTCGGGGTTGAGGGTCACAGCGCCGATCGGTGACCAGCTGCGGGTAGCACCGGACCAGCGCGCCAGATTGCGCTGAGCGTGCGGATGGCCCGCAGTACGGTATCGGAGTGTTTGCGGCGGGCGGCCGCCGCCGGGATCGGCTGGCCATTGCCGGCGGAACTGTGAAATGGAGTGAAATCGCCCACACGATTTCACGAAGACCCAAAAGATGAAACCGCTGATGATATCCAAGACTGGCTGGTCACAGATTTCATCGCGTTCGTGAAATTCTTCAACGCTGATTTCGAAAATGAGGATCCGCGAAACTATTACATGGAGCGTGAGTGGAGAAAATTCGGCAAGGTCGATTTAAAAATGTCGCTCAGGAAGGTAGTTGTGGCACCTGGATACGCTGAGGCTTTGCGCCGTCGTTTTCCTGAATTGGCTGCCAAAATCGTTGATTTCCCTCTGCAGCCAATGTTCCCGCCTAATGCAGCGACGTAGGCTGACAAGCCCAGCTTTGGGGTAATCGATACTGAGCTTGCCTGCCCAGCCTGCGTTTTCACTGCAGCCTATAAATGTGGGCCTTGCCTGCAAGCATCGGGCCTGCAGTCCCTCCCACATGGTCGTTTCGACTGTTCAGATCGGATCGCGCTGTTCTTTCGGTTTCGCCTTGCGATCACTGAGCAAGGTGCTGCCCACGATCGCCGCGCCGAGGACGAACGCCACCAGAAACAGGATCAGGGCGAGCGCCGGATAGCCGAACAGCTGTGCGCTGCTGGGTACCCGTATCATCATGGCCGCGCCGATGATCAGGCCGGCGGTGATCACGCCTGCCGTGATCCGGTTGGCTATCTTCTGCATGCTTTCAATCAGCCGGGATTCTTCCAGGCCGGTGATATGCACCCGGAAACGGTTGTCCGAAAGCGTGCGAAGCAGCTGCGACAGGCGCCGGGGCGACTCGCGCAGCAACTCTTGGACTTCCAGCAGGTCGCTGGCCACGCGGTTGGGCGAAAACATCAGCTTCAACTGCCGTGTCAGCACCTGCTGAAGATGCGCTTCAATGATGGCCTTGATCGGCAAGTGCGGATCGAGTGCCGAAGATACTGCGTCGAGATTGAGCAGGGTTTTGCCCAGCAAGGGCAGTTCCGGCGGCGGGCGCAGTCCGCAGGCCGCACCGACACGAGTCAATTCCAGCACCAGCCTGCCTTCCGATTGTCTGGCCGAGTCAGGCGAACTGGCGTATTGAGCGATGAGCCGAGCCGACTCCCGCGAAAAACCAGCTTCGTCGAAATCTTCCAGGCGCGTGCTCAGATGGGCGAATGTTTCCGCCGCCTGCTCGCCGCGTCCGTCAACGACCGCCAGCAGCAGCTTCAGCAACTGGTCGCGCATCCGCGGTGGGACATGGGCGACCATGCCAAGATCAAGCAGCGCAAGACGGCCGTCCGTGGTCAGCAGGACATTGCCCGGATGCGGATCGGCATGAATCATGCCGTGCACGAAAACCTGGTCCAGATAAGCGCGCACGAGGTCGGCTGCCAACGATCCCAGATCCTCGGCTGGATCGATCCGGCGCAGTTCGGAGATCCGGGTCACCTTTACGCCGGACACCATTTCCATGATCAGAACGCGGGCGGTCGAATAATCCCAGATCGGCTTCGGCACATAAATTTTGGGATAGGCGTCAAGGTGGCGGGCGAACGCCTCCAGGTTCTCCGCTTCGCGTCGATAGTCCAACTCACCGGACAGCGATTTGCGAAATTCGCCTATCCATTCCGAGAACCCGTAGCGGCGCGGCGTGTCGCTGATCATGCCGACGGTTCCCGCCAGTTTTCCCAGCAGGTCGAGATCCTCGCGCAGCGTTGCGGCAACCTCGGGCCGCTGGACTTTTACCGCGACCGGACGGCCATCGCGCAGGGTGGCCGAGTACACCTGCGACAAGGATGCCGAGCCGATGGGGCTGTCCTCGAATGTGGCGAACAACTTGCTGATCCGGACGCCCAATTCGGTTTCGATGATGGCGCGCATGTCCTCCGCATCGACGATGGCGACGGCATCCTGCATGCGCTCGAGTGCGGCGATGTAAGGCGCCGGCACGAAGTCCGGGCGCGTGGAGAGTGCCTGGCCCACTTTGACGAAGGTCGGCCCCAGTTCTTCCAGATCCTTGGCGAAATCCTCGGGCATGCCGGGGTTGATCGTGCCGACATCCATTCCCGCGAAGAGCGGGTCATCCAGTGCCACACCGGTGAGGATGCCCGCGTTGCGGTATCTCAGGAAAAAACGCGCAATATCGGCCATTCGTTTGGTATTCACGGGAAAATCCTTCTGGCAAAAGAACTGCTCGTCCTGCAATGCCGGGCAGTGATAAAAAGTCCTGCGACCGACCGACCCTGATCGGGCCCAACAGACACAGGATGAAGAAAATTCCTGTGCCACGTATGTTCGGCATCGCACCGATGGAGAAAGTCCTGTTGCCCGGGCTTGAACCAGCAGTAGGTATCGGAGGGAGCTGGATGTCAGTGATGACACTGACATTCGGTGTGTCCACGGCCCGGACCAGCTTCCTACCTGTGCTCGCTGCGGTTCTGCTGCTGTCCAGCGGCGCCACCACCGTGGCGCGTCCCGCGCGCAATGCCCTCGGAGCGTGAGACACCCGGGCAAGATGAGCCGCATGGGGTGGTCGCCGCTGGGCGATTTCAATTTCGGGCAGGACAAAGTTCCCGAGGTGCTGCTGAGTGCGGTGGACAACACCTGCAGCGCCCACACGCGGCGCTCGACTGCGCCACGCTGGTTGCAGAGATACTGGCGCTCGACTCGACCGTGGGTCCGGATATCGACCTGCTCAAGGCGACCGGATACACCAATATGTGTCCGGCGTTTTTGTGGGCGATCCGCGGCATGGTTCCCTTCCGCGGCGTGCTGCGCGTGCGTTGACGCGCTCTAAACTGCATCAGTGATGTCGGTTGGTCTGCTCAGGCCTGCAGACCGACAGCAAGACTGTGGTAATGCTGCCGGTCTGGTCTGTCAGACGTGTGGCCACACAGAAAACCCGAAATTTTGATCTGAAGGCGCATTCGTAAAAACTTGTCGCTCCGGTGCAAACCGGCAGTGCTCTGCAACAGACACTTGGTCATGCAAGCGGTCACTCCCATGGGGGTCTTGCCTGAGACAGGATGCCTTTTGATTGAATGACAGGCTCATGGAATCACCTGACTCCAGTCTCGGTTACCTCGCGACTATTTTTCGTTTACGATTGCTTGCCATGCCGACTTCGCTGATCATCGTAGACGATTTCCTGGACAACGCGCTTGCCCTGCGTGAGGCTGCGCTGAAGCTGACGTATCCCCGGATCGACAGCCTGTACCCTGGTCGAAACTCTTTCGAGAGGATCAACATCGAGGGCATGACTGAGCAGATTTCGCGTCTGGTGGGCGAGGACTTGGAGCCGATGCCGCCAAGTCAGGCGCACGGAAAATTCCGTATCGCTCTGACTGGTGATACAGGCAAGGCAAAGGTGCACGTCGACACGGCGCACTGGTCCGGCATTCTTTACCTGAGCCGACCGGAAGACTGTCGGGGTGGAACTGAGTTCTTCCGGCATCTGCCGACCAATAGCGAACGTGCGTCCTACAATGACGCGGAAGCCGCGGCTTTTGGATATCCAACGGCAAAAAAAATGGCTGCCGACATCCTCGAGAGCGACACCATGGATGACACGAAATGGGAAATGACCATGCGAGTACCCATGCGCTTCAACAGGCTCGTGTTGTTGCGTCCCTGGCTATGGCACACCGCAGGCGAAAATTTCGGTGACAGCATGGTCAATGGCCGACTCGTCCACCTGCTTTTTTTTGCGTCGGCGAAGCGCTAGCTTGCCATCGGCGACCACAACCGCCGCCGCATCCAGTTGCGCTGATTTTGTTCTGCCATGACAGCTTTTTGCGCATGAACTGTTGATCGATTGACGGCTCAATTATGCCCCACGCATGATCGCCAGCAGCACCCGCTGCCTAGCCAGGCGGCCCCCTCCTGCGCTGCCGCCAAGACGCGGCCTTCTGCCACGGCCTATGTCCAAGGCCGAAATCACCATGCTGTTGTACGAATTCCTCGCCGGGCAAGGCAATGGTGCCGCCAGCCATGACCGCTTCTGGTCCGAGGATCTGGTCTACACCAGTTCGTCAGGCAAGGTGATGTCCAAGACCGACATCATGGCGTCGTGCGCCGACGCGCCAAAAATCGACGAGAGCCAGCCAAGGGATCCGGAAACCACGTTTACCGCCACCGAGATACTTGTCCGCCCTTGCGGCGAAATGGCGGCGCTGACTTTCCGGCTGGTCGCGCACAATCCCGATGGCAATCCCGGCTACTGCCGAAACAGCGGCACACTGCTGCGGCGCAATGGCAAATGGCAGGTCATCACTTGGCAGGCGACCAAGGAACCCGTACCAGAGTAAGTCGCTTTACAGTCGCTCGCTGTTTGGCAGGTAGCGCCATTCGCCAGCAGGCATCTTCGCCAGCGGAATGCGGCCGATGCGAATGCGCCTGATCGACACGGCGGTCAGGCCGACCTCAGCGCACATCGATGCCAACTGCCCGTCCTGCACGCCTTTGATGGCAAAGCGCAGCCGCGTCTCGCTTTGCCAGCTGACCTTGGCCGGGGGCAGGGCGCGGCCGTTGTAGCTCAGGCCATGGCTCAGTGGCCGCAGGCCATAAGGCGCGATCTCGCCGCTGACCTCGACGATGAATTCCTGCTCGATGCGCGTGGCTTCATCGGCCATCCGGCGCAGCAGTCGTCCATCCTGGGTGAATACCAGCAAGCCGCTCGCGGCCGTCTCCAGCGGCAGTACGGCTGTCAGGCGACCGAAATGCCGGCGCAGGTGGCGGATGCCAGTGTCATCACCTTCCCAGCGTGTGGCCGCCGTCAGCAGGGTCGCGGCAGGATTGCCGCCAACATCGGAAGCAAAGCCTGCAGGCTTGTGCAACAACAGGGTGCTAGGTTCGGTGGGCGCAAGTATTGCCTCCGCGTCGATCTCCACCTGTTCGCCAGTCACCATGAACTGCGGCTCATCGACCACCTCGCCGTCGACGCACACCCAGCCGCCTTCGATGTATTGCTCTGATTCCAGACGCGAGCACCCGGTGAGCTCGATGACACGCTTGGCAAGGCGGATGGAGTCGGGCCGGATCGGATCGGACATGCAAGGCACCGCAGCGTGGCAATGGACGCCAGTATCCGCTGGATGGAGCGCGTTTGGGCGATGCCAGATCATGTGCAGAACGCTGGATGGGTTGAAGTCCGCCCCGTGGGATACGTGGATTGAGTCTTCTGCCTTGGACGGATCACGTTAGCAAGGCAACAGCCTTGCCGCATGGGCGAGTGCCCCATGCAGGTTGCCGACTGCGATCAACGGACGCCGCTTTTTCCTGCACCCTTGCCCCGGCCGGGAGCCATTTCCACCATCAGGCTGAAGCTGCGCTGCTCGTCGGGATTCAGTGCGCCGACGCCGATCAGTTTGCGGGCGATTTCCTCTCCGCGGTCATTGCGGATCGCGACCACCACCGAATATTCCCAGGCATTGCCATCTGCGGGATTGCGGAAACTCCCTTCAATTCGCAGAGGCGTATGGCCCGATGCCGACGGCGTGGCCACGTCGGCATCGAAGCGCAGGTGGTGCTTGCAGGCCGGACAGACGACTGCGCTCTCGAGGATGCGCTCGCGGCAGTGCGGGCACTCTCGGGTTGCGCCCGGCGTACCTGGACGCGGACTGCTCATCGGGCGGCGTCGTTACGCAGCGCTGCCGTTGCCGGATTTTGCCGCCGTGTCGTCGACCCAGCCAAACACGGCCTGGCCGCGCATGCGGGAACCGGCGGCGACGGTCAGCGATCCGGCCTTGATGTCGCCGGTGACCACGCCGCTCTGCTGCAGGTCAACGCGGGCGGCACCTTCGACATTACCTTCAAGCTCGCCGGCAATTACCACGGCATGGGCGCGCACGCTACCGGTGAGCTTGGCACCGGCTTCGATGGTCAGGTCACCCTGGACGTTGACATCGCCTTTGAACTTGCCGGCGATGCGCACGCTGCCGCTGCCTTCGATCTTGCCTTCGATGGTAAGATCGGCGGCAATCAGCGATTCCTTGCGCGGACGCTCGGGCTCGGCACGGGCGACGGGCGCCGGCGTGGCAGGCACGGCGGCAAGTTCGGCCCAAGGCGTACTCTCGGAACGCGAGGATTCTTTGCTATCCATGGCCGGCGCAGGCGCCGGCTTGGGGCTGCTGTGGTCTTTCCAGATAGCCATGGTTGCGACCCTGTCGTTGCGGGATTTTGAGGCTAGCAGTTCTGGAGGAGTCCGGGTACTGCGACCGCGCGCAACATCCATAAATGTGATTGACGACCAGGCAAGCAAGGTCAGGCCAGATCAGGCGTTGAGCTTGTGGGGGATCTCGCGTCCAGGTTCTGCGGCATCATTGCCAAACCATGCCCGACCAACACCTTCCAGAGCCACAGCGCCCACCGGAGCCCGATCCCGCCGATTGCTGCGGTGAGGGCTGCACCAACTGCATTTTTGACGTCCATGAGAGGGCATTGGCAAGTTACGAGGTTCGGTTGAGGGAATGGCGGGAGAATCAGGGCTTGGCGGAAGGCGAAAGTAAAGACGCTGGCTTCGACTGAATGGCCCGCATAACCATGGCGAGTGCAGGAACGACGGAAGTCGAGACCCGTTGGCCTTGGACGAACAGGCCGCGACTTCCGCCGCTCCTGCTGGCAAAGCATTCTATGGGGTGTATGGGCGTCGTGCTGGCTGCAGGATCTTCACCATCCCGCCTCGCGCAGCAGCGCTTCGCTATGGGCATCCGCCGGCTTCGCGACCAGCCCGCCACGCGGGTTGATCAGCACCGTGAAGCGGGCGCCGTTGATCATGGGCAGGTAGGCTGCGCTGCCCCAGTGGGCGTCGGCAATCGGCAGGTTTGACAGGTAGCGCTGCCGGAATTGCCAGAAATCCCAGTCTTGGCGCAGGTCGTGGACGCTGCGTTCTGCGCGAAGTTCCTGGGCCGGTTCGTTGTAGCGTCCGGACAGGCGTTCGAGCCGATATACCGGCGCTAGCCCCGCAAGTGCCGCCGGCAAATGCCAGCGGATCACCTGAGCGTCCAGCTGCCATTGATCGCCGGACAGAGGATATTCCGTCGATTCCGCGCCTTCGGGCGTGAGCGTTGCCAGATAACTTTGTGCTGCGATCTGCCTGATCGACACGGTGGCGACTGGCTGGTCTTCCAGCAGCCACAGGTAGTTGCGAAGCAGGCCGGCCAAGCCGGCCAGCGACAGGCCTAGCACCAGCAGGACAGTGCCGAGAAAACCGCGGAGGATTGGCGCCTGCTTCCGACTGAAAGCCGACCACAGCAGCGCCAAACCAGGCAGGCCCAGCAACAGGGCGGCGACCAGCAGCCATTCGGTGAGAGTCATGGCGATCTCGGGCGCAGGGAAGGAGACTCAACTGTGAGCGCCCCCGTTTGCTGGCTCAGTCTGGCAGCACACAAAGCACGAATCACCGGCGCCGGCGAAACGAGTTCGGTCGATTGCAAAGACCGGATGTTGCGGCCTTCGCGCCCGGTCGGTCAGGTCCGATCTTCGCGCCAGCGTCCCGCGCCCAGAAAAACAATGCGCAACTGGCGCACGAAATTTTCGACCAGTTCCTGTTCGCGTCGGGGTTGGCCTTCAGGCAGGTCGAGGATGTCCGAGGCGGCGTTGAGCATCGTGGTCACGACCAGGCTGCAGATCATCTGCAGCGTGGCGCTGGACAGGTCGGGCAGGGTGCCGATGCTGCGCAGATCCTGGGCCATTTCCGAGGCGAAATGACTCTCCTCGGTGCGGATGGCGTCGCGGATGATGCGCGAGCCGCCGCCGCGCTCGCCGGCGATGAAGCGGAATACCAGCGAGCGTTCCTCGACGAAGCGTTTGTAGATCAGCACCGAGCCACGCAGCATGTCGGTGGGCGGTATTCCGTCGCGGCGCGCTTCGCGCAGCAGCCGGCGCAGGGTGACCCCGCCCATTTCGACCAGGGCCAGGCCGAGTTCGTCGAGATCGCGGAAATGGCGATAGAACGCCGCGGGCACCACGCCGGCTTCGCGGGTGATCTCACGCAGGCTCAGCGCGGAAAACGCGCTGCCCTGCCCAATCAACGCGAGCGCGGCCTCCACCAGTCGCTGTCGGGTGCGCTCCTTGCGCTCGATGCGGCTGGCGGGAGCATCCGCCTCACTTTGCGCCGGGGCTCGCTTGGTTGAAGACAAGGGTTTCACCCGTTCAAGGACGCCGTCCTGGCTGAGCCGGAAGTATAGGCCGTGGCGGCCTGAGGGGAATTGGAGTGGAAACTCCATAATGATTGGGTAAACATATGTTCACCCGAATGCATGGAACAGAAATGAACACCAGCGCAGCCCGTGATCAATACAAGGTTTCGCCCGTTCGCCGGTTTCTGCGCCACCCGCTCTTGGCGCCGTTCAACAGCACCGAGGCTTGGGACCGTCTTGCGTCCGTCGCGAATCCAGCCTGGTCGCTGTCCGAACCGCGTGCGCGGGTGGTCCGTGTCGTTGATGAAGCGCCCGGTGTGACGAGCCTGTGGCTCAAGCCGAATGGTCGCTTCAACGGCTTTCGTGCCGGCCAGCATGTGTTGCTGGACCTCGACATTGACGGCGCTCGCCACGCCCGTTGTTTCACCCTGTCCTGCGCGCCGCGCGCTGATGGCCTGCTGCGGCTGACCATAAAGCGCAAGGACAAAGGCCCGGTATCGACGGCAGCGCAGCAGCTGCAGCCCGGCGAGGTTGTGCGCTTGGGCCAGGCGATGGGCGATTTTTCTCCGCGGAATACTCACGCCAAGCTGCTGATGATCAGCGCCGGCAGCGGGGTGACGCCGATGGTGTCGCTGCTGCAGGACCTGCTGCAGGACGGAGCGGAGCGTGAGGTCACGCTGCTGCATTGCGGCCGAACGGCTGCCGACTTGATATTCGCCGACGAACTGCAGCAGCTTGCCTTGCGCATGCCGAAACTGCGCTTGCACCTGCACATCACTGAAGCGGCTGGCAGGCTGGACGCGGAGAAGATCGCGCAGATCGTCCTCGACTGGACTGAACGGGAAACCCTGCTGTGCGGGCCAGATGGCTTCATGCAGATGGTCGAGACCATGTATGCCGCTGCTGGCCTCGGAGAACATCTGCAAAGCGAGAGCTTTGGCCGTCGTGCAGCGCCGGTGGACCCGGACGCTGCACAACATGCCGTCAGCCATGGCAATCCGGAACAAGTGTTCACGGCGTTGGCAGGCCAAAGCCTGCTGGAAGCGGCGGAGTCAGCTGGCCTGAAGCCAAAGTTCGGTTGCCGGCGCGGTATTTGCCGGACCTGCCAATGCCGCAAGCGCAGCGGCACGGTGACCAACCTGCTCACCGGCCAGGTGTCCGGCCCGGGCGAGGAGCTTATCCAACTGTGCATTTCCACCCCGCAAAGCGCCGTCGAACTGGCGCTGTGACCCCGAGGAATCAACATGAGCAGCAAAACCATGAGCAAAACCCGCCTCGACGCCGATTCGCTGGCACGCTTCGAAGCCGAACTCGATGCGCTGCGCCTCGAAGTGCTTGAGGACATCGGCGAGCGCGACGCCCGCCACATCCAGCGCATGCGCAGCATCGTGCAAGGTTCGGCGATCGCCGGGCGCGGCCTGCTGATGTTCGGCATCGGGCCGATCAGCTGGGTTGCCGGCGTGGTCGGGCTGGCGCTGGCCAAGATCATGGAGAACATGGAAATTGGCCACAACGTGATGCACGGCCAGTACGACTGGATGAACGACGCCGCGCTCAATTCCCAGACCTATGAGTGGGACATCGTCTGCGACGGCGACCACTGGCGACATTCGCACAACGTCGAGCACCACGATCACACCAATGTCATTGGCAAGGACCATGACTTCGGCTACGGCATGCTGCGCCTGAGCGAGCAGCAGCGCTGGTCGCCATCCTGCCTTCTGCAGCCAGTGTGGTACCTGCTGCTGGCGATGAATTTCCAGTGGGGCGTGGCCGTGCACGACATCAAGATCGGCCGTTTCGTGAAGGGCCGCATGAAGAAGGCGGAATTCCGCGAGCGCATGCGCCCATTCCTGCGCAAGGCCGGACGCCAGCTGTTCAAGGACTACGTGCTGTTCCCGGCACTCGCTTTCTGGCAGTGGCCGCGCGTGCTGCTCGGCAACCTGCTCGCCAACCTGATCCGCAATCTGTGGACCAATGCCATCATCTTCTGCGGGCATTTCACTGAAAATGCGCAGACGTACACAACCCGCGAAGTGGAAAACGAAACCCGCGGCCAGTGGTACCTGCGGCAGATCCATGGATCAAGCAACCTCGAAGGCAGCCGTTTCTTCCACCTGCTGACCGGTCACCTCAGCCATCAGATCGAACACCACCTGTTTCCGGACCTGCCGGCACCGCGATACGCCGAAATGGCGCCGCGCGTGCGCGATATCTGCGCCCGTTACGGCGTGCACTACAACACCGGTGGCTTCTGGAAGCAGTACGCGGGTGTGCTGGTGCGGCTGGTGCGGCATGCGTTTCCGAACCGCGTGCGCGTGGCTGTCGCGTAGTCCTCGGCCCCGGCTTGCTTGCCAGAATCCAGAAGCCGGCGTTACGTAGTTGCATGGTCGTGTTCGCGCATCGATCAGCCTGCAATTGCGCTGTTTCACAATGCGTCATTGCAGCGGCAGGGCATCGTGGGCCGTTAGTTTCTTCTTTCCAACTTTCTAACTGAACGGCTCATGTCCAATAACCCGGCCTGCCCGCAGTGCGCCATGCAAAACACCTATCCCGACGGTGGCAATTACGTGTGTGCCGACTGTGGGTACGAGTGGTCGATGCTCGCGGTTGCCGAAGCGGCGGAAGGTGGCTTCGGCGTGATCAAGGACGCCAATGGCAATGTCCTCCAGGACGGCGACTCGGTGGTGTTGATCAAGGACCTGAAAGTGAAGGGCTCGTCGATCACGCTGAAGATGGGCACCAAGGTGCGCAATATCCGCCTCGTTGAAGGTGACCACGATGTCGACGGCAAGGTTGATGGCAGCAGCTTCATGCTCAAGTCCCGCTTCGTGAAGAAGGTCTGAATTTCGCGGTTCCCGGGCGTAGCCTTGTTGCCGCTGCTGTCGACTGGCTGATCGCACTCAGCTAGGGTCGTTCCGCAATAAACCATTTCCACTGCACTGTGACGCATGCATGGATGTCGAAAACAGGGTCATGACCGTTGTTCGCGAGACGGTTTCAGCGCCAATGGCTCATAATGGCGCATCTTTCCCGCAGACGATTCCTGATCCATGAAAACCCCCAAGGGCCTGCAGCCGCTGATTGACGATGGCGTCATCGACGAAGTGCTGCGTCCGCTTAAAAGTGGCAAGGAAGCTTCGGTCTACGTCGTGCGCTCGGGCAATGAAGTGCTGTGCGCCAAGGTCTACAAGGACATGGCCCAGCGCAGTTTCCAAGCCCGCGTTCAGTACCAGGAAGGGCGCAAGGTGCGCGGCAGCCGGCACGCGCGTGCCATCGGCAAGGCGACGAAATTCGGCCGTCGCGAGCAGGAAACCGCGTGGAAGAACACCGAGGTGGACGCGCTGTACAAACTGGCCGATGCCGGCGTCTGCGTGCCGCGTCCACACGGTTATTTCCACGGCGTGCTGCTGATGGCACTGGTCACCGATGAGGACGGCCACAGCGCGCCACGACTGGGCGAGGTGGAGTTGTTGCCGGAACAGGCGCGTTCATACCATGCCGAATTGATGCGCGACGTGGTGCGCATGCTTTGCCTGGGTCTGATCCACGGCGACCTGTCTGAGTACAACGTGCTGGTGGCGCCTGATGGCCCTGTGATCATCGATTTCCCGCAGGTGGTCAGCGCTGCCGGCAACAACGCCGCGCGGACAATGCTGCTGCGCGATGTGCACAACTTGCGCGACAGCCTCGCGCGGTTCGCGCCCGAACTGTCCTGTACTCATTATGGCGAGGAAATGTGGGCGCTGTACGAGAAGGGTGAACTGAAGCCAGATACGGCCCTTAGCGGCAGGTTTGTGTTCGACCAGCGCAAGGCCGACGTGCGTGCGGTGATGATGTCGATCGAGGATGCGCGCCAGGAAGCCATCATCCGTCAGCAGGGTCGCGAGGAAGCGGCGGATCGCGATTGACTTGACCGTTATCGTGGAATCTTGGCCGTACTCAGCTGCCCATCAGCTCGCCAATCGGCTTGAGGCCGTCGACACGGTCACACACCGACTTGATGACCATCATGATCGGAATGCCCAACAGCAGCCCCCATGCGCCCCAGAGCCAGCCCCATGCGAGTACACCGATGAACACGGTCACGGCGTTCATGCGGCTGCCCTTGCTGGTGAGCCAGGGCGTCAGCAGGTTGCCTTCCAGGGTGTTGATCACCAGCGAAGCGCCGCCCACAGCCAGCGCCATTTTGATCTCGCCGAACTGGATGAAAGCCACGACGCTCGCTGCCGCCGTGACCAGGAACGAACCGATATACGGGATGAGGTTGAGCACGCCAGCAGCCACACCCCACATGGCGGCGTACTCGAGGCCTAGCGCAACGAAGGCCAACCATGTAGCGACGCCGACCATCAGGCCGATCATCAGTTGTACCAGCAGGTAGCGCTGGATCTGCTGGGTGATTTCATCCAGCGCCTGCACGGTGATCTTCTTGCGGGCAAATCCCGGGCCAGTGATCTTGACCAGTTTGCGCCGGAACATGTCGCCGGAGATCAGCAGGAAATAGGTCAGGAAGGTCACCAACGTGACTTGGCCGATCATCCCAAGCAGGCCCAGCGTGCCGCTCCAGACGTGGCTGCGGATGTTGAATCGCGGTTGCTCAATCACCACCCGCTGCACGCCGCGAGTGGCGCGAGGTGCCTCGGCCGCATCTTCGGCCGCCCGTTCGATCTTGGAAGCCGCGTCCTGGACGTTTTCCAGTGGAGTCACTGGTCCATCACGTCCTTTGTGAATGATGGTTTGTAGTTTTTCCGCTGTTTTCGGCAGGGATTCGATCCACTTCTCGGCATCATCGGCCAGTGAATATATGGCCGCACCCGAACCGCCCAGGATGCCGGCGATCACCATGGCTGCGCCCAACACGCGCGGGACATGTATCCGCTCCAGCGCATTCACCACTGGGGACAGTGCATAGCTGAGCATCAGGCTGAACATCACCGGGATGAAAAAACCACTTGCCCAGCGCAGGACGGCGAGTACCGCCAATACGCTGAGCACAGCCAGGGCTGCGCTGCGGATATCGACAGGCATTTGCAGCAGCAGGGGCTGTGGCTGCTCTATTTCCGCAGATGACTGTGGTTCGCTATTGGCGGTTTGGTCCGGAGTCATTGATACAGGGCCGTCCGCAGATCAGGAATCAATGTCTGGATCGGAAACGCGGTCCATGCAGATTGGATCCAATTTGAAAGTTGCACAGTGCGCAGGCCTGTTTGGTTGTGGATCAAGCGAACACTGCGCTCAGCAGTGTGACGAGCCCCGCGACCGCCAGCAGCGCATGACCGGCGACCCAGGATTTGGGCAAGGGCAGCATCTTGGCGTGGAACAACAGGTTGATTGCGGCCCCCCCTGTGGCGGCCGCTGCCAGGAAGGCCAAGGCTAGTTCCCCACGCGGCGGCAAGCCGACGGTGAAAAAGGCATACAGGAGCAATGTCAGTGCAGCGCCCGCCATGAGACCGTGCAGCATGGCAAGCCAGGACGGTGGACGCGGTGTTCCTGACCAACGAATCGCCGCCATCGTGACGCCGCCGGCAGCAGTAACAGCCAGCAGGCCAGCGGCGGTTTGCATCGCATGCATGGGTTCCATTGGAACTCTCCACGGGGCAGAGCCCGAAGCTGTCAGGCAGGAGTGGTGAAAGACGATGCCAGCGTTGCCTGCGACTGCAGACGATCTGGCACTTGTCATTGGCGCTGGTCGTCCAGCGCCGGTCTTTCAGGCGTTGCCCGGGTACGCACTCTTGATCGTGTGCCAAGCGTCACGCGTTGCGGCCTTCGACTTTTCCCAACCCAGGCTGGAGGCACCCTTGACGCTGTCCCAGCCGCGGCCAAGTTCGGTTTCGAGGTCATCATCCCAAGCGCGGGCAGGGTGTGCCGAACGCGCAAAGGCGCCATAACGGTAGGCGTTGCGGTATTCGCCGAAGTTGTGCGCATTGTCGCGGTAGTCGGCATCGGCAAAACGCGACTCGTAGTAACGGTCGCTGGAGTCGTAGACGTTGTAGGTTCGATCAGAACGATCCCATGCATCGCGCACGGCGGGCAGGGCTTGGTGCCACGGCAGTGTGGAGGTCGTCTTCTTCGCATCCCAGTCGCGCTCCAGTTCGGTCGCCAGCGCATCGTCCCAACGACGACTGCTGCCGAGATTACGGCTGCTGACCCCATACAGGTAGGCGGGCTGGTAGTCGGTGTCGAAGCTGTATTGGCTGTCCACATACTCACGTGTGCTGTAGTTGTTGCGCCAGTACTGGATTTCGCCGGTCGGATCGACCAGTTCACCCGCTTCATGGCCAACCGCTGCACCGGCAATGGCGCCGATAGTTCCGCCCACCATCATGCCGATCGGCCCGAAGATGGCGCCGGCGACCACGCCGGCAGCGGCACCGCCGGCGGAGCCAATCCCGGTGCCTACCGGATGTGATCCGGGCGAGTCAGTGATCGGGTCGCGATTCATGTTGACGACGACAGGTTTGTTGGCAGTGTTCATGGGTGATCCTTGTGGGTGATGACCATGAGGCGCAGCTTTGTCTGTGCCTGTTAACGCGATATTTTGAAAAAAAGCGTCGATTCAGTGTTTCAGCCGCCGCAGTTGGCGACTGCAAAACGGCGTTGTGTTTGTTCAGCGGTATTCGGCATCGACCAAGGCGTCATCACGATTGGCGGTGATGGAGGCCAGATTGGCTTCAAACGTGGCTTTTGCGCTGCTCAGGCAGGCGTCTTTCTGGGCACCCGTGAGTGCACCGCACTTTTCCTTCTCGATCTTGTGCAACCCTTCCAACTCGGTCTTGTCGACTTCGAAGTTGGCCTTTGCCCCGGCAATCATGGCTTCGGATTCGGCGGCGGTCAGCTTCTTGCGTGCAGTCTCACCTTCTTCGTCGAGTTCCTGCTGGGCATCGGCAACATTTTCGTTGGCATCCGCCACTGCCTGGGTGGCGTCTTCACGGGCTGCCTTGGTATCCGTGGCTGCTTCCGCACGGGCTTCGGTGACATCCTCGGCGGTATCGGAGGCAGTTTCCTGGCAACCGGAGAGCATGAGTGCAGCGAGTACGGCGATG
>Ga0163144_10014537_pt1 | contig 16328 bp, 18 predicted proteins | sample OliLak19BULKMAT1_FD_123175 | JGI IMG/M metagenome (GOLD analysis project Ga0163144, IMG submission 123175) | Freshwater microbial mat bacterial communities from Lake Vanda, McMurdo Dry Valleys, Antarctica - Oligotrophic Lake LV.19.BULKMAT1 | ecosystem: Environmental > Aquatic > Freshwater >... | reverse complement strand
AATCACTACAGATAGTTCATCACTAGAAAAAGCTTCTGAAAATCCAGAAGTTACCTTCTTCCCTATGATGTGTCAGCACTGTAACAATGCTCCTTGTGAAACAGTTTGTCCAGTTTTAGCTACAACTCACAGCACAGAAGGCCTAAACCAAATGACTTATAACCGTTGTATTGGTACTCGTTACTGTGCCAACAACTGTCCATATAAAGTACGTCGTTTTAACTGGTTTCACTACGCAGAGGATACTCGTTTTACAGATGTAAACTATACCCAAACTACTGATTTAGGTAAGATGGTATTGAATCCTGATGTAACCGTTCGCTCTCGTGGTGTAATGGAAAAATGCACAATGTGTATTCAGCGTATCCAAGGTGGTAAATTAGAAGCTAAGAAAGAAAAACGCCACGTAAAAGATGGTGAAATTCAGACTGCTTGTGCTCAGGTTTGTCCTACAGAAGCAATCATCTTTGGAGATATGCGTGATATGGATAGCCAGATTTCTAAAACCATTGGACTGAAAAAAGAAGTAGAAGAGCCAAAAGAAGGTGAAGGAAAAGCTACTACTACTTTCACAATCACTGAGCCACGTGCTTATCATGTGCTTGAAGAAATCAACGTGCAACCACAAATAGCTTATCTAAGTAAAATACGCAATAAGGACGAGGCAAAGCATTCTAAAAAGAAGGGAAAAGCTTCACACGGATAATTTAAAACTGAATACTAAAACAAAGAACTAGGTTTTTGTTGAATAAACTGATAATATAGAAATATGCAACTTACGTCACCCATAAGAGAGCCTTTGGTAGGGAGGCAAATTCACGATGAAAATCGTCCCACTACTTACCATGATATTACGAATGATATCTGCCGTCAGGTAGAAGCACCCCCCAATATGAGATGGATGGCTGCTATGGCTATATCTCTTATAGTATTAGCTTGGGGGAGTTATACCCTATATCGTACTTGGTTTTTTGGAATTGGAGAATGGGGTCTAAACAAAACAGTAGGTTGGGCTTGGGACATTACCAACTTCGTATGGTGGGTAGGTATCGGACACGCAGGCACATTGATTTCTGCGATTCTTTTACTTTTCCGTCAAAAATGGCGTACTTCTATTAACCGTGCAGCAGAAGCAATGACTATTTTTGCTGTATTATGTGCAGGTTCATTTATTTTAATGCACATGGGTCGTCCTTGGTTAGCTTATTGGGCATTACCTCTTCCTAATACTTATGGTTCCTTATGGGTAAACTTTAACTCACCATTGGTTTGGGATGTATTTGCGATTAGTACTTATTTGACAGTTTCATTGGTGTTTTGGTACATAGGGCTTATTCCTGATTTAGCAACTATCCGTGAAAGAGCTAAAAATCCAATTGCACGTTTTATATATGGTTTATTAAGTTTTGGTTGGGATGGTTCTGCAAAAACTTGGGCTAGATATGAAATGGTGGCTTTAGTATTAGCAGGTCTATCTACTCCACTTGTATTATCAGTACATACCATTGTAAGTTTTGACTTTGCTACTTCTATTATTCCTGGATGGCACACTACTATTTTCCCTCCTTATTTCGTAGCAGGAGCTATTTTCTCTGGCTTTGCGATGGTATTGACATTAATGTTAATTACTAGATATGTATTCAAACTTGAGCCTTATATTACAGTAGGTCACGTAGAGTCTATGAATAAGATTATCTTATTGACTGGTTCTATAGTAGGTGTAGCTTATTTGACAGAGTTTTTTATGGCTTGGTATTCAGGCGTTCAGTATGAGCGATATGCTTTCGTAAACCGTGCTTTTGGGCCTTATTGGTGGGCATATTGGACTATGATGACTTGTAATGTAATCTCTCCACAGTTCTTTTGGTTTAAGGCAATGCGTCGTAATTTATATGTAACATTTGCTTTATCCATAGTTGTAAATATCGGAATGTGGTTTGAGCGATTTGTAATTATTGTTACTTCACTTCACAGAGATTATCTTCCATCAAGTTGGGTTATGTTTTACCCTACTTATGTAGATGTAGGTGATTACCTATTTAGTTTTGGATTCTTTTTTACTTTGTTTTTCTTATTTGCAAAATTCCTTCCTGTGATTAACATGGCTGAGGTAAAAGCAGTATTAAAATCTTCTAACCCTGATTCAGCAAATAGCTACTCAGAAGAAGTGGAGGCAGTAGTAGAAAGCGATACGTCAGTGAAAAAAGAAATTGAATAACCAAACAAAGAAATCTAATTAGTCAATCTAATGGCAAATACAGAAAAAAATAAATATTTAGTGGGCATCTTTGATGATGAAGACGTGCTTATCCCCGCAGTAAAAAAGATTCGTGCTAGAGGTGTAAACATATACGAAGTCTATACTCCCTATCCTGTGCATGATTTAGATGTATATTTAGGTTACAAGCGTTCCCGTTTGTCTAAAGCAGCTTTTTTGTTTGGAATTACGGGTACATTTTTAGCCATTTTGATGCAAACCTATATGCTTGGCTTTGCTTGGCCTATGATAATAGGAGGGAAAGATTATGTAACTTATCCAAATTTTGTGCCTGTTACTTTTGAGCTTACCGTTCTTTTGGCAGCACTTGGGATGGTAGCTACTTTTTTGATTTCTAATAACTTAGGGCCAGGAAAGCAAGCTGTTATGTTTGACCCTCGTAGTACTGATGATAAATTTGTAATGGCAATAGATTTAAGTGCAAATTCAAAATTTAGTCAAGAGGAAATAGAAAAAATCTTGACTGAATACGGAGTATCAGAAAAGCCAAAAGAAAAAGAACTTTAATCTTTTCAAAAATTAATTAATCAAATGAATTTCAAAGCATATAAAATTTTCACTCTTGTAGCCGTTTTGGGCTTATGGTTTTTGACATCTTGTCAAAGAGACCCTAATGACCAAGGAACAGAGTTTGCACCACAGATGTATGTCTCGAAAGCTTATGAGCCTTATACTCAGGTACAAGCTAACACCATTAATAAGAATGGTCTTAACTTACGTAACCCTGCAAAAAATACTATTCCAAGAAGACGCTTTGACCCTGTCTTCGAGGTCACAGATTCATTAGGCAATACAGTAAGTAAGATGGATATCATGTATTATGACATTCCTCGTGATGATGCAGGAAGAGAACTTGCTGCTAGAGTATTAAGAAATCCAATTCCTGTTACACAAAAATCACTTGCAGAAGGTAAAGTGCTTTATGAGCGTTTTTGTGCATCTTGTCATGGAGCAGGAGGCGCTGGTGATGGAAAAGTATCTGCAAAATATAATGGGGTGGCTAATCTAACGGGTGCTGCATATAATAAATTATCTGGTGGTCACATATTTCACGTAATTACCAATGGTAAAGGTTTGATGTGGCCTCATGGATCTCAGCTCAATGCTGATGAGCGCTGGAAAGTCGTGCATTATTTACATCAATTAATGGGACAAATTCCTGCCGACTTAAATGATTCGGGCAAATCTGAAACAGAAAAGACATCAGAGAAAGACTCTACACAAGTTTCTGTTAAAACTGAAGCTGAAAAAAAGAACTAACTAAGCTCTTAATAGAGATTTATAAATCATAATTAATCAAGAATCTAAAAGAATAATAATATTATGGCCGCAGGACATAAGATATCTATAGCAGACGAAAAAATGCAATATGAATTCACGTCACCTTTGAAGAAGAAGTTGATGTATGCATTTGTAGTAGGAATAGCTTTACTCGTAGTGGGAGCTGTTTTAAATCTGACTGGAGTACTAGGTGCCGAACACGGTGCAGCTGCCGAAGGTCATGCTCTTGTAGGAGGCGGTGGCGCCGAAGGGCATTATCACTGGAGCAAACGTTTATATGCAAACCTTTGGCTATGCTGTGTATATTTCACAGGTATTTCATTGGCTGGAATTTTCTTTGTATCCGTAAACTACGTTGCTTGGGCTGGTTGGTCTGCGTTAATCAAAAGAATCCCAGAAGCATTTGGTAATTTTTTACCTGTTACAGGTATCTTGATGCTTATTTTATTTTTTGTAGCAGGTCATGACTTATTTCACTGGACACATGAAGGTATCACAGACCCTAACAGTGAACATTATGATTCTATCATTGCAGGAAAAGCAGCTTACCTCAATACACCTTTCTTCTTGGGAAGGATGATTTTTTATTTTGTAGTCTGGTATGGCTTATTCTTGTTTTTCCGTAAATTATCAGCACAAGAAGATCAAATTGCTGACTACAATGGATATCTAGAGAATCCGGCTATCTATAATAAGCGTGTATATTTTTCTGCAGTCTTCCTAATAGTGTTTGCTGTTACTAGTTCTACTTCGGCTTGGGACTGGGTAATGTCTATTGATACACACTGGTTTAGTACGATGTTTGGATGGTATAATTTTGCAAGCTGGTTTGTAGCAAGTCTTGCAGTAGTTACTTTGACGGTTATTTACTTAAAGGAAGCTGGTTATTTGAAAGCGGTCAATCAACATCATTTACATGATTTAGGTAAATTTATGTTTGCATTTAGTATATTTTGGGCATATATTTGGTTCTCTCAGTTTCTATTAATTTACTATGCACACATTCCAGAAGAGACTTATTATTTTGAGCCTCGTTTGTTTGGACATTATAGAGGAGTATTTTTCTTAAATATCATTATTAATTTCGCTTTTCCATTCTTGGCACTAATGACTAGGGAATCAAAGCGTACAACGATTCTTATTAAAATCGCTGCTTTTGCGATATTGATAGGTCATTATTTAGATTTTTATATGATGGTGATGCCAGGAACGGTAGGAGACAATGCTGGATTTGGATTTTTTGAATTCGGTACTTTGGCTGTATTTATAAGTGCATTTATATACACTATTGCAAATGGACTTACTAAATTACCTTTAATTCCTAAAAATGATCCTTTCATTAAAGAAAGTTTACATTTTACACAGTTTTAAGAAAACATTACTTTTGCACAAAGTTTTAATACATTAGATAAGAAAACAAGAACGAATAAAATATATAAGTTATGAATGCATTATTCATCGGGTTGGCTACAGTACTCATTTTAAGCATACTCTTTTTGCTTTTCCGTATTCAATCTTTGGTAACAATCGTAAAAGGTTCACACCAAAAAGTAGGTCTGAGTAATAAGGTAAATGGTGCCTTGATGTTAATAGTACCTATTATTCTTCTTGCACTTACTGTTTGGTATTCTCCTATTGCAGCGAAGAATTTTTTACCTGTGGCTTCTGAACATGGAATAGTAACTGACCGTCTTTTTTGGATATCAATTACGGTAGTTTCTATTATGTTTTTGATTACCAATGCAGGACTTTTTTGGTTTGCCTATAGGTATCAATACAAAGAAGGAAGACAAGCAAGTTTTTTTCATGACAACACTAGATTAGAGGTTTTTTGGACAATTGTACCAGCTGTTATTATGGCTTTACTAGTATTTTTTGGTTGGAAAGCATGGTCAGATATTATGACAGAGCCGCCTAAAGAAGCTGTTAAAATAGAAATTATGGGCAAGCAATTTGCTTGGCAAGTTCGTTATCCTGGCAAGGATAAAGAATTTGGTAATCATGATTTTCGTTTAATAGACGATGTCGCAGGAAATGAGTTTGGAATTGATTTTGAAGATGCAAAATCAGAAGATGATTTCTTAGCAAGAGAATTGTATATTCCCAAAGGACAGCCTGTATTGTTTAAAATACGTGCTCGTGATGTATTACATAGTGTATTTGCACCTCACTTTAGAGTGAAAATGGACGCAGTGCCTGGCATGCCTACACATTTTCACTTTGTCCCTAATGTGACTACAGAGGAAATGCGTACTAAGTTAAATAATCCTAATTTTAATTATGAATTAGCTTGTACCGAAGTATGTGGGCGTGGTCACTTTGCGATGAAATTTACCATCATAGTAGTAGAGCCTGAAGAATATAATAAGTGGATGGCAGAACAAACCCCATTCTTGGAAAATAATCCTCAATTTAAAGGAAAAGGACTTTCTGATTTACGTAAGAAAAATCTCGCTAAGAAGAAGTCTGCTAAAGAAAGTAAAGAACAAGCGAGTTTATAGTAAACTCATCATCAATCTAGTATCTTAATAAATAGAAATATAATTTAATTATGGCAACAGAAACTAATTTAACCCAGGGCGTGAGCCTCGACCATCATCACGATGACCACGGGCATGAGCATCATGAAGAAAGTTTCATTAGCAAATATATCTTCAGCGAAGACCATAAGATGATTGGCAAGCAATTCCTAATCACAGGTATTATTTGGGCTTTTCTCGGTGGTGCAATGTCTGTTATATTCCGACTTCAGCTAGGGTTTCCTGATATGGAACTCACTTTCTTAAAACCTTTTCTAGGTCATTGGCTAGACTCTGCTGGCAAGCTAGATCCTAATTACTACTTAGCACTGGTTACAATGCACGGTACTATTATGGTGTTCTTTGTATTGACTGCTGGTCTGAGTGGTACATTTAGTAATTTCTTGATTCCTCTTCAAATTGGGGCAAGAGATATGGCATCAGGCTTTATGAATATGCTTTCATATTGGTTCTTTTTTGCAGCTAGTGTGGTTATGTTCTCTTCTCTTTTCTTAGATACTGGTCCTGCTATGGGTGGTTGGGTAGTATATCCGCCACTGAGTGCTTTGCCTGAAGCGATACCTGGTTCTGGTGCGGGTATGACATATTGGTTGATTTCAATGGCATTATTTATTATATCTACCCTTTTGGGTGGTATTAATTATATCACTACGGTAATCAATATGCGTACAAAGGGTTTGTCTTTTTCTAGACTTCCTTTAACAATATGGGCGTTTTTCTTGACTGCAATCATTGGACTTTTATCATTTCCAGTACTTTTTGCAGCAGCACTATTATTGATTTTTGACCGTAGTTTTGGTACAAGCTTTTACTTGTCTGAAATATATATGAATGGAGAGCCTCTTCACAATCAAGGAGGTAGTGCAATTCTTTATCAACATTTATTCTGGTTCTTAGGACACCCTGAGGTATATATTGTACTTCTTCCTGCACTAGGAATTACTTCAGAAATTATTGCTACTAATTCACGCAAACCTATTTTTGGTTATCGTGCGATGATTGGTTCTATGATAGGTATCGCTGTTTTATCCTTTATTGTATGGGCACACCATATGTTCGTAACAGGTATGAATCCTTTCTTAGGTTCAATATTTATGTTCTTGACATTGATTATTGCAGTGCCATCTGCAGTAAAAGCATTTAATTATATCACTACTCTATGGCGAGGTAACATCATATTTACTCCTGCCATGTTATTTTCTATCGGTCTAGTATCGGTGTTTATTTCAGGTGGTGTTACGGGTATCATATTAGGTAACAATGCCTTAGATATTCAATTACACGATACTTATTTCGTAGTAGCCCACTTTCACATTGTGATGGGTAGTGCTTCATTCTTTGGCTTCATGGCTGGGGTGTATCACTGGTTCCCTAAAATGTTTGGACGTATGATGGATGAGAAATTAGGATACATACACTTCTGGCTTACATTCATAGGTATTTATCTTGTATTCTTCCCAATGCACTATATTGGTATCGCAGGTTTCCCTCGTCGTTACTATTCCCATACAAGCTTTGATGCTTTCAGTACTTTTACTGACTTGAATATGTTTATCAGTGTTGCTGCGATTGTTACTTTCTTAGGTCAAACGACATTTGCTTTTAATTTTATATGGAGTATTTTCCGTGGTCGTATAGCACCTGAAAACCCTTGGAATTCTAATACCTTAGAGTGGACAACTCCAAGACTTCCAGGACATGGTAACTGGCCAGGTAAAATTCCTCACGTATATCGTTGGCCTTATGACTATAGTAAACCAAATGCTGATAAAGATGGATTTACTGACTTTATCCCTCAACATATTCCACTTTCACAAACTCCACACTCTAACTTGGAGCATGAAAATGAGATTATGAATGATCAGTACGTAGAAGATGATTTAAAAATCAATGAACAAAAATAAGAACCAATTTTCTTATAAATTTAAAAGTAGGGTTATCTTCAGGCGACTGGGGATAACCACTATTTTTTCAGTATATCTCCTAATTCTAATTGGTGGAGTCGTGCGAAGCACTGGTGCAGGCATGGGCTGTCCTGACTGGCCTAAATGCTTCGGACAATGGATTCCTCCCACAGAAGTAAGTCAATTGCCAGAAGACTATAAAGAAATATATGCTGAAAAGAGAAAAACAAAAAATAATCGTTTAGCTCAAATGCTTCAAAACATGGGCTTTACAAATCTTTCCAAAAAAATAGAAGGAGATGCCTCTACTTATGTAGAAGCAGATTTTAATGCTACTAAGACTTGGATAGAGTATGTGAACCGTCTTGTAGGTGTTTTAATAGGTTTTTTTATATTTCTGACCTTGTTATTCTCTTTTTCATACCGTAAAGTAAATTATAAAATTCCTTTATATTCTTTCATTGCCTTTATCTTGGTCGGTATTCAGGGTTGGATTGGCTCAGTAGTAGTTTCTACTAATCTTTTAACAGGAATTATTACAATTCACATGTTACTAGCAATAGTTATTGTAATGCTATTGATTTATGCAGTAAGCAGGACATATCATTATCAGGACTTGACAATTAATAGAGGTCAGCAAATATTTTTAAATAGACTCTTGATTTTAACTACATTTATTACTCTTGGACAGGTTTTGTTAGGTACACAAGTAAGAGAAGGTATAGATGTGATTGCTAGAGTACTCGGTTCAGAAGGTCGCTCAATGTGGGTAGAACAATCTGGAACAGTTTTTTATATTCACCGTTCATTTTCTTGGTTAGTCTTGATTACGCATGGATACTTAGCTTATTATGTATTTAAGAAAATCCCTACACAGGTATCTAATTTGACTAAACGTCTTGCATTAGGGTTGATATCTATTATAATTATAGAAACTTTTACAGGAATCGGAATGGCTTATTTTAGTATTCCTGCATTTTTACAGCCAGTTCATTTATTTTTAGCAGTAGTAGCATTAGGAATCTTGTTTATATTATGGCAAGTTATTAACTATCCTAAACTATCTTTGCAACAACAAGTTAATACTTCTAAACCCGTACAAGTTTAAAATGAATATGGTAAGTACTGAAGTGGAAAATAAGCAATTTGTGGAGTTATCTCTAGAGTCAAAATTAAGACATTTTGTGGCTTTACTAAAGCCTCGTTTATCTTTTTTGGTTACTTTCTCTGCGGTTTTCGGTTATTTGCTGGCATTGAAGGGAGATATTAACTGGCTTGCACTTATTGCATTGGCAACAGGTGGCTTTTTGGTATCGGGTGCTTCTGTCATCATTAACCAAGTAATTGAAAAGGACTTAGATAAGAAAATGAATCGGACTTTAAACCGTCCTTTGCCTGCTGCTCAGATTACTACTTCCGAAGCAATTTTTTTCGGATTTATTGTCGGAATGTTAGGGCTGACTTTATTATTAATCTTTACTAATTTTTTGACTGCCTTGCTTTCTCTAGCATCGGTATTTTTATATGGATTTATTTATACACCTCTCAAAAGAGTAGGGCCGATTGCGGTGATAGTAGGTGCTATCCCTGGTGCTTTGCCTCCTTTATTAGGCTGGGTAGCTGCTACAGGTAATTTAGGCTTTGAGGCATTTATCATATTTACCTTACAATTTGTCTGGCAATTTCCTCATTTCTGGGCGATTGCTTGGGTAATGGATGATGATTATAAAAAAGCAGGCTTCCGTCTATTGCCTTCTAAGGCTGGTCGTAGTTTTAATTCTGCCCTGCAGATTATGTTAGGAGCTTTATTTTTGATTCCTGTGGGTTTGATTCCTTATCAAATAGGTTTGACAGGTTTTACTTCAATGATAGTAGCAACTATTGCTGCCATTTTATTTTGGCTTCCAACAGTGAAGCTAATGTATGTACAAGATAGAAAGACAGCTTTACAGATTATGTTTGCTTCCTTTATATACTTGCCAGTGATTCAGATTGCGTTTTTATTAGATAAAATGTAAATTAAGAAAAAATTATGTTAGAACAACAAATAGATTTTACAGAAGAAGCACAAGAGACCCTTTCGATGCATCCCCAAAAGTTTGCGATGTGGCTTTTTATTACAAGTATAGTGATGCTCTTTGCAGCTTTTACGAGTGCATACATAGTACGTCAAGCAGAAGGGAATTGGCTGTATTTTGAACTTCCTAATCTTTTCTGGGTTAATTCTATGATTCTTATCATCAGTAGTGCTACCATGCACTGGGCTGTATTAAGTGCGAGAAAAGATAATATTTCTATGCTCAAAATAGCCATTAGCATTACTACATTATTAGGATTAACTTTCTTAGTGATGCAGGTCTATGCTTGGCAAGATTTAGTGGTAAATGGCGTTTTCTTTGCAGGAAGTCAATCAAACCCTTCGGGTTCTTTTTTATATGTTATCACAGGAATGCACGGAGTGCACATTGTGAGTGGAGTAATTTTCTTGTTAATTGCCCTTTATTCGGTATTTACTTACAAGATTCACTCGAAAAATATGAGCCGATTAGAAATGTGTGCCACCTTTTGGCATTTTTTAGACATTCTTTGGTTATATTTATTCGGTTTTTTGCTTTTGAACCACTAAATTTGAACAAAATAGAAAACTAAAACCTAATTAAATTATATGGCAACAGCAACAAATTCTGAACAAGGTATTGATTGGGGAGGTGGAAACCTTCCATTGCGTGCAAGCTGGGGTAAACTCATGATGTGGTTTTTCCTTTTGTCAGATGCTTTTTCTTTCTCAGCACTCTTAATTTCTTATGGATTAAGTCGCTATAGTCACAAGGCCTTTGATGGTAAAATATCAGAGTTCACATTCTCACAAGCACATTGGCCTATCCCTGAGAAAGTATTTGAGGCCGTTCCGTTTTTACATGGTATTTCCCTTCCTTTGGTTTTTGTGGGAATTATGACTTTTATACTTATCTTAAGCAGCGTTACCATGGTGCTTGCCGTAGAAGCTGGGCATAGAGGGGATAGAAGGGATGTAGAAAAATGGATGCTTTGGACTATCTTAGGTGGTATCACTTTCTTAGGCTGTCAGGCTTGGGAATGGACTCACTTTATCCACGGTACTGAAGGTGGTGGTGCAACTGATTTTTATGGTAATGTGATTTATGGTGCTAATCTTATTCAAAACCAATATGGACCAGTTCCTTTTGCTGACTTATTCTTCTTTATTACGGGCTTTCACGGAATGCACGTAACGAGTGGTGTAATACTTAATATTATTATTTTTTATAATACATCTATCGGAATTTATGACCGGCCTAATAGAAAAATAGATGAAGGTGCAAGCCGATACGAAATGGTAGAAAAAGTAGGTCTTTACTGGCACTTTGTAGATTTAGTATGGGTATTTGTATTTACTTTCTTTTACCTAGTATAATTAAAACTGAAAACCTAAAAAAATAATCAAATGGCAGAAATACAACATACACAAGAAGGCGAAATAGCCAAGCCAAATACAGCCATAATCTGGAGAACATTTTGGATTCTTTCCGCATTAACGGCACTTGAATTCATCATTGCTTTTACAATACCTAACAGCACGTTCAGAGTGGGAGTATTTATTATCCTGACTATAGCGAAAGCTGCATATATCGTAGGTGAATTTATGCACTTACGTCATGAAGTAAAGTTTCTTATATGGGCGATTGTTTTACCTATGACTTTTGTAGGGTGGCTCTTACTCGCAATGATTTTAGAGGGTGGCTCAATATTTATGATGGGACAATAAAATTTTAAAAACATTCAAATTGGCGATTGGTTTATACTCTATAAATCAATCGCTTTTTTATTTATGAACAAAAGCCGTCAATATATTCTTTTAAGCATTTTAGTAATTCTTCCTATTCTGTTTTTTGTGTTTTTACAAAGCATGGGTAGTAATACTTACCCATTAGATATTTACCATACTCAATGGATAGAAGAAGTAGAAGTAAATGGACAGCCTTATTTGGACACACTACGTGATGCTACAGCTCTCAAAGGACATAAAATAGTAGATACGATTTATCATCATATTCCTGATTTTGAGCTGATAGACCAGAATGGAAAGTCATTTAAGGGCAGTCAGTTAGATGGAAATGTATATATAGCTGATTTTTTCTTCACACGTTGTGGTAATCCTACTCTTTGCCCACGAATGAGTGCCGAGCTTAAGCGTGTTCAAGAAGATTTTAAAGACAATGAAAATGTCAAAATCGTATCATTTACTGTAGATCCTGTCAATGATACACCCAAAGTCTTAAAAGAGTACGCCGAAAGATACCAAGCAAGGTATGAGAAGTGGAAGTTTTTGACTGGTGAAAAAGAAGAAATCTATGCTCTTGCTTATAATGGTTTTAAAGTAAATGCCATGGAAGAAGGGGATGATGTTACACCTGAATTTTTACATGCCACTAAGCTGATGTTGATAGATACGAAAGGACGTGTAAGAGGCTACTATGAAGGCACAAGCCGAGAAGATGTAGATAAACTAGTTTTAGAGATTAAAATTTTGTTATACGAAGCCAAAAAATTATAAAAAAACACTTTCATTTTAAACTTAAAGGATATGTTAGAAAATCAAACTTTACCACAATCTAATAGATTTTATGTCTGGCTTATTGGTATATTATCAGTTGTTGTACCCCTTTTAGTAGCTTTTCTGATGTTTGGAGGAAATCAACTTACCCGTATTGAAGGTTTAGATGTATCTTTTCTTCCTCATCTTAATGCAATACTCAATACAGCTACATTTTCACTTTTAGTATTAGGTTTTATTGCGGTACGTCAAAAGCAAGTTGCTTATCATCGTATGTTTATGATGTCTGCTTTTATACTATCTGCTATTTTTTTACTTTCTTATGTAGTTTATCATAGCAATGCAGTAAGTACCAAATTTGGAGGTGAAGGAATTATTAGGTATGTATATTTTTTTATACTGATTACTCATATCATTTTGGCTGCGGTGGTAGTTCCTTTTGTGTTATTTACGATTTACTTTGCTTGGTCTAATAAAATAGAAAAACATAAGAAGCTAGTAAAATGGACTTATCCTATCTGGACTTATGTAGCAGCCACTGGAGTAATCGTCTATTTGATGATTAGCCCTTATTATTCCTAAAATTTGGAATGAAAGTATTTAGATAAGTGTTTTAAAGAAAACAAAAAGAGAATGAAATCAATAAAAATAATTCTGATAACTATCCTCCTGTTATTACTCACAAATATAGAGATTTGGGCTCAATGTGCAATGTGCCGAGCTACTGTAGAGACAAGTGCAAGTAATGGAGGTGATTTGGTAGCAGGTCTCAATGCAGGGATTATATACCTCGCAACCATTCCTTATTTGATGCTGGGTGGGCTTGCTTATTTTTGGTATCGCAGTAGTCGTAAGAGATTAGCCACTAACTAATAAAAATGAAGAAGCTAAAATTAATATTAATTATTTTGATAGCTTTGATGCTCAACAACTGCTCTAGTGTACCAGGTACTGGTAAAGGAGATATCGCCCCTGACTTCAAGCTCAAAGATATTCATGCCCAACCCAAACAACTGTCGGGATATAGAGGTAAAGTAGTCTTATTGCACTTCTGGACTGATTGGTGCAATGCCTGTAGGGCAGAATTTCCTCGCATTCAAGATTATTATGCCGAACTCAAAAGTGATGATTTTGAAATAATCGCTGTCAATGTAGGGCAGCCCATGTCCGTTTCATTGGATTTTAAGCAGTCATTTGGAGTTACTTTTCAGATGCTCACTGATACCGAAAAAGCAGTAGGAGAACTCTATGATGTAGAGGCTTATCCAACTAATTATTTTATAGGACCTGATGGGAAAGTTATTAAAAAGTACATTGGTTGGGTCAGCAAAAAGCAGGTAGAAGTAATTATCAATCAGCATAAAGACGTAGTAAAACTCAGTGCAAAACAGTAGATTCTTCACAGATAATGTTTAGCTCTCTTTGTTTTTCTTAGAATTAGAGTATTTCTGAGAGCGGCGTTGCAACTCACCCAGCAAATAAAACTTTTCATCTGCACTTAATTGAGGTTCGGCATAGACTAACTTATTGAATTTAATCTGAAAACTATATTCTTGTGATTTAGCTACACTGTCTAAAATGGTCAAGTAAAAATCAAACATATTGATGATTTTGTGATTTAGTAATGTAATTTTGCAATTCTAACGAATGAAGATAAAATCTATTAATACTGAAAATGTAAATTTAATGTATTGATGATAAATAGTAAGAAATCTGAATGACATCTTTCAAATTAGAATAAAGTATTTCCCATTAATACTGTATTATTGGAAATTGGTTCATGCTTTTAATATTAAAAACTTGCATGTAGCAAAATATTTATTTATTATGCAGGAGTTAAAAGTTATAAGTAGTGAAATAAGACAAATCAATTTATTTTTTTATCTGAATCAATTTTTACATAAACTTTGCGATGAGCCAGTAATTTTAATTAAGCTGAAGGCAAGGCTGAAACACTATCTATATTGATGAAAATATATAATAAAACTAACTTACATACTCTAAACTGGGATGAGATAGAAAATGGAGCTAAGTTGGAACAGGTACTAAAATCAATGGTAACTCAAAAAGCCAATGTTTTGGTAGAAAATGCTTCACAAGAAGTACAGATTTTACAAATAAATCAGCTAGTGCTTCCTCTCATTATTGCTCAGAAATATCATCCACAAACCACATATCTAAATTCTGCATTGGTTCAATACTTTGACCTTGCCAAGGAAGAAATAGAAATGGAGTTTAAAGGAAAACGCTCTCTAAGGGCATACATCGCTCCTACAGTAATTAACTTCATGAAGGGTATATTCAAAGGCTTAGGATTTGAAAAAACAGTATTTGTTAATAATTGGCTACTCTCTACCAATCTCTATCCTTCACTCAGTGCCGAACAAATCAAAGAAAGCCTTGCATTGCTCAAAAAAACTTTCCCACAACATGCCATCGTTTTTCGTTCAGTCAATGAATACACAGATAAAGACTTATTAGAAAACCTCATAAAAAATGGGCTGAAAGGAATTATCAGTCGTCCACTTTTAATGTTAGACCCTGCTGATAAAGGCTATCAAAAAAAGCGAATGTTTAAAATGGATGAAAAACTATGGAAAAAAAATAAAAAATATCATTGGACAGATGCCCAAGAGTTAAGTTCAGAAGAAATCACAAGAATTAGAGATTTGTATGAAGCACTTTACCGAGTAAAATATTCTAACTACAATCCTGATTATAAGGAAAGCCTCATCAAAATCTGGCTAAAAACTAATTTTATGGATTTTAAGCTACTTCGCCAAGAAGATAAAATTGTAGGAGTTACGGCTTTTTTTAAACGAAATGGAATATTGACTACTCCATTTATAGGCTATGACCAAGAGATTCCTATCTCTGAAGGTTTGTATAGGTTCTTAAACCTAAGATTGATGGAGGAAGCTATTTCAGAAGGATTAATTTTAAATATGAGCTCTGGGGCAGCACACTTCAAACGACTGCGTGGAGGGACTTCTTGTTTAGAATACAATGTAGTTCGCTACCATCATCATCCTTGGTCTCAGAAAATTCCATGGAAGATTTATCACCAAGTTTCTCAAAAAATTGCTATTCCAGCCATTCAGAAGTATCAACTTTAAAGGATATACACTCCTTCTATAGAAGTATTCTTCCTATGAATAAAACAGAGATTAATCAAAGATTTCATAAACACATATTTAAGATTTAAATGCAAATTTATTGTTGATTAATTTAAGTAAACCCTTCATCATGAATGCTTTACAAACTTATAATTCATTACTTATATCTTCTTAATTACTTTTGCCCACCAATACAAATCTCAGAAAAAGGATAAACAAGAGAGGACTAATCCCAAAGACTAAAATCATGATAAGATTAGTCCAGATATACCAGAAATCATCAATCGTAGCATCTTGGGGTGATTTATGATGATAAAGCACCTTCACGGGGCTTCCCGTCTTAACCATCAAAGTATCTTCTGAACCTATGGGTGCAGTAAATCGGATGGTATCTCCTGTAATGGTCATAAACTGCACCACAGGACGAAATACTTTTCTTTGGGGCACAAAACCAATAATCTTGCCTTTAGTCTTGGTGGCTGTATCTAAGAAACTTTGAATATTCCAGTAAGCTATTCCAGCAAAAATGATAGAAAAAGCAGCTACACACCCTAAGATAATCAGTGTATTTCTAAAAGGTGGTTTTGTTTTTTTGGAAGACATCAATGATCAGTTTAAAAATGGATTATGCTTTTT
>Ga0163144_10014536_pt1 | contig 16330 bp, 13 predicted proteins | sample OliLak19BULKMAT1_FD_123175 | JGI IMG/M metagenome (GOLD analysis project Ga0163144, IMG submission 123175) | Freshwater microbial mat bacterial communities from Lake Vanda, McMurdo Dry Valleys, Antarctica - Oligotrophic Lake LV.19.BULKMAT1 | ecosystem: Environmental > Aquatic > Freshwater >... | reverse complement strand
TTTGTTTACTAGCGTAATTCTCGAATAATTTACCCATATTTTTGCTTCTAGATTAGCTGATTTTAAAGGTGTTTTGTTGACTAATAGTTCTTCTGCTTTTTCTTTTATTGAGCCGTCAATTTCTTTTTGTTTTACTCTGTCTTTTATTGTTCGTCCTTTATTTGTTTTGAATTTCACTTCGAAAAAGTTCAAGTTAGATTCAACATATTTTCTGAATCGAACCTTAAATCTGCTTGGTTTTCCGCGGTGATGTGCATGGTATAAGCCAAAATCTTTTGTGTCAAAATATAAGGATTCGTATCTGCTAATTTTATTGCCATTCACATCTAGTAATCTATAATCGTTTTTTAACTGATTTAAAAATTCAGGCAATTGATCAAACTTGAAAATAAACTTCGTGTCTGTTCTATCCATCAACTTCACGCTGTCCATCTCCTTTAGAGTGATGGGCTCAAATTCAGTTAATATTTGATTTAGTTCTTCCACCGTTTAGTATTCGTATGTATACTTTTTAATAGAAACGACATTGCCGTTTCCATCGGTCGTTTTTTTCTCTATTTTCATACCGTTTTTATCGTAAGCATAAATCGATTTTTTTATCATTTTCCCTTTATCATCCATTGTAATTTCATAAGCTCGGTCTCCTTTTGCATTGTATCCATGTTGCGTTTTTTCAATCTGTTTCCCATTTGAATCATAGGTCGTTTCAACAGTTTTGTCTTTGTTCACATTGTATTCTGTGGTAATTTTCTTTTTTAAATGCCCTTTTTCATCGTATACCAATTCTTCCGTTACATCCCCGTTCTTGTTGTAAGTATGTCCTTCTTTCTTTTTAATAGAACCATCTTTGCCATACTCAACCAATTCTATCACGTTTCCATCCTTATCAAATTTTTCATAGGAATCGGTTCTGGTCTTTTCTTTATCGTCAGAAAGGTCAGTCACTACAACTGTTGTAGACTTTATTTTCAGTTTTTTAACATCTTTCCGGCCTTGTGAAAAAGCAGAAAATTGAAAAACGGTACAAATCACAAATGTATAAATCAGCTTCATTTTCATGGTTTCGTTTTTATCGGTCTATTTCTATCATTTCACACTCAACTTCTTGTTTCTTTTTTGTAATCTCTACTGTTTTTAAAACTGCTACGCGGTTTGCCGTTGTCACATTAGTTCCTTCTGAGTATGCATAAATGGTGTATTTTCCGGTGCGTAAGTATTTAAATTCATATACTCCATCACCATTGGCCTGTATTCTATCGCCATAAGTAGCATCATCGCCATAAATAATATATACATCTTCATAAGCTCCGGCATATTCTCCTCCAAGTGAAGCAAGAATTGCAACGCCAAATTGATTGTATCTTTTTACCCATATTTTTCCTGTGATGGTAGCTTTCCCGCCTTCTCCTTCTGATTTTTTACAAGAAGAAAAGGTTAGTAGTGATATTGTAAAAAGCGATAAAAATAAAATTTTGACTAGTTTCATATGAATGCGTTTTATTATTTATAAATAACAAGATCTTCGGTTTCTACTACTTCTTTTTTATCACTAATAGTAACTGAAACATCAACCGTTTTAATTCCTGAACCGTAAAAATAGGATGCTCTAGTAGTATCTTTCGATTCGACATATATTTTATAATCGCCTTTGCGAAGATACTTGAATTCAAATATTCCGTCTGGTCCTGATTTTACTTTGTTACCATAACTAACGTCATCTCCATAAATGATATAAACATCTTCATCTGCCCCAGCAAACTCCCCTTTCAAAGTATAGGATCCGCCTGGATATGGGCCGAGTGTATTGTAGTTTTCTACCCAAATTCTTCCTTTGATGGTTGCTCTTCCTCCTTCGCCAGCAGGTTTTTTGCAGGAAGCAATTATTACTGTTAGTGTAACAGCTGATAAGAATATGATTTTTTTCATAGATTGACTAGTTAAAATAATGTTATTACAATGTTAAAAATAATTTCTGTATTAATTCTGTAGCCAGTAGCATATAATTAACAAAATCACATTTGTCAATTAGCTTTTGCGCGAACCAGCTTAACCGTTTTTGTAAATTCGCTTGTTTTTAATTCGATAAAATACATTCCCGAGGCTAACGACAAGCCATTCGTGTCAAAATTAAAGGAATAGCTTCCTTCAGCATGAAAGATGTTTGGAGAAATAATAGTAGCTACTTCTTGGCCAATTACTGAATACAGTTTTATACTTACTTGCATACTTTTTGGCAATTGAAAATTGATAGTAATGTTGTCGCTGAAAGGGTTTGGGTAAACGTCTAAGCCGAGTTCAAGAATATCAAAATGTGCCCTAAAAACATCATTGCTGTCAATATTTAAGGTAATCCCAGCCGATGAATCATTTGCTATAAGATTGTTATTTGCTTCCCAATATTTAAATTCAAAACCGGGATTTGCTATTGCTGTAATAGTAACAGGAACTCCATCAAAGTAAACGCCTGTCCATGGAAGCGACTCAGGAGTAATGGTGCTGATTTTAATTTTACCGGCTCCTGGTGGCATTACATCCAATGTTACATCTACTTGTTTTGTTAACGCAAACTGACTTTGTATTTGATCGCGAGCAAATCCAATTCTATCCGTTGCAAAAGTCATAATGGTGTCGATTTCATATTCCCATTCAGTTACATTGGATGATGGGCCAATTAATCCACCCCAAAAACTTCCGCCCCAGCGAGTAAAGTGTCGCGGCATTTCTGGCAACATTTCATCGTGCAGCACATCTATGTTTTGTTGCATAGTGCTGGGTAAAAAAATGGTATTCATTAAATCTGCATAACGGTCTACAAAATAATTTTTAAATTCAGTATTGGCTAAAAGTCCCGATAACATTGTTGAGTGAGGATTTGCAGTAACAGGATTAATTGCTATATCTAAAAAGTCTGTACTAACTGCTCCGCCCCAAGCAGCCGCAAACCCGAGTGATAAGTCGGTGTCCCATAAAACATAACGCCATTTTCCAACTGGATTGTTTGGTCGCCAGAATTTAATATTGTTGGTATAACTTCCAAGCCAATCGACATTTAAAATATATGTTTCTGTAATGAAGTAGTCGCAAAAATTTTCTATGTCCAACATGTTTTTTGCGGAAGTGTAATTTGCGGGAATCGACATGTCGTTTGAACCAATCCAACTCGACATATTTAAAAAAGCAGTATTACTTCCTTCAATAATACTTCCATCAAATTGTAAAAAATCGATTTTGTCGGCAGGAACACCGCTGTTGTTTTCAATATAATCTTTGTCTTGTTTTTCGCGTAATTCATAAACGCCCCAGTAATCACCATTGATGAAAAGCACACAGGGTCTGCCATCCATAATGTCGAGGTTGGTACTTTTTTGTGCATTTTTTTGATTGAAGCGATCACGCATATGAGCTTTGTTCCAATCCGAACCGGCATTTCGAATGTTAAAAGATTTGTATTGTGTGATGTATGGTTTATCAGGAAATAAAGGGTAATCAATAGTTTCACCTTTATAATTTTCTTTTGTTTTTACAGCAAAACCGCGTTGTGGCCATGCTTTAGAATAATTCCCCTGAATAGCGATAGAAGATGGAGTTTCAAATCCCAGATTTCCATTTGGGTCGAAATACTCAATGTTTGCGGGGCGTTCCCAGCCTTGCCAAAAATTTGCTCCTTGAAAAGGAACGTTCACCGTATCAGCGTTCGGCCCCATGACGTACATCCCATAATAGAAATCGAATAAATTATAAGGATCGCTGGTTAATGAAACAACCGGTAATTCTATGTTTTCGTTAATGAAATAAGTATTCGTTATAATTTCACTTGGCAGTTGCAACGGGTCTGTTGAGTAAGTGCGAGCTCTTACAACCATTGTAGAATCAATGGTTATAGAAGATGAATACAATGCACTTGTTTGATCCGGATCTTTTCCATCAAGTGTATATCTTACCAAGCCGGTGGAAGATGACATGCTTAAGGTTTGTGTTGAATTATAAAATCCGGCACTCAACGAAAAAGAAGGTTTGTTTAAATAATTATTGTAAAACGCAGAAGTGTTATTGGTGGTATCAGGTGTGGGAGAATCAAAATAATACCAGCTGCTTGCTCCATTCGGTCGTCTTCCGTAGGTATTATTTAATTGCATGTCTCCAATTATTTTTTGGTCAACGATGCTTCCTGATGGATCTTTTAAAATCAATTCTTGTCCGGTACTGTTTAAATTAAAACTGGTGTGTAAATTAACGGTAGCTGCAAAAGGATAATAAGTAACAGTAGTATCATTTACTCCAATTAAAAAATATGGAATCATGGAAAGGTCATCCGTGCCACTTGAAAAATTATGTACTTGAACACTAAAAACATTCAATCCCGGTTTAAGTGCAGCATCCACTGTTTCAGGCGAAATAAAATAGGCTGCTGAAAAATTTCCAGTAGAATAAACGGTGGCTTCGTGTTCATCGTATGCCCAAGTATTAAAGTTTGGTCTGTCACCATAAATACCAATATTTGCACGGGCCACTTCCACACCATTCAAATATGCTACAAAGCCATCATCAAAATCTAAAAATAATAATGCAGTTGGAATTTTACTGGTGTCGGCAACATTAAAAGTGCTGCGCATAAAAACAGAAGTGATTGGAGGTGTTATTGTACTGTCGTCACCATCACCGTATCCGATTCCACCCATTCCGCTTAACCAAGATGCATCATTAAAGCTGATATCAGGCCAATTGCTAGGAGGATTTGCTGTCCCTAAAAAATATTTCCAGGTAACTTGAGGATAAACGGGAACTTCCCAGTGGTCGAAATAAGCGTTTCGATTTTTTTTAGAACAAAAAACAGTGAGGTAATCGTTTGCTTTAATATTGATGCTAGGGAAAGTCCATGATTTTGTTTTTCCGTTTTCTATGCAATTAATGGTGTAACCACCCATGTTGATTGGGGTTGCTGTCGGATTGTAAAATTCAATCCAATCTTCTTGGTCTCCATCCTCATCCAAATAGGTAGAAACACTTGCGCTAGAAACTTCATTAATGACAATTTGAGCATTTGAGTGAAATGCTAAAAGAAATTGAAAGTAGAAAATACAAAACAGTAAGCGTGTATTCATGCGCAGCTTATATTTAATGTAAATTTAACATAAAGTGATGCTAATACAAGCATTTTCGGGTTTTTATTTATAGAAATTGACATGTTTGGAGCATACTTAGACGAATAAGATTGTATAAGGTTTAATTACAAAAAAAGAACACCTATTTTTTAAAAATAGCGTTAAAGTCCGACTCGTAACTACTGCCAATGGGGATTTCCTTGCCGGCAATCGTAATAATTTTTTTTCTTACGTTTTCTATTTTATCGAATGGGATAATGAATGAGCGATGTACGCGGATAAATTCCTTTGATGAAAGTTTATCCAGTATGCTTTTCATAGTCATTCTCGTTACAATAGGTTTTGGGTTGTTGTGCAAATGAATTTTTAAATAATCGTCTAGGCCTTCTATTAATATGATGTCGTTGATTGCAATTTTAATCAAACTATAGTCGGCTCTTACGAATAAATACTGGTCCAGACTTTTTTCAATTAAGCTACTAGAACCAACGCTGTCGTTTGCTTTGTTTACTGCTTGCAAAAAGCGCTCGTAGGTATAAGGCTTTAAAAGGTAATCAATGGCATTTAAATTAAATCCTTCTACTGCAAACTCGCTGTAGGCGGTAGTGAAAATAACCATTGTGTTTTGTTCAATTGATTTATAAAGTTCGATGCCCGACATAGCTGGCATGTTGATGTCTAAAAACAATAAATCTGTAGGAAATTTACTTAAATGTTTCAATGCCTCATTTGGCATTGAAAATGTTTTTTGTAATTCAATCAATCCGGTTTTTTCACAAAAATTTTCAATAATTTTTAATGCCGGTAATTCATCGTCAATGGCAATTGCTTTTATCATTTAAGGTCAAGTGTTAGTGAAACGGAATACTCTTTTTCTGTGTTATCAATTTGCAATTTGTGCTTGCCAGGATAAATCATTTGAAGTCGGTTTTTTGTATTTTCTACGCCTACTCCGCTTTCTGATTCTTTACTTCGCTGCACAAATACTTTATTGTTCTTTACAAACAAAAATAGCTGATTTTCTGTTGTGTCAATTTGAATTTTTATAATTGAATTGTCTTCAGCATTAACTCCATGTTTATAAGCATTTTCAATAAAAGTGATAAGTATTAATGGTGCAATCGATTTGTTTTTGTGGTCGCCTGTAATTGTACATTCAAATTGGATAAAGCTTCCGAAGCGGATTTGTTGTAATTCAATAAAATTCTGAATGTATTCAATTTCTTTTTCCAGGCGGACATAATCATTTGAACTTTCGCTCAAAACGTAGCGCATCATGTTTGATAATTTTACAATAGACGATGCAACATTATCAGATTGAACAATTGCCAATGAATAAATACTGTTTAAAGTGTTGAATAAAAAGTGAGGATTGATCTGCGCCTTTAAGTAAGCCAATTCAGCATCCAGCTTTTCTTTTTCAGATTCCTTTAAGCGGATGTTGGTTTTTAGCATCAGTGAAAAAACGAACACAATTAAGAATTGAAAAAGACGAATTTTGATTTCCCGAATAAAAAAAGCATCAAATGTATTATTTGCATTGAAATTAGTTGATGGGATAAGTACCAGCGGCAAGAAAAAGATCAGTGCAAAACAGATAAATGCAATAGAAAAAAACAGGTAGTATTTTTTTTGAAAATACCATTTTGGAATCAATAAAAAATAATTAAGATAAAAGAAGGGGATAAGAATAATAGAAAATAAAAAATCCCGCTGAAATCCTTTCGCACGAATAAAATCAAAATCGAGCGAGAGGTCAGGCGAAAAAATAATAGGTAGTGCTAAAAAAATAAGAACACCTAGTAAGTGTACAATAAACTGATTGGTTCTTTTGTTCATCCCAACAAATGTAAATCAAATTAGAAATGAATTCAAGTTTTTTTATTTTATTTTCTGAAATTTTGAATAGCTATTCTCATTTACTTTAATCAAATAAACTCCTGCCGAATAGCCTGAAATATCAATCATCTCATAAGCATTTTGAGAAATCTGTTTTGAAATTTCTTGTCCTAATGAATTGTAAATGCAAATTGTATTTTCGTTTGTGTTTGAATGCAAATCAATGGTAATAAAATTGTTTGCAGGGTTGGGATAAACCTTCAAAGAGTTATTGTTTACTGTAGTTTCATCAACTCCAACATAACAACCATTGGAAAATAATTCTGCCATCAAAGCATTTCTGCGCTCGGTAATGAAGGTTTTTATTCCCATTATCATTCCAACGTCAGACGTCAAGTTGGTCTCAAAATTGGCATTTGTATAAAATTTTATGGCATCGGCATACACATCCGTACGAATTGCATTTGCAAGCGAATCAATTTTTGAATCAAGTGCCGCATTGCTAAAGTCGTATTGTAACCACTGACAAAAAACATCTGTTAAAGTACTTTTGTAAGAAGGAATAGTTAGCATTTTTTGAACCAAAGGGCGATTGCTTGAAGGTGTTGAAACATGATACATACTCAGGTTTTTGAGTTGTGTGTTTGTCAAACCCATCGAAAAGTTTCCAAACGATTCATTCACATCCCATGATACCCATTCAAATTTATCGGCAAGTGTATCGTGATAAATAAAATAGTTGTGACCACTGCCGATGTAGGAATCCAGATTTACAAATAAATTCATAGCTGCCCACTGTCTGATAAAAGTATTGGTGTTTAAAGTCACTTCCAAGGAGTCGTAAAAATTTGTTCCGCTATTATTAATGTTGTCAATTAAGTTTACTAAATCAGTCCAATCGTTTGCTGTTTCGTTGGTATGTAATTCATATTTTGTATAATAAGATGAGGCGCTTGCTCCTAACCATTTTAAATCGCCACTCGGGTCGCCTTTAAACATATTGCCTTGTTTGTTTCCAAACCGATCCTCTAAAAAAGTTTTGTTTGCTTCTTCAACAAACATGTATAATCCCCAATATGTTCCATTTAAGTAAACACGTGTATAAGAACAGCGTGGAGCGGCTAAGCCATGTTCGTTATAAAAATCCAATGCTACTTTTTCGCGCATAAAAGACGGATCTTTAAAACCATTGTTCAAGTTGAATTTTTTAATTCCATCCATATCTTGCCCCGATACATATTCATTCAAATCGATTTTGAACGGCTTTTTTGTGCTTGGATTTGAATAAGAGGAATTTCCTTTGAACTTTACTCCCACGTTAGGATACAGCACGCCATCAATGGTAACATCCGCTTTTAAATATTGATCCAAAGGTTTGTATGTAACAAGTGAATCCCAATAATTGGTTTGTGAAAATGTCATGTAAACATCATGCACAATTGCTTGTCCGAAAAAAGTATCGCCTTCGGTTTGAGACTTAGTTGATTTTGAAAAAAGAAGAAGAAACGCAAAAAATAGGAGTAGATTTTTTGATTTCATGTGATTAGCTGTTGGTTTTTTATACGATAACTATTTTGAAAACTTGCGTTGAATTGACAAGCTATTTTTAAAAAGGTTTAATGGGTGTAAGTTTATTTTTATCCAAACCAAAAATAGGGCAAATGTTTTTGTTTGTCAAGGGTAGGATTAACCGAAATCCATTATCTTTGAGATAAATCGTAAAAAGAATGATAAAGAAAGAATTGAAAATTGCCTTTACAGAGTATGAATCGGAGAAGGAGCTAACTGAGGTGGAGCAAGATTTACTTAAAAAAGCGCGTGAAGCGAGTGATTTGGCTTATGCACCGTATTCCAATTTTTACGTTGGAGCAGCATTATTATTAGAAAATGGAGTGATTGTAAGCGGTAATAATCAGGAAAATGTGGCTTATCCAAGTGGTTTATGTGCTGAGAGGGTAGCAATTTATGCGGCAGGAGCGCAATATCCGAATGTGGCTATCAAAACAATAGCAATTACATGTAAATCAAAACAGTTTCAAGTGAATGAACCCCTTTCTCCATGCGGTGCTTGCCGACAAGCCATGTCGGAATACGAAATGCGTCACAACCAGGTAATTCGGGTGATTTTGGCTGGAGAAACAGGCAAGATTAGGGTGATGGATTCCATTGCTGATTTGTTGCCTTTTATGTTTAAAGCGGAAGAGCTTAAGAAGGGCTAAATATTGGAGGTTATACCCTTCGACTCCGCTCAGGGTGACGTCTTATTAAGAGATTTAGAGATTTGAATTATAATTGTTAAATTTGTAGTTCTACATAAATTGAACAAATGGAAAAAGTAGTAAGTAAAACGAAAAAAGCTAGCCCTGTGGCAGAAAAAAAATCAAGCACAAAGTTCAGCAAAGAAACGTATATCAAGTGGTATGAATCCATGTTGTTAATGCGCAAATTCGAAGAGAAAACCGGACAATTATACATCCAACAAAAGATTCGTGGTTTTTGTCATTTGTACATCGGACAGGAAGCATTGGTAGCTGGTTCAGAATCGGTTTTACGAAGAGAAGACAGAGTTATTACCGCATACCGCGATCACGCGCATCCCATTGGAAGAGGATTGCATCCAAAATATATTATGGCAGAATTGATGGCAAAGGCTACTGGTTGCTCAAAAGGAAAAGGTGGTTCTATGCATATTTTTTCCAAAGAATTTAATTTCTTTGGTGGTCATGGTATTGTAGGCGGACAAATTCCTTTGGGAGCTGGTCTTGCTTTCGCAGATAAATATAATGGGAATGATAATGTAACACTTTGTTACATGGGTGATGGAGCAGTTCGTCAAGGCGCACTGCACGAAACATTCAACATGGCTATGCTTTGGAAATTACCGGTAATTTTTATCATCGAAAATAATAATTATGCAATGGGTACTTCAGTTGAACGTACTTCCAACGTGCATGAATTATGGAAACTAGGTTTGTCGTATGAAATGCCTGCATATCCAGTTGATGGTATGACTTGCGAAGCGGTTCACGAAGCAATTGAAGAGGCTGTTGCTCGCGCACGCAAAGGTGACGGTCCAACATTGTTAGAAATGAAAACCTATCGTTACAAAGGTCACTCCATGAGTGATGCTCAAAGCTACCGTACAAAAGATGAAGTGAAAGAATACCAAGCACAAGATCCAATTGAAAAAGTTTTAGCGACTATTCGTAAAAATAATTGGATGACTGAAACAGATATTGAAGCAGCTGAACAAAAAGTAGAAGACATTGTTGCAGAGTCGGTGAAGTTTGGTGAAGATTCTCCTTATCCTACTCCTGATGAACTTTACAAAGACGTTTATACTCAAACGGATTATCCTTACATTATAGAGTAAATAGAGTTTTTAATTAGCACACACTTCGACTCCGCTCAGTGTGACATTGCTGAGTCAGTCTGAGCGGAGTCGAAGACTTGTTTGTTTTAAAGAAATTTATAATTTTAAAAAGAGTATGGCTGAAGTAGTACGAATGCCCAAATTAAGTGATACCATGACAGATGGTGTTGTTGCAAAATGGCACAAAAAAGTTGGAGACAAAGTAAAGTCAGGTGAATTGCTTGCAGATATCGAAACAGATAAAGCAACCATGGAATTTGAATCTTTTCAAACGGGAGTTTTGTTGCATGTAGGCGTGGAAGAAGGGAAAGCTGTGCCTGTTGATTCCGTATTGGCAATCTTAGGAAAAGAAGGCGAAGATATTTCTGCTTTATTGGCTGGAGAGGCAAAACAAAATTCTTCTGTAAAAGAAGAAGTGAAGGAAGGGAAAGAAGCAGAAGTAAAGAAAGACGACACTTCTACTACGCTCAGTGTACCCAAAGCAGTAGAAGTTAAAATTCCTGATACAGTTCAGATTGTTCGTATGCCTCAATTGAGTGATACAATGAAAGAAGGAGTAGTTGCGAAGTGGCATAAAAAAGTTGGTGATAAAGTGAAGTCAGGTGAATTGCTTGCAGATATTGAAACTGATAAAGCAACCATGGAATTTGAATCTTTTCAAACAGGCGTATTATTATACATTGGAGTAGAAGAAGGAAAAGGTGCACCAGTAGAATCTATTTTGGCAATCTTAGGAAAAGGAGGGGAAGATGTTGCTGCAATAATAGCATCCGAGGCTAATAAAGGAGCTGAGAGTATTGCAGCAGTTCAAAGTTCAAAGTTGGAAAGTTCAAAGTCTGAAGCGCCAATCGCAGAAAAAAAATCGGAAGTTAAGGTTGCTGCTATAGCTAATAACGGAGAGCGAACAAAAATTTCTCCTTTAGCAAAAAAATTAGCAGCAGATAAAGGCATAAGTGTTTCTGCTTTAAAAGGAAGTGGAGATAACGGTCGGATCATTAAACGCGATATTGATAATTTCAAATCAAATGGTGGAATGTCAACTTTTGTTGGCGTTGAAAGTTTTACCGAAGAACCAGTTTCGCAAATGCGTAAAGTAATTGCAAAACGATTGGCTGAAAGTAAATTTACTGCTCCACATTTCTATTTAACAATGGAAATTGATATGGACGAAGCCATAAAAGCACGTGAAGCAATTAACACTGTTGCCGGAATAAAAATTTCATTCAACGACATCGTTATTAAAGCAGTTGCAGCAAGTTTGCGCAAACACCCAAAAGTAAATTCATCTTGGTTAGGAGATAAAATTCGCTACAACAATCACATTCATATTGGTGTTGCAATTGCGGTTGAAGAAGGATTATTAGTTCCTGTTGTTCGTTTTGCTGATGGTAAAACATTAACACAAATTGGAACGGAAGTTCGTAACTACGCAGTAAAAGCTCGTGAGAAAAAATTACAACCAAGCGATTGGGAAGGAAATACATTTACCATTTCTAATTTAGGAATGTTTGGGATAGAAGAATTTACTGCCATCATCAATACTCCTGATTCTTGTATTTTAGCAGTAGGTGCAATCAAACAAACACCTGTTGTGAAAAACGGACAAATTGTTCCAGGGAATATTATGAAAGTAACATTATCCTGCGACCACAGAACAGTTGACGGAGCGGTAGGTTCAGCATTCTTACAAACATTAAAACACAATATGGAAAATCCTGTGTTGATGTTGGGGGCTGGTAGTATTTAATAGCGCTAAGATGCAAAGGCGGGAAGAATATTTTGAATGTCAGCTTAGGCTGACATTTTTTTTGAATTAGATTTTGTATATTAGATTAAACAAAAGCAATATGCTAACAAATGGATGAAGAAACAAAAAGGCTGCTTAAAAATTATTCTAATGCAAGACGTAGCTGGGAGGTGTGGTGCTTTATGGTTAATTACGAAGTGAAGGCCGTAAGGTTTGACTTAGGAAAACACTTCAGACATGATAATTTTCTTTCGCATTATATTTACCTTTCAATGAAAGATTACTATATTGAAATGTCTAAGGTTGTTAAAAAAACAAAAAACAATAAGGATAACATATTCTATCTTTTGCAAACACAGATTGATAGCAAAACGGAGCGTAGTTTGGAAGCACAAAAATGTTTGGATGAATTAAGTGGAATTGAAGTAGTAATTCAAGCCATTTGTACTTTGCGAGATAAATTTTATGCACACCTTGACAAAGATTATGAGGAATATATTTATAAAGGAGCTTCTGTAGTGGATGATAATCTTTGTTTTATGGCAATAGAAAAAGCAATAATAGCTCTTTCTTCCCGTGAGATTTTACAAACTTATTTAGATGAAATACCATCGAGAAATGATTTTAAGTTTGAATTGTGTAACGTCAAATTATAAAACACGAATTGATTTTTTTAACAAATTGTCCACCACCTCCATCCGTAAAGTAATTACAGTATCCTCTTCGGAAAAATGATTGAGTTATACTTATTTTTATATTTCCTGAAATTCAATAATTATATATGCCAGTCAAATTTTAAAATTATGAAAAAACAAAACTATTCTAATCACAAACGATATTACATACCACATCATTTTATTTTTTTGCCCTTAGTAATTATTCTAACCGCAATAGGAGTGGGAAATATTTATATGGATAAGGCTCATCGGTTAGAATGGATCATGTTCAGCGTCCTGTCATTCTGCTTTGTTTATCTAACATTAATGATTCGGCAGCACTATGCATTAGGTAACCAAGATAGAATTGTTAGGTTGGAGTTTCGTTTGCGTCACTTTGAACTATTAGGAGAAAGCTCGAAAGAAGCAGAAGAGAAATTATCATTTAATCAAATTGCAGCTCTTCGTTTTGTGGAGGATAATGAATTCAAAATATTACTTGATAGAGCCATAACTGAGAATTTGAGCGGTGACGATATAAAGAAATCCATAAAAAATTGGAAAGCAGACTGTATGAGACTGTAAAAAGCTTATTCATAGTTTGTTAGAAGAGAATGTTTTGTATTTTAGTTGTATATTTAAATAAAACCATTTTGTCCACCACCTCCATCCGTAAAGTAATTACAGCATCCTCAGTCGGGACAATGATTGAGTGGTATGACTTTTATATTTTTGGGAGTTTGGCTCCAATTATTGCTACACAATTTTTTCCGAAAGAAAATCCAACTGCTGCTTTTTTGGCAACACTTGCTGCTTTCGGAGTTGGTTTTGTGGTTCGACCATTTGGTGCTATTGTGTTTGGTAGATTGGGTGATATTGTAGGAAGAAAATATACTTTTTTGTTGACGTTATTAATTATGGGCGGTGCAACATTTGCAATTGGTTTAATTCCAAGTTATGAAAGTATAGGAATATTAGCGCCCATTCTAGTTTTTGTTTTGCGTGCACTACAAGGACTTGCGCTTGGAGGAGAATATGGCGGAGCTGCTATTTATGTGGCGGAGCATGCACCTGAAGGAAAGAAAGGATATTTCACTAGTTTCATACAAACAACAGCCACGTTTGGATTATTTATTTCCTTAGCAGTTATTCTTGCTTGTAAGTCGTTGATGAGTACAGATGATTTCAGCGCTTGGGGTTGGAGAATTCCATTTTTAGTTTCAATTATTCTTGTCATCATTTCTTATTATATCCGCACAAAGATGGAAGAGTCGCCTGTATTTATGGAATTGAAAGCAGCAGGAAAAACATCCAAAAATCCATTGAAAGAAAGTTTTGGTAAATGGAAAAATTTAAAATTGGTATTGATAGCATTGTTTGGTGCAACAGCCGGACAAGGAGTGGTGTGGTATACAGGACAATTTTATGCAATGAATTTTTGTATCCAAAATTTGAACATTGATGCAGCACAAATTCAATGGATGTTGATTCCTGTTTTATTAATTGGAACTCCATTATTTATTGTCTTCGCAAGATTGTCGGATAGGTATGGAAGAAAATGGATTATGTTAACGGGAATGGCATTGGCTGCTTGTTTGTATATGCCGATTTATCACGGAATGGCAGCACAAGCAGATTGGAAAAGTTGGGAAGAAACTTCTGTAGAAATTAAAGAATCAAAAATTGATTTGAACACAAAGCTTTCGTGGTGGTCGAATACCTACCATTATTCAAATGGTGCGACTCGTATCGAGAAATCTGAAATTTCACAAAAACCGGAAGATGAACATCATTCACCGAAAGTGACGACCACTATTTACTTGCCTCAGAAAAACATTTTCATGATTGGTCTTTTGATTTTTATACAATTAGTATTTGTATGTATGGCATACGGACCAATAGCTGCATTTTTGGTAGAATTATTTCCACCAGAAATTAGGTATACTTCACTTTCGCTTCCTTATCACATTGGAAATGGCGTGTTTGGTGGATTAACACCACTAATTGCAGCTTCATTGGTTGTGAGTACGGGTAATATGTTTGCAGGATTGTGGTACCCAATTATTGTTGCCGGAGTAACGGTTGTGTTGGGTGCTTTTTTGATAAAGGAGAAACGGAGCTGAAAGGCTTTCACACTTTCTCGACTCCGCTCGAAATGATATGGCGCGATGTCATTTCGAGCGGAGTCGAGAAACATTTAAATTGTAATTCCCAATTTACTGCTTCACAAACTTCTCAGTCAAAATTTCTTTTGTAGCAGAAGTTATTTTCAAAAAGTAAATTCCGTTAGCTAAAGGTGTGGTAGAAAAACTAAAATTATTTTTTCCTGCTTTCACTTTGTCTTGTAATAAAACTTTCACCAACTTTCCAGTTATATCCAAAACTTCAAATTTCAAAACATCCGATTTTTCAATCGTGATGGAAACATTCATTAATTCAGTTGTTGGATTTGGATAAAGTGCTAATTCATTCATTGAATTGTTAGATTGCTCAGCAACTCCTGCTAAAGAACTTAAAGACAATTCGGCAATCCAAGTATTGTTTTTCTTTGAAGCAGTTGCCCACATTCCATTCACCCAAACTCTTCCGGATTGATTGTATTTTCGTTGTGAGCCTGAATAGTCGCCCCAACGTTCGTTTCCACTTAAAACACTAAAGAAACTAACACCTGCTTTTATGGTTGTCATGGGAGAATAATTTCCTAATCCATCCGAAGTAAGCGCAGACACTCCCGGAAAAACTGTTAGAGCGGTATGGTCAAAATTAATAATTGCTGTATGGTCTGTTGTTCCACTTCCTGCATAAGAAATATTCGGGTAACCAATTTCAAGTATGGAATCAGAAATAATGTTGGCAGTTATAAAAGGTGATGAGCTAACATCATTTATAATTCCATGATAAACAGCACAATTTCCAGAAGCGGTATCCAAACAATTGTGTACGTATTGAATTTTATCATTTTCAATAAACGCACCTAAAATTCGAGAATCGTTTGTTTCAAGTGCACCAGCTGTGCCTGGCTGTAATGCCGGTGGCGCCATGTAATAACTGATTGGTGAAATGAGCGGAGTAACAGTAATGGTTTGCCCGGGTGCGCCAATCGTATCATTTAGATTTACAATAAAAACCGTATCATTTGAGGGATCTAAATTTCTGTTCGAAAGAAAATTCATATCAGGTCCATAAGTATCCAATCCTCCTTTTACAGGACAAAGATTTCTAACAGGTTTTCCAACGCAAGTAATATTGTTATGTACTAATGCATTAAGTGTTGTTCCTGTATAACCACTATTTTTATTCACTTGCCAGATAACAGTTTCATTAAAACCTGTTTGCCAACTGGAATCAGGATAAAGTAAATTGCCGGTAATAAAAACTTCTTGGTCTGTCATTGCCAACATTGGATAATCGGTCCATAAGCCATTGTTGAATGGGTTTCCCGGGAGTTCATACATGTTCCATGCTCCATTTGGATCATTGGTCGTAGAAAAAGCAACTGTAATACTGCTTGTTAAATCCGTAAAACCATTTAAGAAAACGAGAATGAATTTATCTTGAAGTGGATCGTAAATTACTTTCGGGTCGTATTTGACATTTGTATTTGCAAGAACAG
>Ga0163144_10014535_pt1 | contig 16331 bp, 8 predicted proteins | sample OliLak19BULKMAT1_FD_123175 | JGI IMG/M metagenome (GOLD analysis project Ga0163144, IMG submission 123175) | Freshwater microbial mat bacterial communities from Lake Vanda, McMurdo Dry Valleys, Antarctica - Oligotrophic Lake LV.19.BULKMAT1 | ecosystem: Environmental > Aquatic > Freshwater > Lake... | reverse complement strand
TGGTTTCGGTGCACGCGACGCGCAACCGGCGCCGATCCCACGGCCGCAGGCTGCACCTCAAACGAATCGTGCAGCTCGCCCCCGTCCGTTGTAGGTGGCCTCGCCGAGGCCGCGACGGGACCCGCGGTCCCGCCTCCGCCCAGAGGGGCTTCCGGAACGTCGTTGACGCCAGACCGCGAACACCGCGATGCGAGGTCCGGGGGTTGCGGCTTCGAGTTGGCAATGCTCAACCCAGGCAACGATCCAGCCAACAAGGCGCCTCCACCCCCGGACCTCGCATCGCTCCACCAAAGGGAGGCTGATCCGGACCAATTCCGGGACAACCGTGGGAGTTGTTGAGAGTGCGAGCCCACGGCCGTGGCTCGCACCCTCCAAGAAGGTGTTTCGTCTGCCTAAACGAATCGTGCAGCTCGACCCCGTCCGTTGTAGGTGGCCTCGCCGAGGCCGCGACGGGACCGCCCGGTCCCGCCTCCGCCCAGAGCGGTTTCAGACCGTCGTTGACGCCAGAACGCGAACACCGCGATACGAGGTCCGGGGGTTGCGGCTTCGAGTTGGCAATGCTCAACCCAGGCAACAATCCAGCCCGACTTGAGCGTCAGTTCTACCTCCGAACCCGCGGAAATATTGGTCTCCGCAGCATACGCGGGGGGGAATTCTCAGAGCGAGACGGTTGCCCCATCGTCGCACGGAGGTCTTCATGGCTCTACAATGGTGCTACGTCGAAGCCGCGTCGAGTGGCGTTCCTGGCCATTTCGGCGGTCGTTTGGCGCGGCGTTACCGCTCAGGCTTCACTTGTTCCCCGCCTGCGGCCCCTCAGTCCGTTCGGGAGGGATGGGTTCCTCTGTGGCCCTCGCCCGTCCCTGGATAGACCGCAACGCCCTCCACGTCACCGCCCCTAAAACCAGCATCCCTCCGGCCAACGCCAGCGCGCTCGGACGTTCGTGGTAGACGATCAGCACCCAGACGGGATTGAGAATCGGTTCGATCACCGGGATCAGCACGGCCTCGAGCGCGGTCACATGCCGGATGGCGCGCGCGTACAGCCAGTAGGAGACGCCCAGTTGCACGCAGCCGAGCAGTCCCAGCGCGAGCCAGCCGGTTGCCGGCAATGCCGGGGCCTCAATGATCGACGGCAGCCCGATGAAGAACGCGAGCACGTTGCCGAGGATGATCGACTCGACCGGAGACCCGTCCTTCTGCTTGCGCAGGGCCAGGGTCATGATCGCAAAAAAGCCGCCGCTGGCGACCCCCACGAGATTTCCTGCGAGACTGGTGAGCTTGAGTCCGTCGGCGACGAACAAGCCCATGCCGCCGATGACCACCGCGATCGTCAGCCAGTCGGCGCGGGTCGCGCGTTCGCCGAGGAACCAGGCACCCAGCAGTGCGATCCAGACCGGCGCGGTGTATTGGAGGAGGATGGCGTTCGCCGCGGTCGTCATCTTCGTGGCCATGACGAAAGTGACAGTGCAGCCCGCGTACGCGACGGCGCCGAGAATCTGCACGGGGGAAAAGTGAAACCGCAGCGAGCGATTGGTCGCTGCGAGGAAGATCGCGGCGATCAGCCCCCGCCCGCCGGCCACCGCCAGCGGCGGCCAGTCGATCGACTTGATCAGCAACCCGCCCGCGCTCCAGCAGAGCGCCGCGAGCACGAGCTGGCCGATCGCGCGGGAATGGTGGGGGTCGCGCACGACGGATCCGTCAAGCCACGGGACGGCTCGCCGGTTCGGCCGCGTGGCCGGAATCGTGACCGTGATCCGACTCACCGGCAACCGCCGCGCCGGTCTTTCGCCGGTCCTGGGCGATCAGCGTGTAGAAGGCCGGCACCACGAAGAGGGTGAAGAACGTGCCGATCGACATGCCGGTCGCGATGACGAGACCGATGCTGAACCGGCTCTCGGCGCCGGCACCGCTGGCGGAGAGCAGGGGCAGCACGCCCAGCACCATCGCTGCGGTTGTCATCAAAATCGGACGCAGGCGTACGCCGGCGGCGTGTTCGACCGCTTCCCGCACCGTCATGCCCTGCTCCTCCTGGAGCTTGTTGGCGAACTCCACGATCAGGATGCCGTGTTTGGTGATCAGTCCGACCAGCGTGATCAGCCCGACCTGGGTGTAGATGTTGAGCGTGGCGAAGTCGAAGAAGAGGAAGACCATCGCCCCGGCGATCGAAAGCGGCACCGACATCATGATGATCAGCGGATCGCGGAAACTTTCGTACTGCGCCGCGAGCACGAGGAAGATCACGATCACGGCGAGCACGAAGGTGCCCGTGAGCGAGCCGCCCTCCTGCATGAACTGGCGGGACTCCCCGGCGTAGTCGACCGTGAAGCCTTGGGGGAAGGAAAGGGCCGCCTCGGCTCGCAGCCAGTCCAGTGCCTGGCCCTGGGAGATTCCCGGTGCGGGCAGGAAGGAAAGGGTGGCCGAGTTCAACTGCTGGAAGCGGCGCAGGTCGCGGGGCTGCACCTTCTGCTCCAGCCGGGCGATCGTTGAGAGCTGAACGAGGGTGCCTTTGCCGGTGGAGACGTAGTAACTCGTGAGTTGCTCCGGGTTCAGGCGGTCGAGACGGCTGACTTGGGGGGTGACCTTGTAGGCGCGTCCGTCGATCGCGAAACGATTGACGTATCCACCGCCCAGCATCGATCCGAGATCCGCGCCGAGCCGCTGCATGCTGATGCCGAGCGCCGCCGCCTTTTCGCGGTCGATCACGATTTCCACCTGCTGCTGGTCAAACTTGAGGTTGGTGTCACCGAAGAGAAACAGTCCGCTTTGCACCGCCTTGAGCAGCAGGGCATCCGCGACCTCGGCGACGCGGGCCGGGCTTTCGGTCGAGCCGACGACGAACTGGACGGGCAGGCCGCCAACCGCGCCGGGCAGGGAAGGGCGCAGGAATGCCGCAGATCGGGCGCCGGCCACGAGCCCGAGCCGGCCTTGCACGTCGACCAGCAGCTCCTGGGCGCTGCGGGTGCGCTCGCTCCGCGGTTTCAGCCGCCAGCCGACAAACCCGCTCGTGGCCGATCCTCCGCGGCCGACGATCTGGAAGGTCTCGGCCGTCTCGGTGGGATACGTGGTGCGGATGAGGTCGACGACCCGGTCGACATAAAGCAACGTCTGCTCTAGCGTGGCATTCGGTGCTGTCTCCACCTGCATCAGCACGATGCCGCTGTCCTCCGAGGGGGCCAGCTCCTTCTTGGTCAGGAGGAAGAACGGGATGATCGAAAGGAACACCGCCGCCGCGACGAGGAGCACGGCGGGGCGTGTCGCGAGGGTCTTGTCGAGGACGTATTCATAGGTGCGCTGCACCCGGTTGAACTGGCGGTCCAGATGGGCCTCGAAGCCGCGGCGGTTCGGGTTGTGGCGCAGGATGCGCGAGCACATCATCGGGGTCAGGGTCAGCGCGACGAATCCGGAGATGATGACCGCGCCTGCGAGCGTGAATGCGAATTCGCGGAAGAGCGCACCGGTCAGCCCGGACTGGAATCCGACGGGCGCATAGACCGCCGCAAGGGTGATGGTCATCGCGATGACCGGCCCGACGAGCTCGTGGGCGCCCTTGATCGAGGCATCAAAGGGGCTCAGCCCCTTCTCAATGTGCCGGTGGATGTTCTCGACCACGACAATGGCGTCGTCGACCACCAATCCGATCGCCAGGACCATCGCCAGCAGGGTCAGCAGGTTGATCGAGAAACCCATCGCGAGCATCAGGGTGGTGGCGCCGACCAGGGAAAGCGGAATTGCGACGATCGGAATCACCACCGAACGGAACGATCCGAGGAAAAGGTAGATCACGACGATCACGATCAGCATGGCCTCGATCAGCGTGATCATGACCTCGCGGATCGAGTCATTGATGAACTCGGTGAAGTCCGCCACGACCCGGCCCTCCAACCCCTCGGGAAGCTGCGACTGGATCTCCGGCATGACCGCACGCACCCGCCCGATGACGTCGATCGAGTTGGCGGTGGGCAGGACGAAGATGCCGATGAACACCCCGGTCTCGCCGGAGAACTTGACCGACGAGTTGTAGTCCTCCGCACCGAGCACGACATCGGCGATGTCTCGCAGATGGATCTGGTCGCCGCCTTGGTCGCGGATGACGATGTTGCGGAACTCCTCCACGGTGCTCAGATCGGTCCGGGCGGTGAGGTTGACCGTGATCATGCTGCCCTTGGTCTGGCCGACCGCCGACAGGAAATTGTTGGAGTTGAGCACCGTGCGGACCTCCGCGGGGCCCAGGTTGAGGGCCGCCATCCGGTCGGGCTTGAGCCAGATGCGCATGGCAAACGTGCGCGCGCCGATGATCTCCGCCTTCTGCACGCCTTCGATGGTCGAGAGCTTGGGCTGGACCACCCGGGTGAGATAGTCGGTGATCTGGTTTCCCTCGAGGGAACGGCTGTAGAAGCCGACGTAGGCCGACGCGGTGGTCTCGCCCACCGAGACATCGAAGACCGGATCCTCGGAGCCCGCGGGCAGTTCACCGCGCACCCGGTTGACCTTGGCGGTGATCTGGGTGAGCGCGTCGTTGGGATCGTAGTTCAACCGCAGACGGGCCGTGATCGTGGCCGAGTTCTGGCGGCTGATCGACTCAACGTAGTCAATGCCGTCGGCCGAAGCGATCTCGCGCTCGAGCGGCGTGGTGACAAAGCCCCGGACGAGATCGGCGCTCGCTCCCGGGTAGGCCACGCTCACGGAGACGACGGCGTTCTTGGTTTCCGGATACTGACGGATCACGAGTGCCTGGATGGCCTGCCATCCGGCAATCAGCAGGAACAGGTTGACGACGGTGGCCAGCACGGGCCGCCGCACGAAGCGTTCGGTGAAATTCATGCGGTTCAGCTTTGCTCAGGCTTCGGTGCGGGATTGTTGGCCGGCAGCGTGGAGTTGTCGATTTTCACCGCCGATCCGTTGCGCAGCTTCATCTGGCCCGCCACGACGATGGTTTCGCCGGGTTCGACTCCCTTGAGGATGCTCACCTGGTCGCCCCGTTTGGGCCCGACCTGGACAAATCGCTGCCGTGCGACCGATCGGGGACCGGCCGGTGACGTCTCCTCGATCACGACATAGACCGAATCGCCATATGGACTGTAGGTGATGGCGGAGGCGGGCAGGACCATGACGTCGCGGGTTTCCGGCAGGACCACCTCGATCCGGGCGAACATGCCCGGACGGAGCTCCTCGGTCGGGTTGGGCAACAAGGCCCGAATGTGGAGGTTGCGGGTCGCGTCGCTCACCCGCGGACTGGTCGCTTCGATCGTTCCCTCAAAAGTCCGGGTTGGGTACGCGTCGACAGACAGCCGCACGGGCAGGCCGCGCTTGATCATTGCCACCTCCTGCTGGGGCAGGCCGAAGTCGGCGTAGATCGGATCGACGGATTCCAGTTCAACGATGGCATCGCCTTTGTTGAGAAACTGCCCCGGGTTCACTTGCCGAAGGCCCACGCGACCGGCGAAGGGTGCGACGATCCGTTTCTTGGCGAGCGTGGTCTTCAGCACCTCGATGGCGGCCAGACTCTGGGCGGCTCCCGCCTCGGCGGAGTCGAGATCGGCCTGCGTGTTGGAGGTCTGGGTGCGGAGCTCTTGGGCCCGGGTGAGATTGACGGCAGCCAGGCGGGCCTGGGCCTCAAGGCCGGAGAGCTGCGCGGCCTCGGTGCTCGTGTCGAGCTCGATCAGGACGTCGCCCTCGCGAACGCGGGCCCCCGACTCGAAGGCGATCTTCGTCACGCGACCCTCGATTTCACTTCTTAGCGTGATACCGCGAAAGCTCTGCAACGTGGCCACGGCGTTCAGGGTGGTCGTCCACTTTTCCCGCGTCGGGGAGATCGCCGCGACCGTCGTCACCGGCGGTTTCCGGGCTGCTCCGGCCTCCCGGGCCTTCTTGATGGTGAATGCTTTATAGCCAAAAATGCCGCCAAAGACGACAAGAACGACGAGCAGCGTCAGAAAGAAACGGATTTTCATAAAAGAGATGGCCTGCGCAAACCGTGCAGTCAGTCAGGTAACACCGTCCCCTGCGAACCGGAAATGGCTCCGTTTGGTTCGATCCACGGGGTCTTTTGTTTTGGGAGGGCGGAGCGGAGAGAGCCGCAGCCAAGGCAAGGCGCATGTAAGAGCAATGCGGGTTGCAGAGGCGGAATCCCGCGCCCAACGAAAACCTGGAAGTAACCCATTGGGTTACTGCCCTGGCCGATCATCGGAGGGGCTGAAGAGGATTTTGGAGGAAAGCAACGACAGGCAGGCACCCGGCTTGGCGTGTTCGATCCCAAAGGATCTAACCTGAATGGCGCCAAGTAAAAATGTAAACAGTTATGAAGCAATGAAGTACGAATCTTCAGTCTTGCATTTCAGGAGACGGACTTGATGCGGGAGATTCATCCGGTTCAGAGAAGGCTTCACGTACCAAAGCGAGGCATGAATTTCTGCTCCCACGTGGCTCTATCTTAGCGCCAATCGGGTCTAACCTCACCTTTGATTTTTTTCGAAATACGGCGAGACGGAGGGCCGCATTCCCGACCTCAACTCGGTCACGTAGCGACTGATCACGTAGGTCTTTTCTCCCGCATTAGCACTCCCTTCTTGAACCGCCGCCTTCAGCCGTCGGATCCTGTCAACGGCGTGGCCGCTTATCCGATGCGAGGTGACCCGATCGCACGGGTCGAGACTGTTCGTGACGACGTATTTCGTCGCCTGATTGAAGGCGTTGGCGATGGGATCTTCCCCGGCATAGTCCCAGTACCCCGCGAGGATTTCGTAAGTGCGTCCCCCATGCGTCCGACGTGATCATTTCGTCGTGCCACGCCCAAATCAAGGCCACCAGTCCTAGCAGTCCCGCGAGCCGCGCAAGCTCCACGCAGACGCGCGACCGGTGTTTCTCCTGAGTTGGGGGCGCGACGGACAAAAGGATGAACGGGGCCAGAGGATAGGGTTCGACGCATCGTGAAGCTGGACGACGCTCGGTGCGGGTTCGAAGGAGAGTCCCGGTTCCTTCGCTGGCAAACATGGACATCGGAAAAGTGTGTCGATGCGGTTGTGCGGATCGGCTTTCGTTGCGTCCGTTGCCGGCGGACAGATTGGTTCGAACCGCGTTCGCTACCGGGTCGTTCACTCCGATGCTCCGGTCTTGGATGAGGAACGAGTCCGAACTGCTTTCGAAGGAAGCCGGGAGGAAGTATTCGGCGCTTCCGCAGCGTACGGACCCTTGGCCCTGTCGACGGACGCTCGTCCAGATTACGTCGTGCTTTGCATCGGAGCAGGTCGGGCACGGTGCCTGCCCTCCAGCAGTTCGCCAGTCTCCCCTGACTCGTCCACGATGCCAGCGGGTAACCCATTGGGTTACTCGCTTCGTGCCCCGGCCTCGGCCCGCGCCGGAGCAGCGGGCGGCGACAAGTTGTGTTCCGCGCGCAGTTTCCGGGCATTTGCGCATTGAAACAGGTGTTGGAAAAGTGTTCAGAGGACGCGCTTCAGGGGGGCTTCATTGGGTCGAATTCCTTCTCTATTCATGGGTAATGCACGTCTCTGCATCGGTTTAGTTCTCGGGGTTTTGTCCTTGGGCGCTTCCGCTTGGGCGGAGACACCCGACTCCGCTCAAGGCCCCAGGATGGGGCTTGATCTGGTGGTGGATGGGGCCGCCGGAGTGCGTGGTGGGGCTGGGCGCGGGGAATCCTTGCATGGGTTGGCCATGAGCTATGTCGAGGGTTCGGTGGCGGCGGGGGCCGATGCTCAACGTCTGGCCTACCATGGCAGTGTCCTTGGGCTGATCGGCCGGGGTCCGACCGGGAAATTCCTCGGGGATTTTCTCACGGTGAGCAACAGCGAGGGCTTTGAGAGCGCGCGCCTGTATGCGTGGTGGGCTGAACTTTCGCGGGAACGCTGGTCGCTGCGGGCCGGGGCTTTGCTGGCCGACGAGGAGTTCCTCGGGACCGAGGCGGGTGGGGCGTTGATCAACGCTTCCTTCGGGTGGCCGGCGTTTGTCTCCAGCAATACGGTGAACACCGGGCCGGCCTTCTTTGCGGCGGCTCCCGGTCTCCGGTTGGCCCTCTCCGCGACGGCTGAGGTGAACTGGCTGATCGGGGTGTACGACGGCGACTCCTTCGACTCTCCGGAAGGGTCGCCGAAGGTCAATCGGGACGGCCTGCATCTTTCAGTCGGTGCGGAACAGGGCTGTTTTCTGATCACCCAGGTTGAGTTTGTGCCGGAGGGTCAGGCGTGGCGCGGGTTTGGCGGGGGGTGGTGGCACACCGGGGATTTTTCCGACCTGTTGAGAGATGAGTCCGGATCGGCCCAGACCGTATCCGGACGTGAGCCCCGCCTGCATTCGGGCAACGGAGGTCTCTTTGCGGCAATTGAGCGCACATGGGGCGGCGAGGCCGGAAGCCCGGGTACCGTGGACGGCCACGTGCGCATCGGAGCCTCGCCGGAAAATCGCAGCCCCATCGCCTGGGCGGCGGATGTCGCCTTCGCCTGGCGCGGACCGCTTCCGTCCCGTCCCGGGGACGTGCTCGCGGTCGGCATGACCCATGCCCGTTTCAGCGACGACCTTGCCGCGGCAGCCCGGCTTGAGGCACCGGATGATCCGGCGCCCGACTACGAGCAGGTGTTCGAGGTGAGCTATACGTGGCAATTGAACGATCGGATCGCTCTGCAGCCCGACGTGCAGTGGGCCCGACATCCGGGCGGCAGCGGCGCGCAGCGCGATTCGCTCGTGGTGCTGCTGCGGCTGAGCGCATCATTCTGATCGTAACGGATTTTCCGCGACGCGCGGCGTCGCTCAGACGGACCTCAATGTGCGCTTTGGGCGCAGCAACGCGAGACGCAGCTTGTCCATCCAGAGGTAAACCACCGGGACCGAGAAGAGTGTCAGCACCTGGCTGACGGCGAGACCGCCGACAATGGCCAGACCGAGGGGGCGCCGCATCTCGACACCCTCGCCGGTCGCGAGGACCAGCGGCAGGGCTCCGAGGAGCGCAGCCATGTTGGTCATGAGAATCGGGCGCAACCGCATCTGGGCGGCCTCATAGATCGCCTCGCGTGGGGAACGGCCGTGCTTTCGTTCGGTCTCGAGTGCGAAATCGATCATCAGGATCGCGTTCTTCATCACGATCCCGATCAGCAGAAAGAGCCCGAGCAGGGCGATCAGGGTGAATTCAGTGCCGGTGAGCCGCAGGGCCAGCAGGGCCCCTAGTCCGGCGGAGGGGAGCGTCGAGAGAATCGTGATCGGATGAATCGTGCTCTCATAAAGAATCCCCAGGACCAGGTACACCGCCACCAGCACCCCGAGGATGAGCAAGGGCTGCTTCTGCAGCGTCTTCTGGAATGTCTGCGCCGTGCCCGCAAGACGGCTCTGCACCTCCGTCGGGAGCATGATCTTCGCCATCGCCCCATCGATCGCCAGCAGGGCCTGTTCGAGGGAAACGCCCTCGGCGAGCGAGAAACCGACGTTCATCGACGCGAACTGTCCGCTGTGACGCACCCGGTCGTCGATCAGGGAGTAATCGTAACGCGTGAAGGCCGACAGGGGCACCCGGTTCCCGCCGGCCCCGATCACCTGCACCTGGTCGAGCACCACCGGGTCCTCGGTGTAGTGGGGTTCCAACTCCATCACCACCCGGTACTGGTTCAGCCGCTCGTAGAGCGTGGAGATCTGCCGCTGGCTGAAGGAGCTGTTGAGCACCTGGGTGACCATGCGCATGTCCACTCCCAGCCGCCGTGCCGCTTCCCGGTCGATGTGGAGCATGACCTGCTTGGTGCCCTCGTCGGATGGGCCGTCGACATCGACGAGTTCGGGCAGATCCTGCATCGCGATTGAAACTTTGGGCCCCCACTGGCGCAGCAGGGAGAGCTCGGCCGCGAGGAGGGTAAGGTCGTAGGAGCCGGCTTCCGAGGTGCGGGGCATCTCGATGTCCTGCGCCACGCTGACCCAGAACATCCCGCCCGGCACCGGCGGCAACTTTGCCCGGAGCCGGTTGATCACCTCCGCGGCGGAAACTCCCCGCTCGGCCAGCGGCTTCAGCCGGATCATGATCCGCGAGTTGCTCGTCCCGGTGGAACCGCCGCTCGAGCCAATGACATCCTGCACCGCCGGGTCCTCCAGCAGCAATCGACGATAGATTTCGATCTTCGGCTGCATCACCTGGTAGGAAAATCCGTCGTCGCCGCGTACGAAGCCCTGCAGCTGCCCGGTGTCCTGCTGCGGCAGGAAGCCCTTGGGAATGCGCACGTAGAGCGTGATGTTGAGCACGATCGTACCGATGAGAATCACCAGGGTCAGGGTCGCGTGGCGCAGCACCCAGTCAAGCGATCGGGCGTATCCACGCCGGAGCGACTCGAAGGCGGTGGTGGACACATGCCGCAGTCGGCTCGGCGCAAGGTTGTCCGAACGCTTCAGCCAGCGGGCGCACAGGCTCGGGGTCAGGGTCAGCGAGACGGCCAGCGAAACCAGCATCGCCGCGGCCAGAGTGATGGAAAACTCGCGAAAGAGCCGCTCGACCAGTCCGCCCATGAAGAGGATCGAGACGAAGACCGCGACGAGCGAGAGGTTCATCGCCAGCAGGGTGAAGCCGACTTCGCCCGAACCGCGCAGCGCGGCGCGCATGGGCGAAAGTCCCCGCTCGATGTGGCGCGAAATGTTCTCCAGCACGACGATCGCGTCGTCCACCACCAGCCCCGCCGCCACAATCAGCGCCATCAGTGAGAGATTGTTCAGGGAAAACCCGTAGAGGTACATGATGCCGAACGTGCCGATCAGGGAGACCGGAATCGCCAGGCTTGGAATCAGCGCGGCCCGGGCGCTGCCGAGGAAGAGCAGCACGACCAGCATGACCAGGCCGCAGGACAGGATCAGGGTGATCTGCGCCTCGCGGAGCGTCGCGCGGATCCCCGGCGACCGGTCCATCACTACGGCCAGGTTCGCGTCCGCCGGGAGCAGGGCGCGCAAGGCGGGCAACTGCGCATTGATCGCGTCGATCGTGGCGATGATGTTGGCGCCGGGCTGCCGGCTGACCATCAGGACCACCGCGGGCCGGTCGTTGTGGAAACCGCTGCTGTAGCGATCCTCGACCGAGTCGGTAACGCGGGCGACGTCCCGCAGCCGCACGGGCGCGCCGTCGCGGTAACGAATGATCAGCGGCAGGTATTGTTCGGCGCGACGCAGTTGGTCGCTGGTCTGGAGCTGCCAGTGGCGGTCCCCAAGTTCCACGGCGCCGCGCGGGCTGATCGAGTTGGTCTCCGAAATCGCGCGCCGAACCTCGTCGAGCGCGATGCCGTGGTGGGCGAGCGCGTTCGGATTGAGCTGCACCCGCACCGCGGGCAGCGAACTTCCCCCGACTGTAACCTCGCCGACGCCATTGATCTGGGAGAGCTTCTGCGCGAGCACCGTGGCCGCGCTGTCATAGAGTTCGCCGGGCGCAAGATTGGGCGAACTGAGCGCCAGCGCCATGATCGGCGCCTGCGAGGGATTGACCTTACGGTAACTGGGATTCCCGGGCATGCCCGCCGGCAACTGGCCGCGCGCCGCGTTGATCGAGGCCTGGACATCACGGGCCGCCGCGTCGATGTCCCGGTCGAAGGCGAACTCCAGTGTGATCGAGGTCGATCCCTGGCTGCTCTGGGAGGAAATGGCGGTGACACCCGCGATGCTTCCGAGCGCCCGCTCCAGCGGGGTGGCGACGCTGGCGGCCATGGTTTCGGGACTGGCGCCCGGCAGGGACGCGCCGACCCGGATCGTCGGGAAATCCACCTGCGGCAGCGGCGCGACCGGGAGCAGTCCGTAGGCGAGGGCTCCGACCAGCACCAGCGCGATCGCCAGCAGGGCGCTGGCAACCGGTCGGCGCACGAAGGGTCGGGAGAGGTTCATCGCGACGGAAGTGTCCGGAGGGTTTCAGGCGGCAGCTTCACGGGCTTCGTCCGCCGGACCTTGCTGCCGGAGAGGCGGTCGAAGAAGAGGTAAACCACGGGCGTGGTGAAAAGCGTGAGCACCTGGCTGACCAGCAGGCCGCCCACCATGACCAGCCCGAGCGGTTGCCGCAGTTCAGCACCCGAACCCGAGGCGAGCATCAGAGGCAGCGCCCCGAAGAGGGCGGCGAGCGTGGTCATGAGGATGGGACGAAAACGCAGCAGGGCCGCCTGGAAGATCGCCTCGCGCGGGGAGAGTCCCTGGTGGCGTTCCGCCTCGAGGGCGAAGTCGATCATCATGATGCCGTTTTTCTTCACCAGGCCGATCAGCAAAATGATGCCGATGATCGCAATCATGTCGAGGGGCTGACCGGTGAGGTGGAGGGCGAGCAACGCCCCCAGGGTCGCCGACGGCAGCGTCGAGAGGATCGTGATTGGATGGATACTGCTCTCGTAGAGGATGCCGAGCACGATGTACATCGTGACCACCGCCGCGAGGACCAGCCAGAGCGTGCTGGAGAGCGACGCCCGGAACGCGTGGGCGGCACCCTGGAACCGCATTTCGATCGCCGGGGGCAGGGTGGCTTCGCGCGCGGCCCGCTCGATCGCCGTGACCGCATCGCCGAGCGAGGCTCCGGGGCCGAGATTGAACGACACGGTCACGGCCGGGAACTGTCCGACGTGGTTGACCAGCAGGGTGGCGGAACGTTCGCTGATCCGGGCGATGCTCGCGAGGGGCACGGGTGCGCCATCCCCGGCTTTGACGAAGATCCGGTCGAGCGAGGATGGACCGGTCGCGAGCCGCGGATCCATCTCCAGCACCACCCGGTACTGGCTGGCCTGGGTGAAAAGCGTGGAGATCTGCCGCTGGCCGAAGGCGCTGTAGAGCGCGTCCCCGATATCGGCCACGCTGATACCAAGCCGGCTGGCGGCGTCGCGATCGATCTCGATGTAGGCCTGCAGGCCGTTGTTCTGCAGGTCGCTGGCCACGTCGGAGAGGGCCGGCAGCCGTTGCAGGTGGGAGAGGAAGGTGGGCACCCATTCCTCCAGCAGGTCGCCGTCCGGGCTGGTGAGAATGAACTGGAACTGCGTGCGGCTGACCCGGTCCTCGATCGTCAGTTCCTGCACCGGTTGCAGGTAGAGCGTGATCCCGCTGACCGCCCGGGCGGCCGCGTGCAGGCGGTCGATGATCTCCGAGGCGGTCTCATCCCGTTCGGAGTGCGGCTTGAGATTGATCAACATCCGGCCGCTGTTGAGTGTCGCATTCGTGCCGTCGACCCCGATGAACGAGGAAAGGCTGACCACCGCGGGGTCCTCGAGGATCTTGGACGCGAGCGCGCGCTGTCGTTCCGCCATGGCGGTGAAGGAGATCGACTGGGGCGCCTCGGTCACCGCCTGAATCGCGGCGTTGTCCTGGACGGGGAAGAAGCCCTTGGGCACGGTCAGGTAAAGTCCGGCGGTGAGGACGAGCGTGCCGACCGTGATCCAGAGCGTCAGACGCTGGTGGCGCAGCACCCAGTCCAGCCAGACTCCGTAATGTTCGATGACCCGGTCGAGAAATCCCGGCGCGGCATGCCCGGCCGCCGGCTCCGGAAGCATGCGCGCGCACATCATCGGGGTCAGGGTCAGCGAGACCACCAGCGAAATCAGGATTGCGACCGCGAGGGTGATCGCGAACTCGTGAAACAGCCGGCCGACGACCTCGCCCATGAAGAGCAGCGGAATCAGGACCGCGATCAGCGAGATGGTCAGGGAAACAAGGGTGAAGCCGATCTGCGCCGCCCCCTTCAACGCGGCCTCCATCGGCGACAGTCCTTTTTCCCGATACCGTGCGATGTTCTCCAGCATGACGATCGCATCATCGACGACGAAGCCCGTCGCGATGGTCAGCGCCATCAGGGTCAGGATGTTGAGCGAATACCCGGCGAGGTACATCACGCCGAAGGTGCCGATCAGGGACAGGGGCACCGCGATCGACGGAATGATCGTGGCGGTGAAGTCCCGGAGAAAAACGAACGTCACCAGCACGACCAGCGCGATCGCGAAGATCAGCTCATGCTGCACGGCGCGCACGGAGGCGCGGATGCTCTGGGTGCGATCCGTCAGGACGGTCAGGTCGACGGCCGCGGGCAGGCTGCTGGAAAGCTGGGGCAGCAGGGCCCGCACGCGGTCGACGACCTCGATCACGTTGGCGCCCGGCTGGCGCTGCACATTGATCAGCACGGCCGGCAGCTCGTCCGCCCAGGCGGCCAGGCGGCGGTCCTCGGCGCCGTTGACGATCCGGGCGACATCCCCCAATCGCAGCGGGGCGCCGTCGCGCCAGGCCAGGATCAGGTTGCGGTACTCCTCGACCGAGCGGAGCTGGTCGTTGGCATCCATCAGGATATTACGCGTGGGCCCGTCGAAACTGCCCTTGGGCTGGTTGACGCTGGCGGCGTTGATCGCGGCGCGGACATCGGAAAGGTTCAGGCCGCGGGCCGCGAGTTCCGCCGGGTTGATCTGGACCCGGACGGCCGGGCGCTGGCCGCCGGCGAGGCTGACCATGCCCACCCCGGGGAGTTGGGCGAGTTTCTGGGCGATGCGGGTGTCGACGAGGTCATGCACCTGCGGCAGCGGCAGGCTCGCGGAGGTCACGGCGAGCGTGATGATCGGTGTATCCGCCGGGTTGACCTTGCGGTAGATCGGCGGTGTCGGCAGGTCGTTCGGCAGAAGATTGCTCGCGGCATTGATCGCGGCCTGGACCTCCTGCTCAGCGACCCCGAGGGAGATTTCGAGGGAGAACTGCAGGGTGATCACCGAGGCACCGCCCGAGCTGGTCGACGACATCTGGTTCATCCCCGGAATCTGGCCGAAGCGGCGCTCGAGCGGGGCGGTGATCGCGCTCGCGGTCACGTTCGGTCCGGCACCCGGGTAGAACGTGAACACCTGGATCGTGGGGTAGTCGACTTCCGGTAGCGCGGCCACCGGCAGCAGGCGGTAGGCCATGATGCCGGACAGCAGCAGGGCCACCATCAGCAGGGTGGTCGCAACCGGGCGATGGATGAACGGACGGGATGGATTCATTTCCCGTTCTGGGTCGTCGGCTTCTCGTCGTTGATGAGTGTGACGCTGCGTCCTTCGCGGAGGCGATCGAGCCCTTCGAGGACAACTTCGTCCCCCGCCTTCAGGCCCTGCGTGACCGACTGGAGGGTGCCGTCGGCGGGTCCGAGGACCAGATCGCGGACCACGGACTGGCTCTTTTCGTTGACCACGTAAACGTAGGTGCCGCGCGATCCGTACTGCACGGCGGCCGCGGGGATGACGATGGCATTCTCGATCGTGAGCGCGCGGAGACGAACGTTGACAAATTGGTTGGGAAACAAGCGTTCGTCCGCATTGGCAAACTCGGCCTTGAGCCGGAGCGTGCCGGTGGCGACGTTGATTTGATTGTCGACCGTCTTGAGCACGCCCGTGGCGAGCAGGGTCTGCTCGTTGCGATCCCACGCCTCCACCACGAGTTGCTCCCCGGTCCGCATCGGATCGAGGACCTTTTGCAGATCGACTTCCGGCACGGTGAAGAGCACGGAGATCGGCTGGGTCTGGGTGATCACGACCAACCCCCCCGAGTCGCCGCCACGAATCAAATTGCCGGCGTCGATCTGGCGGAGACCGAGACGCCCCGAGATCGGCGCTTCAATCCGGGTGTAGCCCAGTTCCAGCCGGGCGTTGTCCACTTGCGCTTGGAAGGCGGCGAGCGCGCCCTCCCGCTCTTCCACCCGGGACTGCTGCAACTCCAGTTCCTGGCTCGTGAGCAGTTTCTTTTCGTAAAGCTGCTGGAACCGCTGCAAGTCACTGCGGACGCTTTGCAGTTGGGCGGCATTTTGGCGTTGTTGCCCCTCGGTCTGATCGAGGCGGATCCGGTAAATCGAGGGATCGATTTCCGCGAGCAACTGACCCTTTTCGACGCGTTGACCTTCCTCAAAGGCGACCCGGAGCAGTTGTCCGTCCACCCGACTGCGGACAGTGACGGTGTTCAGGGGGACGACGGTGCCAATTGATTTCAAATGCACGGCGAGGGCTTGGGCGCGGGCGGTGACGGTGCGGACCGGAGCGCTTTGCGTGCTCCACCGGGAGCGTTCGGAGACCTTGGATGGGCCGGTGGCCCGGAAGCCGAAGTACCAGACAGCGAACGCGATCCCAAGCGCGACGGTCCCATAGATGAACCAGCGACGCGGAGAGGAGGACGGAAGGGCTTCGGGCATGGTGAAAAAGCGGATGAGTGCAGAGAGACCTGACGACTCAGGAGTAGAGGAGAAGCGCCGGGCGCGCGCGCGCAAGCGCAAGCTCCGGAGTTTTGGAGAATTTCCCCCAAGCCCCCGTTGTACCCACCGTTGTAGGTGGCCTCGTTGAGGCCGCAGAGATTGGCATCGCAATCCCCCTTCTCCCGACGCGTGGCCAATCCCTGCGGCCTCA
>Ga0163144_10014534_pt1 | contig 16331 bp, 12 predicted proteins | sample OliLak19BULKMAT1_FD_123175 | JGI IMG/M metagenome (GOLD analysis project Ga0163144, IMG submission 123175) | Freshwater microbial mat bacterial communities from Lake Vanda, McMurdo Dry Valleys, Antarctica - Oligotrophic Lake LV.19.BULKMAT1 | ecosystem: Environmental > Aquatic > Freshwater >... | reverse complement strand
GAATCGACGGCCACGATCTCGGCCTTCAGTTTCTCAGCCAGTTCCAAAGCGATGGCCGATTTGCCCGAAGCCGTCGGCCCGGTGAGGATGAGGGCGTTCTGAAAGGAAGCAGGGCTCACGGAGGCGGGTCTCGAAAATCGTAAATGAAGAACGTTCGCGTCCGGCCGATTGGTGTTTGCCCGCGAAAGAACTCCACGCCGTGGATCATGGTCGGCGTCAGGTACGGGTTGCCATAAAGGATGGTCGCACTCACGGCCACAAGTTTTCCTTGAACGAATGGCCGGATACCTTCCGCCGATCGAACGTCAAAGAGATTCGGCATGTGCAACGGAAGCGTGCGGTTACGGTTCACGGCGATGACCGGGTCCGAGCCATAATACCAAACCCAGGCTGGTGGCAGGTCGCGATCTTCCGTCCAGCGCTCAAGCTCCTTGACGCCTTGACCCCAATCATAACTGGAATCTGAAATGTGCAGATAGGTGTTGTCGGTTCCGCCCCAGAGTTCATTGCCAAAGCGTAAACCGTCGGGCCAAACGCTCGCGGCCGGATAGGCACTGGCAAGAAAGATGGCGACGAGCAACCCCCATTTCGACCGTTCGTTCCAGTTGCCGATGGCCTGCGACAGGCCGCCCGCGAGCGCTAGCAACACCATCACCAGCAGAGGGAAGACGAGGCGCACGCCAATCTGCACCCGACAATTCAGGCTGAAAAGAAGTAATAAGAGCGCAGATAATCCAAGGGAGGTGAGCCAGGAACGCGGTCGAACAATCGTTAGCCCAGCCAGCAGGATAAGAACCGGCAGCGTCAACTTGATCGAGAGGGTGACCGGGAAGAAGTACCAAACAGCTCGCCGATGCCATTCGCCCATCAGGACGACATCGTGGCCCTTCACATTGTGTTTGAACTGGTAATGAAACGCCTCGCTCGCGTTTGGGAAGACAGCAAGATGTTGGGTCGTCCAGCGCAGAGCCGGCGTGAAGCGACCATCCTCCGGAAGTTTCTCCGCGTCGGAAACCCATCGATGCTGTGGTTTCCAGTCGCTGCCGCAATAGGCGAAGACGAACAAGATGCCGACGAAGAAGACCTTCCAGGCATCGCGTTGAGCGGGCCTGGTGGCTCGCCAGAGGGTTAGGAGGCGAGCGTCGAGGCGTAAGCCCGACGTGGGAGGCTCGCACGTCGGGCTTACGCCTCGACGCTCGCCAACAACCCGCACAATCTCAAACGCCCCCAGAATCAACGGCACAAACGTCACTGCCGAGACTTTCGCACTCATCGCCAATCCGAAGAGCAGACCGGGGATCAGCCAGCGGAGCACCCAGCCGCGTTCGCGACCGGTTTGGAAGTGGTACACGCACGCGAAAATCAGTGCAGTCACGGAAATGTCCGTCGTCGCCATGCAGGCGTGGCCGAGCAGACTGGGCTCCGTCGCGATCAAGAGAGTCGCGAAACGCCCGGCCCAGGGACCCCCGACATGACGTGCGAGCAGCGTGCCATAGATCAGCAACTGCCACCAGAACACGAGATTCGTGGCCCGTGCATAGGGCAGAATCGTATGGCACTCTTTCTGAGTATCGAACGGCTCGCCGCGAAGTTGTTCCCAAATATAAATCGGCAGGTATTGCACATCGACGGGCAAGGGCATCGTGCCGGCCCGCATGAGTTCATGATTGCTGCCGGATCTCCAGGATTCCAGGCCTGCCCGCATGTAGAACGGTTCATCGAACGTGGCACTCAGTTCGCGTGCGGCCATCAAGCACCACGCGGACGATGCGATGCCGAGCAATACGAGCCACGCCCAATCGAACCGGCGCATTGAGGAATCCTTCCCTCTCTGATTGACGGCGAGCGTCGAGGCGTAAGCCCGACGTGCTGGGCTCACACGTCGGGCTTACGCCTCGACGCTCGCCAAGATCGCATTTCGATTCCGAGAAAGAATAGATAACTTATCCTGCTCAACCGAACTACCCCAGTTTGCCGGGATTTATGGGCTACGGGTTTTTGGACCCTGAAGTATGTCGGCAGGCTCACTGAAATGGTCCTCCGGCAAGCCGACGCGACCGAGATAGAAGGAGAAGCGACTCGATAGATGCTCAAGGTACGGAGAATTCAAGCAGGCCCGCCGCTTCGTGCCCGCCATTCTCAACCGCTGATAAACTTCCTCAGTGGGCATGGTAAAAAATCGCTTGAAATCAATCGTGAGTTCAGGGAGTCCGATTTGCTGGCCATCGCAGCCGCCTTCAATCGATTGCAAGAAATGATACCGTTCATCCTTGTTGATTTTGATCCGTTCCCAAATTCTCGAATTGATTGCTGGAGGCTGGTACAGTTGTGCCGCAGTCACGACGTTGCAGAAAAGGACATTTGGAATCAACTTGTCCGAAGGGGGTCGATCTGTTGAGAGCAAAGGAAAATTCTCAGCCTGACGAACGCGAAAATCCTGCTCCAAATCGCAATCTTGGCTCATAATGATCGCAAGTGGGTGTGGCACTCGAATGAGGTCGATTGGCGACAGATGCTCTCGTTCGAGGCATTCCGGGGCTAGGCGTATGCGTTCCAGATCGGAGATGATTTCTCCTTGGCACAGAGTGCTCGCGAAGCTGGTTGTTGAAGCGCGATAGATGTGGGCGGATACTCGCACCGATCAATCCTCCGGTATGGGATAGACCGGCTCTACGTAGGATCGGACGATTCGTGCTGGCACTTTTTGCGGCGGAATCGGCTGTGGTGGAAGAGGCGGCCGATTCTTGTGAAACTCGATGATCCCCTCGATGTCAGTCACTGCCTCTTCGAGTCCCCCGTCCGGAATGTCTTGCCCGAGCCAGTGATAGTAGAGCCGATAGACCTCTTCTGAAGTCAGCGAGAGTGATTGCGTATCCTCGGTCATGCAAACATTGAGATACATCTGCAAACGGTCATCAGGAGAACAGAGCGGAAATTGGACCGCTCTGGGATCACCATCGATTTCGAGTGGCTCATCCAGGCTCAATCGCCACGGGGCATAATTCGCGATGAAGTTCATCCGTGATGCACCATCGAAAGAAAAGTCTCGCTTGTCGATTGAGGGAATCAATTCGTGGGAAGACATCGGTTTCTCCCTTTTGTTCTTCGTGAAAGAGGTGAGCGTCGATCAAAAACACATGATCCGGCAATGGCTGTTGGAGAGCAAGCCCGAACTTCGCATCGAGTTTGCCTGAGTCCTCCGGAAGCACAATCAACGTGCGAGCTTCAAAGGCTTCCGTCTGGTTCAGAGTACTGCTAGAACTAAGCGGGCCGATCATCCATGGCTGGAGGAGACTCTGCCAAGCGAGCAGCGGAGATGAGAGCCGGCTTCTGCGGATTACGTTTCGGTACTTCAGGCACGTGTGCGTGAACAAGGCTGGACAATACTCTTGCAACAAGGTTTGAAAGGGAGCTTCGAGGCGGGCTCTGAAATCTTCCCAGCCATCGTACTTCCTGCTGATCAATGAAAGCGAATCCTGAGCAAGCTTGATCTTCCAACGACGATCCGCCGATTCGAAAACGTAGGACTTCTTGCCCAATGCCCCGAGGTCGCGCCGAACGACCCTTGAGATATTTGCTGGAATACCTGCGGGAAGTTGGACCGATGAACTCTCCGAGAAAAGCGGGAAGTTATTTCTGATAGCATCCTGGAAGCCCACCGGCGACTCGGCGGTAATTCGAAGGATAGAGGGAAACCGCAACTGGCAGGTTACCTCCTCAAGAGGGTTATTCTCGTATCGCACTCGGGGAACGTTGGGGAATGCCATACAATCGCCGGGAATTCACTACTTGTATTTGGTCGTAACTAGCCAAAGCCTTTTGCCTATTCTACGAACCTGGGACCTTCCTCGTTCGCCAACGTTGGGGGTATCGGGCACCACGGGAGAGTAACGAATCGTGCCCGAGCGACCACTACCGACCACCTCCCCGTTCGAAATCCTCCGTCCCGACCTTCCGCGTGGCGGCTACAAGGCCGTGCTGTTTGATTTCGATGGCACGCTTTCGCTCATCCGCGAGGGGTGGCATCGCATCATGATCTCGATGTGCGTTGAGGCTTTGCAAGCGACCGGCTCAGGCGAATTAGAAGCGGAACTCGCTCAACTCTCGGAAGACTTCGTGATGGCCCTCAACGGCCAGCCTGCGATCTTTCAGATGGTGCGACTCGCCGAGGAAATGAAACTTCGCGGCGGCCATCCCAAAAGTCCTGAGGCTTATCTGGCCGAATACGATCGTCGTCTCGGTGTTGTCGTTCAACAGCGATCGCGCGAGATTCTAGAAAAACTCGTGTCCCACGAACGCTGGGCGGTTCCTGGGTCACACGGAATTCTGGAAGCACTGGGTCGCCGAGGATTGAAGCTTTTTCTCGCCAGCGGAACCCAGCTCCGATTTGTGCGATCGGAGGCGGAGTTGCTTCTGCTCTCGTCATACTTCGGCACCGAGATTAACGCTCCGGACGACAACGACGCGACCTTTTCCAAGCGTGATGTAATCGAACGCATTCTGAAAGAAAACAACCTGCGTGGCGAAGAGTTGCTCAGCTTCGGCGATGGGGTCGTGGAAACCGAAGAAGTTCGCCGAGTTGGCGGCACAGCCGTGGCCGTGGCCAGCGACGAAACGCCGGGCGACATTAATCGCTGGAAGAGCGATCACCTGGTGCCAGCCGGGGCCGACGTGGTGATCGCGGACTATCGGGGGTACGAAAAGTTACTGGCGTGGTTGTTCGGAACGTAAGTGGGATCTCCTTCCGTCGCGAACGTTTTGCCAGTAGAATTTCACCATCATGACAGAAGCCACCACTCCATACGTCGTACAAACTCCCGAGGGCGCCTGGCGGGTAAACGGTACCCGCGTCTCTCTGGACTCCATCGTTCATGCCTACTGGAACGGCCGCCAACCCGAGGCAATCGCAGCCGATTTTCCGACGGTTTCGCTCGAGAAAATCCATGGCGCAATTGCTTACTACTTGCGAAATCGTCTCGAAATCGATGCCTACATGGAAACACAGAGTGCGCTTTGGAAGGAGTTTCAGAAAGAGAGCAGCGAGCGGCTAGGTCCACTTTTGAAACGCATTCGAGAATCGGCTTTATCGAACGTCGGAGCTTGAACCGTGCCTCGGCCACGCTTTCTCGCCGATGAAGATCTACGGTTTGAGATCGTCTCGGCCGTTCGACGATTAGAGCCTATTATCGACTTCTCGACCGTACAAGAACTAGATCGAGATGGGTTCAGCGATGCCGAGCAACTTGAGTTTGCTCAACGAGAAGGATTCATTCTCGTATCTCACGACGTCAACACTCTACGAGGATTGGCAAATTCCCGCGTATTAGACGGACGCCGAGTTGGCGGCGTATTGTTGACGGCTCAGACCAACCCGACGCGTGAAGTCGCCGAGACGATCCTTCTGATCTGGGGTGCTTCGGAGGCGAGTGAATGGATCGACAGAGTTGAATTCATGCCGTTTTGAGTCGATCGGCCACAAGAACGACATTCTGTAGCGCGACATCTGGAGCTTGGCGAACGCTTGCCCCTCACCCCGAATTCCCGCACAATACGTTTCACCCGCCCCGACTCCCTTTCGAGGACTCTCATCCATGATCCGCCTTCTGTCGGCTTATTCCCTCCTCCTCGCACTTGGCGCGATTTGCTCCGCTCAAGCACCCGTCGAGATCAAGGCGCACACCGCCTTAGTTCATAGCGTCGCCTTTAGCCCGGATGGCAAGCTGTTTGCCACGGCCGGGTTCGACAAGACTGCAAAACTCTACGAGCATACCAATGGTGTCTTGAAGGAAATCAAAGTGCTTCCGGGTCATACCGATCCCGTGTATTGCGTCGCCTTCAGTCCAGATAGCAAGACGCTGGCCACCAGCAGCCTCGACAAGACCATCAAGCTCTGGAGCGTTCCCGATGGCAAGCCAGGCCCGGAGATCAAGGGGCACACGGACATCGTTGATGTCATCGCCTGGAGCCCGGACGGCAAGATTCTCGCTTCCGGTTCCGGTTCGGCCGACAAGAGTGTGCGCCTCTGGAATCCGGCCGATGGCAAGGAGATCAAGAACCTCGGCGTTCATGCCGGCTCGGTCTATGCACTCGCGTTTTCGCCGGACGGCAAATTGCTCGTCTCTTCGGGAGCAGACAACCTCATCAAAGTCTGGGATGTGCCGGGCCTGAAGCTGGTCAAGGATCTCAAGGGGCACGAACTCGGCGTGACCGGCGTGGCCTTCGCGGGCGATAACAGCACGCTGATTTCGATCAGCCAGGATCGCACCATCCGCGTGTGGAATCTGAATGCCGTGATCCCCAAGAAAGAAGAGCCCAAAAAGGAAGAACCAAAGAAAGTCGATCCAAAGAAGGACGAGAAGAAGGATCCCAAGGCCAAGGAGGAGCCGAAGAAAGATCCCAAGGACATGAAGAAAGACCCGCCGAAGGAAGCACCGCCGCCGATGAAGGATCCACACGAGGTGAAAAAATTCGGCCCGACCGTGGACGATCTGTACGGTCTAAGCTGGTCGGCAGCGACCAAGACCATCGCGACCGCCGGCTATGCAGGCAACATCAGCGTGTGGGATCTGAACGGCATGACGCCGACGTTCACGACCAAGATCAAGTCCCCGTCGTATTGCGCTACGTTTGCGCCGGATGGCAAGTCGATCGCCAGCGGGCACGATAACGGGACAGTGCAGTTTATCAAGCGCTGAGACTTCTCGAGGGATCGGAGTGGTCAGCACACTCCGAGCATTTGAAAATAAAAACGAGTTCACGCCAAGCCGCGAAGACGCAAAAGAAATCCAAGAAATGCCGTGTTTTTTGTTCCTCTTGCGTCTTGGCGCCTTTGCGTGAGCATTTTTTTGCACGCTCTCCGCGTCGTGCCAAATTGGTAATCGTCGAGTCGCTTGCTATTCCTGCCTGGTTTCGTCCTCGCTCGAAATCGTTCACTGATTATGAAAACCTTCCGCCTGGCTTCGATAACCCTCTTGCTCGTTTCGTCACACTTGGCCGCGAAGGACTCGGTAGGCGACGAGTTCTTCGAACGTGACATTCGGCCGATTCTCGTCGAGAAATGCCAGTCGTGTCATGGCGAAAAAAAATCGCAAGGCGGACTGCGTTTGGATAGTCGAGAGGTGATCCTCAAGGGCGGGGATCGCGGGCCGGCCATCGTACCGGGGAAGCCCGAGGACAGCTTGCTCATCAAGGCCATCGGTCATGCCGACAAGTTGAAGATGCCGCCGACCGGCAAACTCACCGCTGCGGAGATCGAGAAACTGAAACGCTGGGTGGCTGAGGGGGCCAAGTGGCCGAACGCGGCGAAAACCGCCATCGCGACCGGCGACAAGTTTCAGCCCTCGGACGCACATCGCAAGTGGTGGGCGTTTCAACCCGTTCGTGCTATTGCCCCGCCGAACGTCGTCTACAAAGATTGGCCGCGTTCCGAGATCGACCGATTCACACTCGCGGAGATGGAGAAGCGAAACATTTCACCAGCGAAGCAAACGGATCGTCGCATGTTGATTCGCCGGGCTTCGTTCGATCTCACGGGATTGCCGCCGACACCTGAAGAGGTCGAAGCCTTTCTCAAGGATGAATCGTCCGACGCTTTCGCGAAAGTCGTCGATCGGCTCCTGGCTTCTTCGGCCTACGGTCAACGCTGGGGTCGGCACTGGCTCGACATTGTTCGATATGCCGATTACCACGACGGCAATCCGAAGGCCCGCAATCCCGTGTGCGAACCGTTGGAAGCCTGGCGTTATCGCGATTGGGTCGTCGAGTCGTTGAATCGTGATTTGCCGTTCGACAAGTTCATCGTCCATCAAATCGCGGGCGACCTGCTCACGGCTCCGGATGGCAAAGCTCCCTATGCGGATGGATTGATTGCCACCGCCTTCCTCGTCAACGGGGCCTGGGATCGCGGCGATGCCGACAAGGAGAAGATGGTCAGCGACATGGTCGACGATCAGATCGACACCATCGGCAAGGCGTTCATGGGCCTAACGCTCGGCTGCTCGCGTTGCCACGATCACAAGTTCGATCCGCTCTCGCAGAACGATTACTACGCCCTGGCTGGCATCTTCTACAGCACGCGCATGCTGAAGGAACTCGGCACCAAGGGGGGCGAGATGACGCTGCAACGCATTCCGCTTGCTCCAAAGGAATTGGTTGCGAAGCGCGAAGAGCAGGTGAAGAAGCTTGCCGAGATCAACGCGAAGATCACCGAGTTCGACAAGAAGAAGATGCCGGCCGACCCGATGCGGAAGGCGCTCATCGATGAGCGCGAGCAACTTCAAAAGACCCTGTTGCCCGAACCGCCACTCGCATTGGCAGTCAGCGAAGGGGGCGTGCCCGGCGGGCTTTTCCCGAAGATTCAAGATGTGCCGTTGCACATTCGCGGCAGCTACACCCGCCTCGGCCCGGTTGTGCCGCGACGGATGCCCGAATTCTTTGCGGGCCAATCACAGCCAACAATTAGGGGAAGCGGACGACTTGAACTGGCCAACTGGATTGCGTCGAAGGAGAATCTGCTCACAGCTCGCGTGCTGGTCAATCGCGTTTGGCACTGGCATTTCGGCACCGGCATCGTTCGCACCCCGAACAACTTTGGCATGTTATCCGAACCGCCCTCTCATCCCGAGTTGCTCGACTGGTTGGCCACGCAATTCCTCAACGACGGGTGGTCGATCAAGAAACTGCATCGCCGAATTATGCTCTCGGCAACGTATCAACAAACAAGCATGGTTGATAGCGATCACGTTGCGAAGGATCCGGAAAATCGCTGGCTCGGCCGATTTTCACCGCGTCGGCTCGAAGCGGAAGCGATCCGCGACACGATGCTTCGGGCCTCGGGCCGACTGGACCTGGCAACCGGTGGCTCCGCGACCGACAACCTGAACACGACCCGCCGTTCGCTCTACGTGCAAACCGCCCGCTGGGACCGCAGCAACTTCTCGACCCTGTTCGATGCCGCGAATCCCGATGCTTCGGAAGAACGCCGTAACGTGAGCACAGTCGCCCCGCAATCGCTGTTCCTGTTGAACCACGAGTTCGTGCTGACCCAGGCCAAATACTTCGCGGAACAATTGGCCCGCGATGTCCCCAGCGACGAAACCGCCAAGATCCACCGGGCATTCAAGGTGTTGTTCGCCAGACCCGCGAGTGCGGATGAAGTCGCGCTGGCACGGAAAATCATCGCAACATCGTCCTGGCAAGAATTCGCCCATGTGCTTTTGTGTGCGAATGAGTTGGTGTATTTGGATTAGTGCTTCAAGAATTTTCACCACGGATTGCACGGTTTTACACGGATTAGAGTGCAATTGCTTCTTGGTTTTATCCGTGTAAATCCGTGCAATCCGTGGTGAAAAATGCCTTTTGGTTTTCAGAGAATGAACATGAATCCTACCCGACGCGAAATGCTTGCCACCGCCGGCAGCGGCTTTGGTTTGCTTGCTCTTGCCGACATGTTGGCGGCGGAGGAACGTGCGGTCACGAATCCCTATGCAGTTCGTCAGCCGCATCATGCGCCGAAGGCCAAGCGTGTCATCTTCCTCTATATGCCCGGCGGACCTTCGCACGTTGATCTCTTCGATCCGAAGCCACGTTTGATCACGGATAATGGCAAGCCGCTGCCGTTCGAGAAGCCGCGCCTCGAACGCGTCAAGACCGGCAATCTGCTCGCCTCGCCGTGGAAATTCAAGAAGCACGGCAAGTCCGGCGTCGAAGTTAGCGAGTTGTTGCCACGCGTGGCCTCGTGCATCGACGACATTTGCGTCGTTCGCTCGATGCACGCGGACAACATCAATCACACCGGGGCCGCATTGCAAATGTGTACCGGCGAGCAGGCGTTCTCTCGGCCAAGCATCGGCTCCTGGCTCGTCTATGGCCTGGGCACGGAGAATCAGAACTTGCCCGGCTTCGTGGTCGTCAGCCCGGCCGATGTGTTTCAGGGGGCCCAGTTGTGGGCGTCCAGTTTTCTGCCGAGTGCTTATCAGGGAACGCTAGTCCGCGATTTGAAGAAGCCGATTGCCAATCTGAGCCCGCCTTTGGGCAACTTTGAGAGTCAACGTGCCAAGCTCGATGCACTTCGTCAACTCAACGAATTGCACAAACGCGATCGCACGATTGACAGCGCACTCGATGCTAGAATCGCGTCCTTCGAGTTGGCGTTCCGCATGCAACGCGAAGCCCCCGAGGCGTTTGATATTTCGCGAGAGAGTGACAAGACTCTCAATCTGTACGGCATCAACAATCCGACGACCGATATGTTTGGCCGGCAATGTCTGATGGCCCGGCGACTCGTCGAACGTGGTGTGAGATTCGTGCAACTCTTCGATGCCCCAGCGAACAATGCGTGGGATCATCATGGCGGCTTGAAGGAGAACTTGCCCAAGCGTTGTGCGGCCGTCGATCGTCCGATTTCGGCACTGCTCATCGACCTGAAAGCACGCGGCATGTTGGATGATACCCTGGTTCTATGGGGCGGAGAATTTGGCCGTACTCCCACGGCCGAGGGAACCGATGGCCGCGAACATCACCCGTTCGGCTTCACCATGTGGCTAGCCGGCGGCGGCATCAAAGGCGGCATGACATACGGCTCCACCGACGAATTCGGCTGGCACGCCCAAGACAACAAAGTCCACGTCCACGACCTACACGCCACGATCTTGCACCTGATGGGCATCGACCACGAAAAATTGACCTATCGCTTCAGCGGCCGCGATTATCGATTGACGGATGTGCATGGGAATGTGGTGCGGAAAATATTGGTGTAGGCCAGGCGAAAGCGGACAAGACTTGAAATAGGGTACCCAGAGAAGTCGTTTTTCGATACCGAGTCGGAGCGTAAACGAGAAATTCTGCGGCTTCTCGCTCACTTTTTAGCTCGCGAAAGATTTTTTGTCGGGAGCGTTAAGATTCCTCAATGCCCCCTTTGTATCAGCTGCTTCGGCGTTGTTCCATCAAGACATTACGAAGCCCCCATTCCCGCCGAGACGGTTGCTCAAAGGCGGTTCGAGTGAGCCGAGGATTTTCTCTTTTGCCGCAATAATTTTCGCTTCTCGCCAAAATTCGAGGGAGTTCGGGTTACCATTTCTGTCTTTTTTTCTTGGCTCGTCCCTAACTATCACTTAGACTCACTTCAATCACATCATCAGTTGAACTGCATCCTGAATCGACAACATGAGTTCTGCCACCGCGATTAACGGTCTCGGGGAGGTGCTACAAGACACCCGCTTGCTGAGCCGCGCGCGTTTCGAGCAACTCGTCGAGCAGCTTTTGCCCTCGTGTGACGACTGGACAATTATCGGGCGCGAACTGGTTTATCGCGAATGGCTCACCCCATTTCAGGCCAAACGGCTCTTACAGGGCCGAGGAAATGAACTGATTCTCGGCTCTTATGTGCTTCAAGAGTCGCTGGGCGAAGGCGGCATGGGGCAGGTGTATCGCGCTCGGAATTGGAAGATGGGTACGGTTGCCGCCATCAAAGTTATTCGCCGGAATCGGGCTCAAGACCCGGCCGCGGTCGAACGATTTCTGCGCGAGGTCCGGGCGATGGGTGCAATTCGGCATCCCAATGTCGTTCATGCACTGGACGCCGACCTGGAGAATGGCCGTTTGTATTGCGTCATGGAATACGTTCCCTGCACGGATTTGGCCAACCTGTTACACGAGCGTGGGGCATTGCCGATCGATGTCGCGTGCCGATATGCCGCTCAACTCGCGGAAGGTCTTCGGCACATTTCTTCACACGGTTTAGTCCACCGCGACGTTAAGCCGGCAAACGTATTGGTGACCGAGGACGGCTCGATAGTGAAGCTGCTGGACTTGGGTTTGGCTCGATTCGATCATCCGGATTGGGAGGCGGCCGCCAGTGACCTCACACAAGTTGGCATGATGATTGGCACGCCGGATTATGTCTCGCCCGAGCAGATTCGCGATTCCAGGCATGCGGATATTCGCTCCGACCTTTATAGCCTGGGCTGCACTTTCTACCACATGTTGACCGGCCAAGCACCATTCTCGAATTCGGCAATCATCGACAAGTTATATCAGCATCAAGCCACTGAACCGACTCCCGTCGAGCACCTGCGAAGCGATGTTCCGCCAACCGTCGCGGCCGTGGTTCGCCAGTTGATGGCAAAGAAACCTCGCGATCGTTATCAGGATCCAAGCGAAGTGGCCGCGACTTTGCGGCCCTATTTGACCCCGTTGGGTGAAACCCTCACAGACGCTGCAGCCCCGACCAATCCTGGCTTGCCACTCTCACAGCACGAGCGGGATCTACCACGAACCGATGAGATCCCAACCGATCTGATCGCGATTTTGAAGGAAGACGAAGAACCAGTCGCGCGAACCTGGCTGGGATTGGCCAATCGCTTTCACTGGCTCATCGCGGCCATGATCGCCGGCGTCGCAATGGGCATCGTCATCGGGCGCGGATAGTAGCACAGACAATCCTTTCGAGTAACGTACCCGTAACGGCATTGTTAGGCCGACCAGCATTGCTGCGTCATCTTTGAAGTGCCATTCACACCCCCATTGCTAATTCGGACATTGAGGGGCTCAACATGCGGTATCAACTCCCTTCCGCAATCCTGCTGATTTCGAGTGGCCTGGTCTCGGCCGAGACCGTCGCACCCGCTCCGAGTAAACCGGACGAGCCGATCGCCAAGAGTCTAAATGTCGTGAAGGCCGCAGAGTTCATGGACACCGTTGGCCTCGCGTGGACCAGGCAGCGCAAGTGCATGACCTGCCACACGAATGTGCCCTATATGCTCGCTCGGCCGAAAGTCGCAGGTGGGAATCAGAAGCCGATGCAAGAAATCCGCGAGTTTCTCGAGGCAACAGTCAAGAAGTGGGAAACATCCAAGCCCCGCGTCGATTACGATGTGGTGGCCACAGCCGTTGCCTTGACCTGGAACGACTCGGCCACCACCGGTCAGCTTCATCCTTCGACGCGAGCCGCCCTCGACAAGATGTGGACCGTTCAACAAAAGGACGGCTCCTGGAACTGGCCCGATTGCGATTGGCCTCCGTTGGAGCACGACCAGTTTTATAGCGTGGCCTACGTGGCAGTCGCAGTTTCGATGGCCCCGGACAACTATCGCGACACACCGGCCGCAAAGGCCGGCCTCGACAACATTCGCAAGTATTTGAAGGCAAACCCGACGACCGAGTTGCATCACAAGGCCACACTGTTATGGGCCTCGGCAAAGATTGACGGCTTGCTCTCCGACGCGGAGAAAAAAGAAACGATTGCCGAGTTGCGAAAATTGCAGCTTCCCGATGGCGGTTGGAACACCCCGGCACTTGGGCCCTACGAGAAGCGGCGAGGCGGTGAGATTGAAAACCCCATGAACGTCAGCGATGGGTATGCCACGGGCTTTGTGACTTATGTGCTTCGTCAAACGGGCACGGGCGCTGATGATCCGGCCTTGAAGAAAGCCGTGGCTTGGCTGAAGGCCAATCAACGAGAATCGGGCCGCTGGTTCACACAATCGCCAGGCGGCAGCAAGGCGCAATATCTCACCAACGTTAGCAGCATGTTCGCAATCCTGGCGCTGGACGCCTGCGGGGAGAACCTGAACGCGGAGCGATAGCCGCAACAAAAGACAATGGAACGCGGTTGACACGGATCAACCGGATTCACGCGGATTAGCTTCAGTGTTTTTATCCGTGCCAATCCGCATGATCCGTGCTCTATTGCCTTTTGGAAGGGAGGTTCCGCAAAGCCTTCGCCCACCTTACAATACCTTCATGCTCCTCGATCGCCTCACACGTACCGAGCAGAACGCGAGGCGGCTTGCCGAGATTGTCGGTGTGCTGGCCAAATATGGCTTGGCCGATTGGCTAGGCGGCATCAAGCACACGGAATGGTTTCGCCGCAATCTCACGCCAACCGGTTTTCAAAAGCTCGCCAACCTCTCTCACGAGGCCCGCGTTCGCCTCGCGCTCACCGAACTGGGCACCACGTTTATCAAATTCGGTCAGGTTCTCAGCACGCGGCCGGACATCGTCAGCCCCGAAATGGCGGATGAACTCGCCAAGCTGCAAACGGACACGCCGCCCGATTCGCTCGAAGTCGTTCGCGAAAACATCAAACAGCAACTCGGGAAATATCCGGAAGAACTCTTCGCGGAGTTCGAGCCGATCCCGCTCGCCTCGGCATCGATCGGCCAGGTTCACGCGGGCCGTTTGATCGATGGCCGGCGAATCGTTGTCAAAGTGATGCGGCAAGGAATCGAGGACAAAGTCGCACGCGATCTCGATCTGCTTGCCGGGTTGGCCGAATTGGCCGAGCGATATTACGAACCAGCGAAGGCCTATCGGCCAGTCAGCACGGTTCGCCAATTTCGCAAGGTGCTCACGCGCGAACTCGATTTTACGGCTGAAAAACGCAATCTGGACGCCTTCATCCGCAACTTCGAGGGCGACACTCGCGTCCACTTCCCCGGACCGATTGCTGCCTTCTCCAGTCGTCATGTGCTGACAATGGAACGGTTCGAAGGGGTCCGCGGGCTGGAAGTGAAATCCACGCCAACGGCCGGGATTTCGCCGGACGATCTCGCGCTTCGGGCGGCCCGAGTCTATCTGCAAATGATTTTTCAGGACGGTTTTTATCATGCCGACCCACACCCCGGCAACTACCTCGTGCTCGCAGGCGGCGTGCTTGGCATCCTCGATGCCGGCATGGTCGGCCGACTCGACGAAGACTTGCGCGATCGACTCGAATCGCTCATCGTCGCCATCTATCACCGGGACGCCGAGCGATTGACGGAGGCGGTCACGGTCATCGGCGCTTCGCCGCCGACCGACCCGCAGGGTCTGAAATCGGAGATCCAGGATTTCGTCCAGGATTTCGCCGATCAACCGCTGAGCGAGTTCGACCTGAGCGCGGCCCTCAACCGCATGACGGACATTATTCGGCGCTTCGGGATTCTCTTGCCTCCCGAGGTGGCTCTCCTGCTTCGAACGCTGGTCGTGCTCGAAGGAAGCGCGAGGCAACTCAGCCCCAGTTTCAGTTTGGCGGAGGTAATCAATCTCTACGTCCGCGAACATGGCGTCGGCCAGTTGTGGAAACGATTTCGGCGAAAGGTCAAACGAACCGCTCGCGATTGGCAACGCTTCCTGTCCGACTTGCCGCGAGAACTCGACGAGATCATGAGGCGGTTCAAGGACGGCAAGCTCGACATTCACCACGAACACAAGGGCATCGAGCGAACGGTCAATCGGCTCGTTCGCGGCATCATCACGGCCGCCCTCATCATGGGTTCGAGCATGTTGTGGAGCAATAAAACCCCGCCGCTGATTTATGAAACGTCGGTCTTCGGCGTTATGGGTTTTGCCACGGCAATGTACCTCGCGATCCGGCTGATTCGTTCGACGCGGGAGTAGATGAGTTCGCAACCTTGCCTCGGACCTCATCCGCGCAGAGATCTCCTTTGCTGCCGAGATGTGACGGCAGTCGGGGGGAACATGACTATTCCAATTCGAACCTTCCTACGCCTTGACCTCTCACTCCTCCAGGACTTGGCCCATTCCATCTTGCTCTAAAAGTTGGCGACACTCTCGTGGCTCGAAGTACATGAACAGGCCTTCGTGAATCGCCGCGTCGATTTGTCCCAGATTCGAGTCCAATTTGTCCGGCCGACGTAGAGTTGGCTGACAAATTTCTTAGATTCAAAACTATCCGCTTTCCCCACGAGCCTGCCGATGAGCATTCCACATCGCTTCCATATCGTTCCTACTTTCGTCTGGTACATTGTCCCTCTGGTCGTCGCAATCGTCGGGGCAATTTCGTCGAACTTCTGCTCATGGTCCGACTACCCCGCTTGGCGCTGGGTCACTTATGTCGGACTGGTTACTTTTGCAGCGGCGACGATACTCGGCTGGTGGCGTTATCCTCCGACCCCTCCCGCTCCACCAGATTCGGCGGGTCAGCGGGCGAATGTGGACTCTGCACTCACCGGTATCCAATCAGCCATCGTCGGTGGCACTCGAGTGACTCGATTCCTCGCACGTTATGCCGAGCCTCTATTTACCTGGTTGGTTGCATACCCGCTGTTCCCGCTCCCTTTCCTGTTCTTCTGGGCGGTTTCCTGGGGCGGGCTGGGAGAAGGATTGGGGCTTCCCGATCTGGTGTGGTACGAGACCTGGTTTCAACGATTCTGGGCCGGGCTGGGAGTGTCTCTCCTCTTCGGGAACTTGCTTTTCGTCCGCTATCTGCTCGACGACCGGCCGAAGTCGAGCCCCACCAAGCTCTTCGGCGAACGGCCATCGCTCTTCTGTTTCGTCGAGACGTCCGAAGGTGACACGCCAGACGACGAAACCGGAAAGAAGAAAGTGCG
>Ga0163144_10014533_pt1 | contig 16332 bp, 2 predicted proteins | sample OliLak19BULKMAT1_FD_123175 | JGI IMG/M metagenome (GOLD analysis project Ga0163144, IMG submission 123175) | Freshwater microbial mat bacterial communities from Lake Vanda, McMurdo Dry Valleys, Antarctica - Oligotrophic Lake LV.19.BULKMAT1 | ecosystem: Environmental > Aquatic > Freshwater > Lake... | reverse complement strand
GGGATTGCTCTGGCATCCGAGGCACGAATCGGGATTCGTGCGCTCCAAAGACGAGAAAACCACCCAACCTTGTGAAATAAAGAGCACGGCGAACGCTCCCGTAGCCCGATTACAGGCATTTCGTGTTGTGATGCGCCAAATAGGGCAAATGGCCCATTTTTACACGAATCGTTGTCATACCCCTACAACGCTATCGAAATAGTTCACAAGTTCAGTAGCCTTGGCCTGGCTTTTGGAACCACCGACAAGAGCTTTGTTCGCTGGCAAAAGCAGCCTATTTTACACGGATACCGTTAACGTCGCACAGGGCGCAACAACAAGATCAAGGTACTCAAGCGCCGCTGCTTTGGCCTCTATAACCTGCGGCATCTGTTCCAAGGCATCACCCTTGAACTGGAGGGGTATCGCCGGTTTCGCCCCCAACCCGTACTGACCGCCCACTAGATGTAGGGTCTCTACCGGGAAATCCTGGAGAGCCTTTAAAAGCTACGCTGAATTACCTCGACGACACCTGGCCCTCTCCTGCTCTGGGATCCGGCCGTCGAAGTGGAGAATCAATGGCCCATTAATGGAGAATCAATGGCCCATTAATGGACGGCCCCTATCATTGCAGGTAGCCCAGTCCACTGGAGAGAATAGGATAAGCTTGCGCCTCGCACGCCCGGGGGGGACGTGCGTGAGGCGCCCAGCCGCGCGTGTGGCTGGGCCCTGCGTAATGGTCGTCATAGATCAGCTACCGCTTGTGAAATGGGGGGGGAGAATGGCTCGGAACACTTGGCGACGCCGGCTGATGCCGGCCCTGCTCTGGGTGACGGCGCTTGCGCTGATCACGCTCGCGCTGCTGCCGTACCGTCTGACCGCGGCCCGCTCCGGACCGATCGCTGGCGCGTGGGAGCACGCTCGCCAGGCCGGCGCCTACCAGTTCTCCGGTACGCTGCTCCAGGTGACCACGCCGGTCGCTAGCGCCGCCAACATCGGCCGCTCCAGCCGCACCGACCAGATCCATCTACAGGGCCGCACGGACACCGGCGCCGAGCGCATGGAGCTGACGCTCTGGGCACACGGTGGCAGCCTGATCGACAGCACCGGCGCCCTCTCGGTCAAGGTCGACGACGGCCACACCTGGGTGCGGCAGGGCGAAGGTGAGTGGCAGGAGAGCGCCGGCATGGTCGACGGCATCGCCCCCCAGGGCGACGTTATGGCCTACCTCGCCGCCGTGCGCGATGTGAGGGCCGGCTCGCCCGAGTCGCGGGCCGGCCTTGCCTTCACCCGCTACAGCTTCGAGCTGGACGGCCCGACGTTCGCTGCCTTCGTCCGCGGCCGTCTCGAAGAGGCCATCCGGCTCCGCGGCGAGCTGCCCGCCGGCGCCCAGCTTGAGGTGCCGAGCTACTACCGCGACATGGTCGGCGACGGCGAGCTCTGGGTGGGCCAGGACGGCCTGCCGATCCGCCAGGTGCTGAACCTGGAGTTCCCCGCCCAGCATGACGAGCGGGTCAGCGCCCAGATCACGCTCGATTTCAGCAACTATGCCCGGCCCGAGGGCCTGGCCGCGCTCCTGGCCAACATCGGCTCCATCGGGGCGCTCACCGGCACCCTGGCGACGCTTGCCGCCGCCTTCGGCCTCGCCGCCGCTCTCGTGGCGTTTCGCCGCTCGCGCCGCCTTGAGCGTGCGCTGGCCGTGACAATGATCGTCGCCCTTGTCGCCGGGCCGCTGCTCTCCAGTATCAAGACTCGCGCCCTCCTCGACGCGAGCGTGGCCAGGGCTACCGAGCAGGAGCAGGATCGCACGGCGGCCATGGTGGCCCGCGAGGCCAGCCTGAGCGCCCGCGAGGGCTTCGACGCCAACGTGAGTCCCCTGGCCCTCGCCGAGAGCATGGCCCTCCAGGGCTCGGCCGTAGCCGGCGCCGCCGTGCAGGCGCCGACCCTACAGGCCGACCCGGGTACCGACACCGACGGCGACGGCCTCACCGATTTTGCCGAGGCCCGCGTCGGCACCGACCCGAGCTTTAACGACAGCGACGAGGACGGGATCGGCGACTCTGCCGAGGTGCGTGGCTTCTCGTTCAACGGCCAGAGCTGGTTCAGCGACCCGCTGGCCATCGACAGCAACGGCGACGGCATGGCCGATACAGTCGAGTACGACGCCGACGGCAACGGCACGCCCGACGACACCGACGGCGACAAGATCCCCGATCTCTTCGACAACGACAACGACAACGACGGCGTGCCCGACCGGCTCGACCAGGCGCCCTTCACCCGCAGCCCCGCGAATGCGCCCTTCGGCGAGAGCGCCCCGCTCAAGCTGACGCTGCGGAACCTGGAGGCGAGCAAGCCGATCTTCGTCGACTTCCAGCTGCGCCCCACCAACCCCGAGCACCTCTGGTACGCCCTCAACCCCCTCGACTGGCCCGACGATCAGGCCGGCCAGATCCGCGACCTCGACCGGAGCAGCGGCGAGCTCCAGCTCCTGCCGATGCTGGAGATCCGCACCGGAGGCGACTCCGCGAATCTGCCCTCCCAAGCCGACCTGCTCCCCTTCAATATCAACACGACGACGCTGGTGGACGGCGCGAAGGTGGCCTACGTGCCGCTGACGCTCGCTACCGACGAGGCGACAGGCGAGCGGGTGGCCTTCAACGGCCGCATGCGCTACCAGGCCAGCGGCAGCTGGCCGACGCCCCACGAGGTGCGCTTCATCTGGGTCGTCCAAGTGAAGACGGACGTCCCGTGCGAGGTCGGGAGCGACGGCTGCTCCGCCGATGGCTACCGCTACAACCTCGCGCAGACCACCCACAGCTACTACGATAGCTGGTCGCTGACCGGACTGACTGTGCAGGAGGACCACGGCTCCAAGACTGCAATCATCTACGAGGATCCGGCCGCCGATACGAACCCGAGTGACGACACCCCCTTGCTGACGCTGGCCGCCGGCCTCAACAGCGCCTTCATCGGGGGGCGCGACCAGAACAGCGACAGCGCCCGCGACGTGACGATCGAGGAGATCGCCCGCCGTTTCGACCGCGCGACGAACAGTGCCGTCTCCGCCACCGAGCGCTGGGAGGTGCCCAACATCCTGCGAGTCGAGCGCGGAGGCTACACCACGGTCCACGAGGCCGTCGCCTCGACAACCATGACCGAGACGAAGCGCATCCTGACCTCAGCCTTCGATGGGCCGTGGAGCGCGAACAACACCCTGAAGCCGATGCTGCTGTTCGCCGACGAGACGAGCTTTCGCACCCTTGGCCTCGACGCGAGTAGGACGAGCGGCGGCTTCTTCAGCTTGAGCGGCGGCGATGCCGTGGTCGACATGCAGCCGTCGGGGCAGAGCAAGATCGCCCTGAACGTGATGGCGAGCTTCAAGGCGTTGCCCTACTGCCGCGCCACCGGCGGCGCCTGGGACGCCTGCGATTCGGAGGCCTACTTCGACGAGCTGGAGCGGCGCTACGGCACCGAGATCGGGCTGCCAGGGCAGCCAGAGAGCTCGGATGTGAAGGCCGGCCGGGCCGCGCTGGTCGCGATCCTGATCGAGGCGCTGCGCAATGGCGCGAGCCAGGTGGTGCAGCAAGGGCCCGCCCTGATCTCAAGCCGCTACCGGCTGCTGACCGACAGCGAGACCGTGGGCCTCGCCCGCACCGTGGCGAACGGAGGCGCGGCGGCGGTGGCCGCGATCGCCGACACGGTGATCATGGCGCGCTACGTGGACAAGATCGGTGTGCTGGAGTACCTCGGGCGCACCTTCAAGGAGCTGCGGGGCGGCACCGTCGGCCAGCTCGGGCTCAGCGCGATCGACAAGCTGCGGAACTTCGGCCAGAACCGGCTCGCCGGCGTGGGCATCATCCTCGGCGCCGCGGTGCTGATCGGCGCCGTGGGCACGCTCGCGGCGACGATCGTCGGCAAGTTCGGCGACCAGGCGAGCAAGATCACGATCAAGGTGCTGGTGATCTCGATCTCGCTCTTCCTCGGGGTGATCTCGCCCCTGCTGACCGTCAAAGACTGGGCGGGAGCGGTCAAAGCCGCCGGATCGTCCGTGTCGATTTTGCGCTCCGGAGTCGGCGTGCTCGGCACCTCGGCCAAGGCCGGACTGATCGGCGCCGTGGTCACGATTGCAATCACCTGGGGCTTCTTCATCTACAGCATGGTGAGCAACAAGGTCTCGGCCTTCAGCCCGACCTTCAACAAGGCGCTGGCCGAGACGATCGCCGCCACGCTGTACCTGCTCTTCGTCGCCCTGCTCTCGGCCACGGTCGTCGGCCTGATCATCGTCGGGATCATCGGGTTTATCGACGCGGTGCTGCTCGCGGTTTGCGAGCTAGGCATCGATGTCTTGCGCACCGTGCCCGGACTCGGCGGCGCCTGCTTCACCCTTGGCACCGCCGCGATCAAGGGCATCGCCTTCCTGATCTACGGCTCGCAGGAGATGATCGACCTCGGCCGCAACGACCTGGTTGTCACCGGCGTGCCGGATCTGAACCTCATCAATCCCAACCTGGGCTACACCGCCGGCAGCGCCTTCAGCCTGACCATGCCGGTGACGTCCACGATCCTGCACAAGAACCCCGACCCCTCCAACGGCCTGCACATCAACTTCTACCTCTGGCTCTACTCCCAGGACAACCTGCGCTCGAGCACGTTGCGCTACACGCTGAGCCGGCCCGGTAGCGCCGCCAACGCTGTCAGCCTCAGCCAGATGTCGAGCGAGTGGCAGGGCGTGCGGGAGCGGAATGCGGCAGAGGGCGGCAAGTACGTGCTCACGCCGATGTATCGCGGCCAGGCCGCGCAGAGCCTGACGCTCTCTAGCACGCTGCCCGCCACGCCCGGCCTGAACAAGCCCGTCGACTTCTACCTCAACATGGGCTACGCGGTGCCGAGCTACGAGTGTATCGGCATCCCCACCTCGATCTGCTGGACCCGCGAGATCGTCGACGAGCAGTCGCTCAACATCGACGTCCTCACCTACGACATCTTCCCCGCGACGATCAGCGGCTTCACGGCCAGGACGGCCAGGCCAGACGGCGGCCGCGGTCTGGCCTGGGACCAGGGCTTCGCCTCCATGCCCGACTCCGACGGCGACGGTCTGATCTCGGGCTTCGCCAACGGCCCCGACCCCGACGACACCACCTGGGACACCGACGGCGACGGCGTCTCCGACGCCCGCGAGCTGGAGCGCCAGCAGACCGGCTTCAACCTCTCGCCGCGCTTCTGGGACACCGACAACGACGGCCTGACCGACGCCCAGGAGCTGCAGCTGAGCACCAACCCCGCGCGGGCCGACAGCGACGGCGATGGCCTCTCCGACGGCCAGGAGGTGCGGCACCTCGTCTACAGCTTCAACCAGACGGCGAAGCGCGTCGAGACGAACGGCACCCTGGCCGGCGGCGTGGAGGTGCAGATCAACGCCGCCAGCCCCTTCAGCGTCCATGTCTCCTCCGACCCGCTACGGGCCGACGGCGACGGCGACGGCCTGAGCGACGCCGCCGAGTACGCCCTCGCCACCAACGCGACGCCGGCCCTGCGGCTCGACAGCCAGAACCAGCCCTACCACCCCAACGTCGTCAACGCGCCCCCGCTCTCGGTGGCGATCCGCACGAACGACGCCGACGGCTTCCTGGCCCCCGGCCAGAGCCTGGTCTACACCAGCACCGTCGTGACACGGGCGCCGCTGGCGCCGGGTGTGCTCGATGTGACCACGCCCGCTTCGTTCGCAGCCACGCCCCCGCCCGCACTCCTCGGCTTCGACTCAGCGACCTTTACCACGGCTCAGACCGTGACCCAGCAGGCGAATCTGAGCGTGCTGTCTACTGCCGCGACGGGCAACGCCGCCCTGAGCAGCGCCGTACGGTCGCGGCTCGCGGCCACGGGGCCTAGTGGCTGGCAGTGGGAGCCGATCGCGTCCCAGGCCGCCCTGAGCCGGCTCAAGGGTGCTCAGCAAGTCGCCGACGGCGTGTCGGTGACGCAGCTGGTGCGCTACACCGAGGCCGTGGCGAAGGAGGCCGGTCGCGAGGACAGCTTCCAGATCACGTCGCTGACCTGGAACGACTCCGGCGCCCAGGTGCCCTTCTTCGGGCCGCCCATGCCTGAGTTCAAGGACGTGGCCGCCTATGCGCTGCCCGGCGGCACGACCGTGGCGGCGGACGACGACCTCGACGCCCTGGACAGCAACCTCCCGCAGGCGAACCTCTACCTGCCGAGCCGCCCGGACTTCAAGGCAGCCCGCGGCCCTGGCGCGCCCAACCTGGCCTGCAATAGCGACGGCGTCTGCATGGTCGTGTGGGACCAGGTGGCCGCCTGCGGTACGCTCACGATCAACTCGCTGACGCTGACCGCAACTGACGGCGAGTCCGGCACGGAGGGCATCGAGCCGATCATCTACCTGGTGCGGAACGGCTACGACGGCAATCCGATCAACGGCGGCTACCAGCTGCTGTGGGACTCCCAGAACAATGGCGGGAACCAGATGACGACTGGCCAGACCCGCGGGCCGAACGCCAATGGCTTCCCGATCACCAGGCAGTTCTGCGGAAACGCTAGCATCGCGCTCTACGAGCTTGACGGCACCGCGAGCTACGATCTGAACCCGACCAGCACCCAGTGGGACCAGATGCAGTTCCTCGGCCGGTCGTCGTACTTGGGCAGCAACCCGAGCCGCACCGACAACATCACCTTCGGCGCCGGCATCCCCGGCGCCAGCAACGACCGCGTGACGCTCAACATCTCGTTCAGCTCGGCGCAACGCCGGGTCGTGGTCGGCTCGCTGATCGGCGCCGACGGGACGGTGATCAAGCCCGAGTTCCCGCTGGCCACGGCGATCACTGACCCGGGCTTCGAGTACTACCGCCCGGTCGTCGCCAGCGACGGCACCAACTTCATGACCGCCTGGATGTACCCGCTCACCAGGCAGTCGGGGCTGGCCTTCCAGATCGAGAACCGCCTCATGCGCCGGCCCTTCAACGCCGCCGGCGCCCCGCTGGCCAACGACGAGTTCCTGGGCAGCGAAGACCCGGAGGTGATGAATCGCGCGCTCGACACCGTCGATCAGATCACGCTCTCCCGGCCCGGCTCTGAGCTGGGGCTGACGTGGATCGGCGACCGCTACCGGCTCACGCGGCTGCTGCAGCCCGGCCCTGAGTTTACGGCCGTCTTCCGAGGCGCGACGCCGGTGACACAGCCGGAGATCACGGCGCGGGATCTGGACGCAAGCGGCGCCCGGATCGGCTTCGGCACGACGGTGCTTGCGAGCGACGCCGCCCGCGACGACGGGACCGTGACGGCCGCCCGCACGGTGCTGAATGGCCACGAGCTGGCCTACGACCTCGCCACCGGCAACACCCTGCTGATCTACCAGGCCGGCGACGGCAGCGTGAAGCTGCGGCTGTTCAGCGGGGGCGGCAGCGTGCTGCAGGAGCGGGTGCTCGCCGGCGCGGGCACGAACCCGCAGGTGGCTTACCACGCCCCCAGCGGCGGCTGGATCGTCGGCTGGGAGGACGCCAGCGGCAGCGTGAAGGCCCTGGCGCTCAAGGCCGACAGCACGGATCTCGTCGAGGCCACGCCCCAGACTCTCTTCACCTCGACGGCCCGCAGCAGCGCCCTGGCCTGCCCCGCCGCAGCCGCCAAGCCGGTCGTCGATCTGCGTTTCGAGGAGCTGCCCGGCCCCACCGGCTTCGCCAACACCGGGAATAGCGTAGCCGGGACCTGCTCCGGCGCCAACTGCCCCCTGGCCGGCTACGCCGGCGCCACCGACAGCAGCGGCGCCGTCGGCACGCCGCCCTCCGACTACGCGGCCCGCTTCGACGGGCAGGGCGACAGCCTCAGCGTGGCGGCCAGCGCGGCCAACAGCTTCAGCGTCGCCTTCTGGCTCAAGACGGCGCCCGGGGCGCTCACGATGCCCGTCGTAAGCCAGGGCGGGCTCGCCGCCGGGGCCTGGTCGGTGCGGCTCGTCAACGGCAGGCCGGCGCTCTCGATTGGCTCCCAGACCCTGAACACGAACATTGCGGTGAACGATGGCGCGTGGCACCACGTGGTGGCGACGCGGGCGGGCGCGACCGGCCAGATCACGCTCTACGTGGACGGCGCCCAGGCCGCCAGCACGACCGGGCCAGGCGGCATGCTAACGGCGGCGAGCAGCATCCAGGTGGGTGGGCGGCTCACCGCCGACACCCCGTTCCTCGATGGGCTCCTCGACGAGGTGAAGGTGCTGCCCGTCGCTCTGGGCGCCTCGGCGGCCCAGGCGCTCTACGCCAGCGAGCAGCAGTCGTACTGCGTGGGCACCGGCGTCACCACAGCCCGCGACGGTGTGCAGCTCGCGCGCCTGAGCCTGCGGCAGCTCGACCCCAGGGGCGGCGCGCTCACGACGGCCTCCACGCTCAACGTCACGATCGACGCCGACCGCCCGAGCTCCAGCATCGCCGGTCTCACCAACAATGAGCGGATCAAGGGCAACCAGACTCTGATCATCGGCGGCGCGGCGAACGACAGCACCTCCGGCGTGGCGAAGGTCGAGGTGCGCATCAACGATGGCCCTTGGCAGACGGCGACCGGCGCCGAGAGCTGGTCGTTCGCCCTCCCCGTCACCGACGGCAGCTACAACATCCAGACCCGCGCCACCGACGCCGTGGGCAACGTGGAGCAGCCGGCCGCGGCTATGGTCATCGTCGCCGACGGCACGGCGCCCGGCGTGACACTCAACCCCCTCGCGCCGATCATCAAGCCGGGCAAGGACGCCGACGGTCGCTGGACGATCGCCCTCGGCGGCGCGGCGAGCGACAGCGGCGGCGTCGCGACGGTCGAGGCGCGCATGCTCGGCTCGCGCGGCGAGATCCAGGATCACGGCTGGCAGGTCGCGACCCACAACGGCGGAGCCTGGAGCCTGACCTACACACTGGACCTGCGCCTGTCCGACCCGAACGCGGACTACACCATCCAGGTGCGGGCGACGGACGGCGTGGGCAACGCCAGCGGGGACATGGCGGCGACCGGGAGCGTCAGCCTGGACGGCAACGGCCCGGTGGTGAGCCTGAGCGCGACCGACACCAGCCGCCGTGTGATCACCAGCACGATCACCCTGACCGGGTTGATGACGGACACGGCCAGCCTGGCCGGGCTGAAGGGCCTCGAGATCGCCTTCACGCCGATCGAGCAGTTTGGCGCGCTGCTCGATGGCGCTACCACGGCCGAGGCCGAGGCCCAGCTGAGCCGCGCCTGGTACCCCGTGACGGCGGCGAGCTTCGGGGCTGGTGTGAGCACGAGCGCCTGGAGCTTCCAGGTGCCGGCGGGCCTGGAGGGCGAGTACCAGATCGACATGCGGGCCACCGACCAGCTCGACAACTCCCTGATCAGCGCCGGGCTCTGGCGGGGCGTGATCGACAACACCGCCCCCCGCATCCTGCTGAACCAGAACCCCAACGGCGCCAGCTACGTAGACACGCAGGCCGGCACGGAGCGCTTCGGGGTAGACTACACCTGTGCCGCCGAGGACCGCTACCTGAGCGGGGAGGCGTTCAGCTGCCCGCGCACCAGCCGCGTCGCCGAGCGCACCTACCTGCAAAACGCCGTGCTGCAGCGGCTCTTCCCCGACCGCACCCTGCTCAAAACCCTCGGCCTCGGCTACACGCTCTGGGAGCAGAGCGCCACGCCGGCGGCCCAGATGAGGGCCTGCGACAGCTTCGGCAACTGCGCCACGGCCAGTGTCGGCATGGGCAACCCGCCGGCGCCGCTGAGCGCGCGACTCGTCCGTAGCCTGGATCTCATGGGCGAGCCGCAGCTGACGGCGGCACCGGCGCCCGGCGCGCCTCGGGCGGTGGTGGTCTCGCCGCAGTCCGGGGGCTACGTCACCGCGAGCAGCGCCGTCCCAGTGACGGTGGCCGCGGAGGCTGGCCAGTCGCTCCGCGAGGTGAGGATCAGGCTGGACGGCCAGGTCGTCCAGACCCTCAGCTTCAACGAGCTCGACGCAGTGAAGCGAACGGTACAGACGGTGCAGGTGCCGGTGGCCGCCGAGGGGGCACACACGCTCGTCGCCGAGGTGAGCGACTGGGCCGGCGGCGTCCAGTCCACCACCTACCCCGTGACCTGGGCCCTCGACCGTCAGGATCCCGCCCTGACGATCACCACCAGCTCGCTTGAGCCAGACGACACCTGGCTCCAGGGGAGCGGCATGCTGCGCTTCGTCGGCACCGCCTCGGACTTCAACGGCCTGGCGGCGGTGCAGCTGCGGGTGGGCGATCAGCCCTTCGCCGATGCGACGGTGGAGGGCAGCGGCGCCTGGCGGACGGCCTACCGGGTGGTGGATCCGGAGGGCAGCGATCTGCTGGTGACGGTGCGGGCGATCGACCGCAGCGGCCGCGTCACCACTCTGACGCGCACCATCCCGACCGCGCTCTCGGCCCCCGACGCTCCGAACACCGTGCTCGGCACAGGGCCAGCGAACCCGAGCGGCGAGAATAGTGCTACCTTCACCTTCACCGGCATGGAAGGCGGGCGCAGCATCGCCGGCTACGAGTGCCGCCTCGACCAGGGCGCCTTCGAGCCCTGCGCCAGCCCCTACAGCTACAGCGACTTGAGCAAGGGCGCCCACATCTTCGCCGTGCGCGCAGTGGACAGCCAGGGCAACGTGGACCTCACGCCGGCCACGTACAGCTGGACGGTGCTCGCCGGCCAGCCGGACGCCGTGATCGGCACGGCGCCCGCCGCGACGACCAGCAGCCGCGCGGCGAGCTTCAGCTTCAGCGGGGCGGGTGCGGCGCGATTCGAGTGTTCGCTGGACGGTGCCACCTACCAGCCCTGCACTAGCCCGACCGCCTACACCGGCCTGGTTGACGGCGCCCACGTCTTCCTGGTGCGCGGCGTGGACGGGGGCGGCAAAGCCGGTCCGGCCGATCGCCTCACGTGGACGGTGGTCAACAGCCTGCCGGTTGCGTCCAACGGCACCTTCTTCGCCCGCGCCGATCTCACGGTCCCGATCGTGCTGCCCGCCAGCGACGCCAACGGCGACGCGCTGAGCTACCGTGTCGTAGACCTACCGACGAAGGGCGTGCTGACCGGCGTGGCGCCCAACCTGGTGTACCTTCCCAACACCGGCTCCTACAAGGAAGACAGCTTCACCTTCCGCGCCGCCGACGCAGCGGGCGAGTCGAACACTGCCACCGTCACCATCATTATCGACAACGTCGCGCCGGTGACTACGGCCACGTCGACGGTGACCGCGAACGGCGTGCGCGGCACCGTCACCCTAACCGCCACGGACAACCTGACAGGCGTGGCCTCGACGAGCTACAGCATCAACGGCGGGCCTGTCCAGACGTACGGCGACACGATCAACCTGGCCGGGCTGGGCGTGTACAACGTCAGCTACTTCAGCACCGACGTGGCCGGCAACAAAGAGCAGGCCATGACGATCACGGTCACGCTAACGCCCTCGTGCACACCGCTGGGCGCGGCGGCGAACTACAACGTCTTCGCACTGGGCGATCTGGTCACCACGAACCTGAGCATCATCGGCGGTGTGGCCGCCGGGCGCGACGCCAGCCTAAGCCGGCTGCGCATCACCGGCGATGTGGTGGTCGGGCGCAACGCGAGCGGCGGCGGTGGCACGATCAACGGTCGGCTGATCGTGGGCGGCACAGACAGCACCAACCTCAGCACCCTGACAGTACGGGGCGGGCGGCAGCAGGCCACCCCGATCAACTTCGCCGCCGAGGGCGCCGACCTGATCCTGGTGAGTGACAGCTACGCCGCGATGACAGCCAACGGCACGGTCACGACCCAGTCCGGCGCGCTGCGGCTCACCGGCACCAGCGCCACCCGCAACGTCTTCAGCGTCACGAGTCAGCAGCTGGCGCGGGCCACGAGCATAGCGATCAGTGTGCCGGCCCGCTCGCTGGTGGTAATCAACATCAGCGGGACGAGCCTGACGATGGGCGGCTACGGCATCAGGCTCTCTGGCACGACGGCGAGCAAGGTGCTGTGGAACGCGCCCGAGGCGACCACGGCCAGCGTGAGCCGCGTGTCGCTCCCCGGCACGCTGCTGATACCGCGGGCGGCGCTGTCGTTCAGCGGCGGCACCATCACCGGTGCGATCATCCCCGGCAGCTATAAGGGCAGCTCATCGGGCACCTCGGCAACCTTCTTGCCCTGCAACTAACGGACGGCCGACGACGGTACGTGCAACTCGATGTCCCCGCTTCGCTCGGCGGAGCGGGGGCGTCAGGCTGTGTTGAGACTTCAACTCCTATGCAACCTCGTTTTTCTGCGATACAATGGTGCCTATCTCCCACCTGGGCGCCGACATACGCCAGATCTGCATACGAGCTGATTGGTTCGCGTGACCACGCTCACCCTTACCCTGTTTGGGCCACCACGGATCGCCCTGGACGATAACCCGCTCTCGCTCCGTCTGCGCAAGGAGGTGGCGCTGCTGACCTACCTTGCCGTCGAGCAGCAGCACCCCCATAGCCGCGGAACCCTTGTCGGCTTGCTCTGGCCCGATCTGCCCGAGGAAGCCGCCCGCAACAATCTGCGTGTGGCCCTCGCCAATCTGCGCCGCGCGCTCGGCGATACCGCGGGCGCGTACATCCTCGCCGACCGCCACTGTGTCCAGTTCAACCGGACGGGCGCCTACCGCCTGGACGTAGCCCGCTTCCGGGATCTGCTCTCCAACGTAGCTGGCCACCGCCACGACAACGGCGTCGAGCGCTGCGAGCTGTGCCTCGCCCGGTTGCGCGAGGCGAGCGAGCTGTACGGGGGCGAGCTCCTGGCCGGCTTCAGTCTGCCCGGCAGGGGGGCCTTCGACGAGTGGGCAAATGTCCGGCGCGGGCAGCTGCACCAGGAGGCGCTGGGCGCCCTCGAAACCCTGGCCGCGGCCCACGAGCTGCGCGGCGATCTCGCCGGCCAGGTGGCCTACGCCCGCCGGCTGCTGGCGCTGGAGCCCTGGCGCGAGACCGCACACGCCCATCTCATGCGCGGGCTGTGGGCCGCGGGGCAGCGAGGGGCCGCGCTGGTGCAGTACGACCTCTGCCGGCACATCCTTGCGACCGAGCTGGGGCTGGCCCCCTCCCCTGAGCTTTCCGCCCTCGCCGCGCAGCTACGCTCCGCCGACGGCCGCGGGGCGATGGCCAGCGACCTGGCCGCGACTCCGCGATCGTCCGCCGCTCGCCCGGTGCTCGAGGCCGAGCAGGAGCCCGGACTGGCCCACAACCTGCCCGCGGCGCTCACCCCGCTGGTCGGGCGCGACGAGGAGCTCGCCAGGCTCGAGGCGATCTTCGGGCGGCCCGGCTGCCGCCTGGTGACGCTCACCGGCCCCGGCGGGATCGGCAAGACGACCCTGGCGCTGGAGTTGGCGCGGCGTCGACTCAGAGACTATCGTGACGGCGCCTTCCTGGTCGAGCTGGCGCCCCTCCACCGCTCTGAAGACGTCGCCGCCATGATCGTCCAGGCGGTCGGCGCAAAAGTTCGCGGCGGCCAGACGTTAGCGGCCGCCCTGGCGCTCTGGCTCCGGGAGCGGCATCTCCTGCTTGTCCTCGATAACTTCGAGCATCTCCTCGCCTCGGCGTCTCTGGTGGCCGAGCTGCTCGCCGCCGCGCCTGGCCTGGCAGTGCTTGCCACCAGCCGCGAGGCGCTGGGCTTGTACGGCGAGCAGCACTTCCCTGTGCCACCGCTCGCGCTGCCGCCGGCCACAGCGGGCGGCGCGACCGGCCAGGGGATCGGGGAGTATGCCGCCGTAGCGCTCTTCGTCCAGCGGCTACAGGCGGTGCGGCCAGAGTTCGCGCTTACGGCCGAGAACGCACCCGCGATAGCCGCCCTCTGCGCCCGCCTCGACGGCCTGCCCCTGGCGCTAGAGCTGGCCGCCGCCCGCGGCCAGCGCATGTCGCCCCAACGGATCCTTGAGCATCTGCGCCAGGGAGGCGCGGCGCTGCAGCTGTTGTCCGACGGCAGGCGCGGCCGATACCCGCGCCAGCAGACGATGCATGCGGCCATCGCCTGGAGCTACGAGCTGCTGAACCCCGCCGAGCAGGCCCTCTTTCGCCGCCTGGCGGTGTTCGCGGGCGACTGGGACGAGGACACCGCCGGCACGATTGCGGCGGCGAGCGAGCAGCTCTACGCGCTGGTCGACAAGAACCTGATCGTCTTGCACGAGGGGGCAGATCAGAGCAAGCCGCGCTACACGATGCTTGAGACCATCCGTGAGTACGCGCTGGAGCAGCTGGAGGCCCGCGGCGAGGCAAAGGCGACCCGGCGTGCCCACGCCGAGCATTTTGTGGCCCTGGCCGAGGAGGCCGAGCCACTCCTCGTGGGGGCGGACGAGTGGCGCTGGATGAGCCGGCTTACGGAGGAGGAGCACAACTTGCGGGCGGCGCTCCGCTGGTGTATCGATCAGGGGGAGATCACCCTCGGGCTGCGCCTGGGGGCCGCTCTCGCTCCGTATTGGGATCCCCGTGGTCTGTATACCGAAGGCTTCAACTGGCTGCGGGAGCTGCTGGCGCTTGACGCCTCGGCGGAGGCTGGGGAAGTCTACCTTCGCGCCAGGGCGCGGGCCCTCCAGGTGGCGGCGCTGTACTCCTTCTGGAAGGGCGAGATGGAGCTGGCCGAGGCTCTCGTCGCGGAGAGCCTCGGCCTCAGCCGCGCCTGCGGTGACGAGCGGAGCGAGGCCCGCGCCCTGATGACGCTAGGCAATGTGGTCGGGATCGGCCTCGGGCTGCCGCGGGCGGCAATCCCGTGCTACCAGGAGGCGCTCACGATCCAGCTGCGGCTCGACAACCAGCACGGTGTGGGCATCACGTACTATAACCTCGGCCTGGTGACTTTGATCGACGGCGACTATGAGCGCTCTGAAGCCTGCTTCAAGCGGGCGATCAAGGTGTTCACCACGCTGTCAAGCGATAGCTGGCTGCGGCATATTATGCCCTACCACGCCGCGCCCATCCTCCTGGCGGGCGACCCCGAGCGAGCCGCGCGCATGCTCGCCCCCGTACTGGTCTGGGATACGGCCGCCGACGAGCTGACGCTGCTCGCCCTCGCCCAGACGCTGCTGGTGGCCGCGATCCTCGCCGGGATGAGTCGCTCGAGCCTGGTCGCCGCCCGGCTCGTCGGGATGGTTGACGCCATCACCGAGGAGGCAGGAGTCGCTATCGAGAAGCGCGGCGACTGTCGCCTGCTGCACACCCGGGCCGCCGCGCTCGCCCTGTCCCTGCTTAGCGAGGACACATTTGCGGCGGCACGGGCTGAAGGCAGGGCGATGTTGATCGACCAAGCGCGCCACGAGGCCCGCGCCGTAGTGAACGCGCTTCTCACACGCGTCTAACGGCATGGACGCCGGGTCGCGGAGCGCCCCGGGCTCTGGGGGCGCTCCGCGCCAGGCACAGGGCCAGGCGTCGGAGCGGTACTGGGTGAAGGCCACGAGCTGGCCGACGTCGAGAGCGTCCCCGCCGAGGATCTGGCTGCCGTCGGCGTAGATGGCCCTAAAGGGGGGCACCGTATTATTCCGGGAAAATCGTACGCTAAGGACCGGGCGCTCCGACTGGCCTGTGTTGGTAAAAACCCGTACCAGAACCATGCTTCCGGTACGAGTTGACGCCCCCGCGAGCTGCTCGTAGCATAGCCGACGGCCTTCTAATGCGACCTGCTATAGACCCCTACGTCCTCGGCTCGGTGTAACTTGAGGCCAAAACTCGTACCAGATCACGTTAGTCGAGCTCAGATCAGCCACGCCGCCGTCTTAGCGTACGAAATTCCCGGAATAATAAGGTCTCCCTCATGTGGCGCAGGGGTACGGGCTCGTCCGGTGCCGTGCCGCGCTCCCTCTCCGTATCGCCATGCGTTCCCGGTGCTGCGCGTATGTGCGGCTTGCCCCGCGTATGGCTTGTCCGCCTGAAGGTGACAGGCGCGGGCAATCCGCGCGCGGAGCGCAATGGACCGCACCTCCTCGGGCGTGTGGTGAGGGCTACCCCATCGGCGAGGCCGACAAGCCGCCACCGCTCGCCGCGCCAGGGGTGCTGTGGCGCCAACGCGACGCCGGCGGCTTGAAGGATCAGCCCGTGGGCGACGTTTGGTGTGCTCATCGTCTCGGCCCACCCTCCAACTCGGCGCGCACGGCCGCGTCGCTCACCTCCGCGTAGCCCATCGTCGTTCGGATGTCGCGGTGGCCCAGCCGGTGCTGCACCGTCTCAAGCTTGTGGCCCTGCTCCAGCAGCTCGGTCGCCGTGGTGTGGCGGAGCTGGTGGATGGTGTAGCGCGGTGCGCCGGTTTCATCGAGCAAGCCCGCAGCCGCACACAGCTTCCCCCAGTGATAGCGCACCGTGCCGTAGCGCAGCCGGGTGGCGCGGTTGGAGCAGAACAGGGGGTGGG
>Ga0163144_10014531_pt1 | contig 16333 bp, 17 predicted proteins | sample OliLak19BULKMAT1_FD_123175 | JGI IMG/M metagenome (GOLD analysis project Ga0163144, IMG submission 123175) | Freshwater microbial mat bacterial communities from Lake Vanda, McMurdo Dry Valleys, Antarctica - Oligotrophic Lake LV.19.BULKMAT1 | ecosystem: Environmental > Aquatic > Freshwater >... | reverse complement strand
GGTGCCGAAACCAACGACTCGCGCAATGCGGAGGGTATTCATAAAAGGAAAGAACCGGTTGCTGCGCTTTTATCCACTATCTCATTAATCGTCACGTCTGACTTTTCGGCAAATTCCGTGCCAAGAATTCGGAGCTTTTCGAACCGGGGCGGATTGCCGAAGTGTCATGATTTTGGATCATGGATAGCTTTCCCGAATCGAACGGTAATGCAGCCATCGTGACATTCGCGTGCTTTATCCCAAAGACATCTCCTATGCCAACGCCAAACCGCCTTACGCGAAAGATCCCGGCCCTGCACGGCAGTCTGCGGCGGAGGGCGGCTGCGGTTCGCCACGCCGGTCACGATCGTCGAAGGCAGCCTGCCTCGGGCCGGTCTTGCAAGCCGGGTTGCGCACTCTCTCCCCTTGAGTCTTGGCACGGGATTTGCCATAAGCAGTCCTCATGGTCGTGATCTGCGGAGCCTGCCAGGCTTCAAATTCCCCGAAAAGCCGCTTCTGCCAGAAGTGCGGCACCGCCCTGCCGGCCACCAGCGCGGGTGAGGAAACGACCTTGCCGCCTGCGGGCGAGCCTACCCAGAATCAGGAGGCCGCCACGATGGGCTTCGACCCAAACGCGCCAACGCCGCCTCCGCCAAAAGTGTTTTCCGTTCCCGCTCCGGCGCCGCCTCCCGAGAGAACCGAGGTTCCGCCACCACCCCTTTCCGAACCGGCCACGCACAGCGAACCGGCCGTGATCATGGCGTCGCAACCCGAGCCGCCCGCGCCGGCCTTCGACAGTGAGAGGCCCTGCCCGCTCTCCCTGGGCTTGAATTTCGACCGCGTCTTTGTGGCGGAGAATCCCTCCACCTTCGAGATCATGGTCGAGAGCACATCCGAAATGCCGCTGGAAAACGTGGAGATTCTCTTCGAGTCCGCGCGGGCGCTGGGGAACTCGCTGCGCTTTGTCTTCAAGCGCATCGCTCCCGCGCAAAAGCTGCGCCGCCGGATCGAGATCGAGCCCCAGCGCGCGGGCAATTTCGTGCTGCAATGCTCGGTCATGATGGAAATGCGCGGGGAAAAACAGTCCTTTATCGGCAGCCGCGCCCTGCGCGTGAATGCCATCCCCGACACCTCGAGTATCGTCGTCAATATCGGCGATATTCAAGGCAATGATGGCGGGGCGAACGCCGGTCTTGGCGCCGAGTATGGCGATGTGAAAATCAGCAATCTCGTAGATGCGAGCAAGATTCGCACGCTGAACGACCTGCTCGACCTGGAGCTGCCGGAGAAATTTCAACTCCTCGATCTCCAGCTCGACTACCAGCTCAGCCTCAGGTCGCTCACCGTCGCCCGCGCCGGTCTCGAGAAGGCGCTCAGCATTCCCCCGACGCTGGTGGGCGTCTGCCAGCCGGGCACCGTCCTGCGGCTCACGCCGGCCGATGCGGCGTCGGGCCCGGAACTCAAGCTCGTGGCCCGGCCGCGTTTCACCTTCGGACGCTCCCGCCAGAAGGCGGATTTCGTGGCGTGGTTCTGGCCGCGCTCGAAGGAGAACGATGCCAGGACCATGCGGATAGGCGGCCTGCAGGCCAGCGCGGAAGCCCGGAAGGAAACGGTTTTTGTTTGCGACGCGAAGAGCGCCAACGGCTCCACCTACAATGGCGTGTCCCTGGAACCCGAGTCCGGCATCCCGCTGGACCGGCGCGGCACGCTGGCCTTCGCCACGGAATACGAACTCGACGTGCTCCATGTACCCACCCGGCTTGAAAAAGGCCCTCCGGTCATCAGCAACATCCGCCTCTGGAACGGCCCGGCGGATTCCGTCACGCCTCTGCTCGGGGCCGTGCGTTTCGCGCCGGTGAATTCCGAACCCACTCCCTTCCAGACTCTCTGGCTCCTCTCCGATGCCGAGTTCGGCCGCAGCCATTCGAATCCCCTCATCTTTCCGGACGAGACCCTGGCGGAAATCCAGGGGCGCTTCCTCCACTGGCGCGGGTGTTTCTGGCTGGAAAACGGCGTGACCAATCAAGGCGTGACCGTTGACCATACCCACCTCAATGCCGGCGACATCGCGCCGCTGGCCACCGGCCAGCGCCTCCGGCTGGGCAAGACGGTTTATCGGCTGGAAGTCGGAGCATGAGCACCTCCGACGACCTTGACTTCGGCCAGACCATCCGCGGCTTTGTGGATGGGCAACTCGTCTTCGGGCGCTTCACGCTCCAGCGTATGTTGGGGCGCGGGGGCATGGGGATAGTCTGGCTGGCTCACGACGAGAAACTCAACTGCCGCGTGGCCTTGAAATTTCTGCCTGAGTTGGTGGCGACCGATCCCGTGGCCATTGACGACCTTAAGCGCGAAACGCTGCGGTGTTTGGCCCTCACCCATCCGGGCATCGTGCGCATCCATGACTTCGTGGACGGTGGCGGCAGTCCCGCGATTTCCATGGAGTTTGTGGACGGCCGGACGCTTTCCGCGTGGCGGATCGAACGGGAGAACCGCGTTTTTGAAGCCGCGGAACTGCTGCCTTGGATGGCGTCGGTTTGCGAAGCCCTTACGTATGCGCACGAACGGGCGCGGGTGGTTCACCGCGATCTGAAGCCGTCCAATCTGATGCTTTCCACCAAAGGGGAGATCAAGGTGGCGGACTTTGGGATTGCGCGAAGTATTAGCGACTCCGCGAGCCGCTTCAGCGCGCCCTCCTCCGCCACATCGGGCACGCTGGTTTACATGAGCCCGCAGCAACTCGCGGGCAAGGCCTCATCAGCGTCGGACGACGTTTACAGCCTCGGTGCCACGATTTACGAGTTGCTCACCGGCAAGCCACCTTTTTACAGCGGAAATATTCAACATCAGGTGGAATCCGTGGACGCGCCCTCAATGACCGAGCGCCGGGCGGAACTGCGGGTGGCAGACGCACAGCCGATTCCTGATCATTGGGAGCAGACGGTCGCCGCCTGCCTGGCCAAGAATCCTCCCGACCGCCCCCAATCCGTGGCGGAGGTGGCAGAGCGGCTGCGCGGGGACAGTGCCCGCGCGATTTCCCGGAAAACTTTTTCTACACAACCCGCTCTCGCAAAAACGCTTTCCATCAATTGGGCGCTGGTCGCTCTGGTGATCGTGGCGGTGCTGGGAATAATGGGAGCGATCTGGTTGACAGGGAAAAATGCTCCTCATGGAACCGCCGCCCAACCCATGCCCACAGCAGCTCCCACCCCTCTGCGCGACCTCAAGGCTGAGGCTGAAGCTGAGAAAAGGGCGGCAGAGCGGCGAATCGCCGCCGCCGAGACTGCCCGCATTGCCGAGGCCAGAGGAACGCTGATCGCCCAGACCCTTGCCGCCGCCCGCGAAGCCGGCCAGGCCGGTGACTGGAATCGAATGGATGCACTCATCGGAAACGTTCTTTCCTTGGATCCTGCGAATGCCGGCGCCAATCAACTGCGCGGAGAAGTGAAGGCGGCAAGGCAATTGCGATCAATCACGCAGGCCCCCATCCCGACCCCTGCCGCCGTCTTGGCCCCGACCCCGGATCCGCGGTGGCTGTTTCCGGATTCCGACCGCCGCTACTTGCGGCCGGGGGATCTATCTCGAATGGACAAGGACACCTTGTGGCGAGCTCGCAATGAGATCTACGTCCGGCTGGGATACATTTTTCTCTCGGAACGCGGGCGGCTGTTTGCAAAGTCATTCGGTGCGTCTTACGTGCCACGAATTTCCGGCGAAGACGCGATCTCCCGCGTCTTCAATCCGTACGAGTCTGCCAATGTGGACATGATCAAAAAGTATGAAGACGCACGCTAAAGTCCCGGGAAAAATCACGATTCCTTCCGCGGCCATTTTATGGGCCGTGATGGTGCTGCCCGGCGTTTCGAAAGGCGGGGAGCCCGGGGGACCCGATCCCGAACGTGCGGAAAAAGTCTTCGCCAAAGCCTATCCCGCCGCCTTCGAAGGACGGGAATCAAAAGACAAAACCGTCCTATTCAAATTTCGCGGTCAAAGTTTCGTGTATGACGATCAGGCAGTCAAAACGGAAGACAAAATCATGGAGAATCCCGACCTTCAAGATACCCTCGTACAACCCTATCCGCTTGGGGCGATTTTCGGACCGCTTCCTGCCGACGCCGATCCGGGCCGGATTCGCTCCCAACCGTTGATGGAAATTCTCTACGGTGCGAAGGAGGAGGAGGTCGTTTCCAATCTTGTGGTGGTCGGTTTTTGCGGGCGCAAGGTGCAGTTTAATCGCCAGCAAGGGGCTGCGGCCGCGCTGGAAGCCGTGGGCAAAGACCTCGAACAACTCGAAAAACAGCGCCCGGAACTCAAGCCCTATATCGAAAAGTTGGGCGGGACCTATAATCGGCGAAAGATTGCCGGCACGGACCGCCTGAGTGCCCACAGTTTCGGAATTGCCATCGATTTGAATCCGGACTTCGCCCGCTACTGGCGATGGGACACCAAGCGTTCGAACTATCGGCCGGAAGAGTTTCCCGTCTCGATCGTGGAAATCTTCGAGCGCCACGGCTTCATCTGGGGCGGCAAATGGTCCCACTATGACAGCATGCACTTCGAGTATCGGCCTGAATTGATTCTCTTGGCCACCGAGGGTGCAATCAACCAGTAACCCAGGAGCGTGAGCGACACCAACGATCTCGATTTTGGCCAGACGATCCGCGGATTTGCGGAGGGGCAGAAAGTGTTCGGGCGCTATGTGCTCAAGCGCATCCTCGGGCGCGGCGGCATGGGGATAGTCTGGCTGGCGTGGGATGAGAAGCTCGAGCGCGACATTGCGCTCAAGTTCATGCCCGAGATGGTGCGGCTCGACGCCTCGGCGGTGGACGAACTCAAACGCGAAACCCGCAAGAGCCTTTCGCTGACCCACACGAACATCGTCCGGATCTTCGACTATGTGGACGACGGCCAGAGCGCGGCCATCGCCATGGAATATATTGATGGCGCGACCCTTTCCGCCCTCCGGGTGCAAAAACCCGGACGGGTCTTTGAGGTAAACGAACTGCGCGGCTGGGTCGCCCAGGCCTGCGAGGCCCTGGCCTACGCGCACGACGAGGCCCGTGTTGTGCACCGAGACCTCAAGCCCGCCAACCTCATGGTGACGTCCGGCGGCCGGCTCAAGGTGACGGATTTCGGCATCGCCCGCTCGATCTGCGACTCCGCCAGCCGGATGAGCGTCGCGGTGGGAAACTCCAGCGGGACGCTCGTTTACATGAGCCCGCAACAACTGGACGGCGACAACCCCTCGGCGTTGGACGACATCTACAGCCTGGGAGCCACGCTCTACGAATTGCTCACCAGTCGCCCGCCGTTTTCCAGCGGAAATATTTACGCCCAGGTGAAGGAAAAAATCCCGCCGCCCATGAGCGAACGCCGGACCGCCCTCGAAGTCGAAGGCCAACCCATTTCCGCACATTGGGAGACGACCATTGCCGCCTGCCTGGCCAAAGAGCCGGCGCGACGCCCGCAAAGCGTGCGCGAGGTGCTCCAGGGATTGGAGGGAAAGCTTCCTCCGCCCGCACCGGAACTGCCGCCCGATCTTAATCCCCCGCCGCCTGACGCCAATCCTCCAGTGCAAACCCGAAAACCGTGGCGGCTTCTTGTGGGAACCGGGTTGGTCGTTTCGCTCGCCGGAGGAGCCTACTTTTTTTTCGGCACCCACGTTCCCGCCGCGAAAGCCCTCCTCGAAGAGTCCGAAAAGCGCCAGGCCGCCTTTGCGGCCCAGGCCGTGGAACGGGTCGCCGAGGAACGGACCACGGCAGAACGAGCTCGCCTCCAACAGGAACAGGCGGCGGAACGGCTGCGCCTCGAAAAGGCCCAGGCCGAAACCGAAGCAGCCAGCAAAGCCCTGGCACTGCGCGAAGCCCAGGCGAAGATCGACGCAAAAGCACAGACCGTCCGGCAGGCCATCGCCGACGAGCAGTGGAGTGCAGCCACGGGGGAGTTGGCGGAACTGGTGGCGTTGGATGCCGACCCGAATCTTGTCGCGAGCCTCCGGGCCACAATTGCCTCCGGAATTCAGAAACAACAGGCAAACCTCGGGGCCCGCATGGACTCCGTCGCCGCGGAGATCCGCACCACCCTCCAGAGCGGCGTCGGCTCGTATGGGTTTTCCGTGGATCTCAAAACCGGGATCTGCTCCATCGAACTCAAGGAATCGGCCCGCGCCGTTCATGTGATCCAGGAGTTCGATCCGCGGACGTTGGAGACGGCGGACGCCGTGGTTTCCAAGGTAGGCGGGGGATTTTTTCGCGATCAATACTCGGTGAATATTCCCACCCGCCAGAACCGCGAAGTGGTACGGGTAGTGAACCCGGCCATTCCCGACATGAGCGAGGGAAGCCCCACCAGCGCGTCCGATCACATCTCTTTCCATACCGACGACGAATCCCATGCGCGCTTTGCCATCGGCCGTCTGAAGGTCCTGGCCCAGTTGGTCACCGACTCCGGCGCCCCCGCCATGGCGGACACCCGCCCGACCATAGAGCGTCCCGCGAACACGCCCCGGCCCACCGCCACCGCGACGCCGCGTCCCTCCCCGTCCAACCAGGAATTGATGGTTGCTCCCTTTGTGCGACGGGCGGTCATCGAAGATCCCGATGGTTATACGAACGTGCGGCAGGGAGCATCCAAAACCTCCAGCATTATCGCCCGGATGAACAACGGCGAAGTTTTTTACACCTACCCCCAAGCGGACGGTTGGTGGAGAATCCGTACGGCCTCGGGCACGGTCGGATTTATGCATAACTCCCGAATCCGCCTTCAGAAATAGGACCTGATCCCAACTCCGTGAATAACGACGACCTTGATTTTGGCCAGACGATCCGCGGCTTTGCCGAAGGCCAGAAGGTCTTCGGGCGTTACACTTTGCGCCATATCCTCGGCCGCGGTGGCATGGGAATCGTGTGGCTGGCCTGGGATGAGAAACTCGAAGAGGACATCGCCCTCAAGTTCATGCCGGAAATGGTGAGGCTCGACGATGCCGGTCTGCGCGAGCTGAAGAGGGAAACACGGAAGAGCCTCAAGCTCACGCATCCGAACATCGTCAGGATCCGGGATTTTGTGGAGGACCAGCGGACGGCGGGGATCGTGATGGAATACGTGGATGGGGCAACCTTGTCGGCGATGCGGTTTGATCAGCCGGGAGAGGTCTTTGCGCCGGAACAACTGGCTGGAGCCGTCGCGCAGCTTCTCGGTGCGATGACGTATGCGCATGAGGTGGAGGGGGTGGTGCACCGGGATCTGAAGCCGGCGAACCTGATGGTGAATTCGAGGAGCCAGTTGAAGGTGGCGGATTTCGGCATCTCCGGAAGCATCACGGATTCTGTGAGCCGGATGTCGATGCGGACAGGCACAAGCGGGAGCCCGCCTTACATGAGCCCCCAGCAGGTGATGGGAGAATCCCCGCAGGCGACGGACGACATCTACAGTGTAGGGGCGACAATTTATGAGCTGGTGACGGGGAAGCCGCCCTTCCATCGGGGCAATATCTACGCGCAGATCAAGGAGACCGTGCCGCCGTCGATGGCGGAGCGGAGGAAGGAGCTCGGGGTGACCGGTGCCGCGGAGATCCCGCCAGTCTGGGAGACGGTCGTGGCGCGGTGCCTCGCCAAGGACCCTGCGGACCGTCCGCAGAGCGCACAACAAATGCTGGATTGGCTGGAAGGGCGGGAGACGGTTCCTGTCGATGGAACCCCACCCCGCGCGACCCCAAGCGCACCGACGCAAACTGATGGGGCGGCCAAGGCAGGACGAAGAGCGCTCCCCATCGGTCTTGCCGCCGTGCTCCTGCTATTTGGAGGCGGTGCGCGGTGGTGGTTCGGCTATGAGAAACCGCGAGTCGAGGAGGAGCGGCAGGCAAACCCGTTTGCTTGGGCGACGAAAGAGACACCGTTTGAGAACACGCTGGGAATGAAATTCGTGCCGGTGCCAATCTACAAGGGGGGCGGGAGCAAACAGGTGACAGGAACGATCCTGATGAGCCAGTGGGAGACGCGGGTGAAGGACTACCAGGCGTTTTGCGATGCGACAGGGAGGGATTGGGTTAAGCCGCGGTTTGAGCAGACATCAGATCATCCGGCGGTGGGGGTGAGTTGGGAGGATGCGCAGACGTTTTGCGATTGGCTAAGCAAAAAGGAAGGTCGCACTTACCGGCTGTCGACGGATCACGAGTGGAGCTGCGCGGTGGGGATTGGCGAGCGGGAGGATGCGAGGGCGACTCCGGAGAGCAAGGATGGTAAAATCGCAGATGTCTTCCCATGGGGCTCGCAATGGCCGCCTCCGAACACTGCGGGAAATTATGCCGGTGAGGAAATGCATGCCGCCGCCGGGCTGGCTGCGATAAAGGCAGCAACAGGACTCGACGGGACTGAGTGGATTGTGATCGCGGGCTTTAACGACGGATTCGTCTTCACGTCGCCGGTGGGGATCTACCGCCCGAATATAATTGGGATCTACGATCTGGGAGGCAACGTGTGGGAATGGTGCGAGGATAAATACGGAGGCAGCAATGCAAGTTCGGCCTGGCGCGTGTTGCGTGGCGGGTCGTGGTACTATGGCTACCGCGGGAACGTGTTGTCGTCGTATCGCAACAACTATGCTCCCGAGGGTCGCATCGGTAGCTACGGCTTCCGTGTTGTCTGCGCGGCCGGTTCCGGCGGCTAGGTATTACTCTTTACCCTTTTACCCTGCCGAAGCAGGGGCCGAAAAAAAATTTCAGGAATTTGCTGTCGGGCTTGCGGTGTGCGTCCTGCCGCAAGTGCTGTAGTTGGTTTCTATCCTGCTAGCACAAGCGGCTAGGGTGGCTTTGCCGCGAAGCTGATGTCATTCAGGGCTTGAAGTCCGGTTTTGCATGGAGTTTGCTTACGTTATGCTGACTCGACAAATCGCGGCGGAGCTTCTCTTGCTGGTCAAGGAGTATCCCGTGGTGACAATCCTGGGGCCGCGTCAGGCTGGGAAGACGACGCTGTCGCGGATGGTGTTGCCGGGCTGGACGTATTCCAATCTTATCAGACTTATGTCGAGCGCGATGTGCGGCAACTGATCCAGCTCAAGGATGCCAGTTTGTTTGAGAAGCTCATGAAGCTGCTGGCAGGGCGGGCGGGCCAAATCATCGACTACAGTTCGCTGGCAAATGATGTGGGTGTGGATGCGAAAACGGTGCGTCACTGGATGTCCTTGCTGGAGGCGTCGTTCGTCATTTTCAAACTGCCACCCTACTTCGAGAATTTCGGCAAACGCGCCATCAAGTCGCCAAAATACTATTTTACGGATGTCGGTTTGCTCTGCTTTCTATTGGGAATTCGCACACCGGAGCAAGTGAGCCGGGATCCGCTCGTGGGAGGAATTTTTGAGAATCTGGTCGTGATCGAGTGTGTGAAGGCGCTTTTTAATCAGGGCCGGCCAGCCGAACTCTATTTTTTTCGCGACAGCGCGGGGAACGAAGTGGACCTGATCCTTCCCGATGCGAGTCGACTGCGGGCGGTGGAAATCAAGTCGTCTCACACGTTTACGCCGCAGCAGCTGAAGGGCCTCCGGAGAATGCGGACTCTCACGGATCGCATCGGCCCATCCTACCTCATCTATTCCGGGGGAGCGCATCGATTGAGTGAAGATGTCGAAGTCCTCAATTTTAAGGAATGTGGCCGGGTTACGGAATAAGTCTTTCAGCAGACTTGGGATGGGAAATTCCGCATGTTCCCCAAGGCAATCTCCCGGGAATGGCGTGCGCTTGCGCAAGCTGGGTTCCGATCTCCAGATTGAGGATTTTTAACGAAACGGTGTTGGATGCTGGCGTAGGACTCTGTGTAGGGCAGCCGGTCACGAAGCGGCATCTCAAACACAGCCGGGAGTTCGATGATGGAGTTTTTGAATCCTGTGGATTTGTCCCACTCCGCCATCTTCTGAAGCTCACTCCTCATGGCCAACTCACTGGTTTTCGACGGGGCCGTGTCGGCTTCCTCCCCGGCAAACAAAGGAAGCAGTGCGAGAGCTGCAGCTAACAGTGGAACCAAGGCCTTGAAGAGGTGGAAGTGAGCAGGAAAACGCCGAAGGCGGGGAGTCATGGAGTTTGCGAAGCTCCCATCGCGTCTGGAATCACACGGCTCCGGTTCAGCGTGACCCGGCCCATCTGGCACCAGAACAGTCCGCGCGGAGGCTTCATCATAATTAAGCCGTTAAAATGGCACGAATACGACACGACCGAGATAGCGGCCTTTTTGGAAGGCCCATGCGACGCAGTAACCTCCGGCACCATCTCCATTTGTCATGAGCACCACGGCATGGTCGGCCGCGTTGGCGGGGGTCAGGAGCGCGAGGCTGCCCAAGTTGGGCTCATAGAGATCCGTGAACGCAGCCTTCGGAATCTCCACCGCCTTCCCGTTTAGGGAAACCTCCAGTGAGAGGGATTCTTTGGGAAGGGTTCCGTCCGTCCCTTTGGCGTAGCTCCCATCCACATTATACGTGCCGTGTTCGGTTTTTGTGATTTTGTGGTTGGCTGCGACAAAGGGGAGGGATTTTACGCGCGCTTCGAATCCGTCCTGTGCCACGGAACCGGCCGCGTTGGGTTTATCCAACTTCGGGCCCACCCGCTTCCATGTCTCCAGTTTTTTCAACCGGCTGCCGTGGATGTATTTGGCGGCTTCGTTGTCTGTATCGAAGGCCAATTTTACCCACTCCTTCTCGGGCCCGCCTTCGATGGCTACCACGCTGCCAGATGGAACGGTGCCGACCACTTTGTCCTTGATGGAAGGGCCGGAGCGGATGTTGGTGTAGCCATCCGGGTCTTCCACGGTTCTCAGGGAATAAAAGATTTCCGTCGGCACCATGGGTTCCTCATCCGCCAAGGTGATGGGAAGAAAATGAACGGTTCCCAGGATGACAGCAGACAGGGCGAGGAGTCTCATGTCCTAGGTAAACGACCGAAGGCCTCCGCGTGTCAAGGTGGGACAGAGGCTTGGCCCCCTGGCACGGAAAATGCCGGAAGGTCAGGCGTGACGAAGTTCCCTGGATGCGCTAACGCCAAGGCGGAAGAGGGCGAAGTATCATGAGTGCAAATGAAGACGATTTAGATTCTGGATCAACCCTGCGGGGATTTGTGGAGGGGCAGCAGGTATTCGGGAGGTATGCGCTGAGGCGGATTCTCGGGCGCGCGGCCGGGCGGATCGCCCGATGCGGGCTGCTTCTTGCCGTCGCAGCGGGCTGTCTTTTCATGCGGGAAGGATTTGCAAAGGATCGGGCGACTTGGGAAGTTGCCATGGGCGAAGGTTCTGTGAAGCTGGACGGCGTCGAGGTGCTGGAGGAGTCCAGGGTCGGAGAAGAGCGTTTTTTTTCGCGGGAAGTCCTTGAGGGAGTGCTCGGTCTGGCGGAGGAACGCTTCCGTGCGAGAGGGCTGTGGGTTGAGGTCTGGCCGTCGCGGGGAGTTACGGTTCAGACCGGCTGGCGGGGGCTCGAGAAAGATCGTTTGTTCAAGATGCAGATCGCCATCGAAGAGCGACGCGATAAGGAGTCAGGGAAGTCTTCTGGGCGCTTCGGCGGGGTGTTGCTTTTGGAAGGGCTGAGGCTCGACGCCAATACCACCTTCGAGAGCGCGAGGCTGCACCTCGAAAAGCACGATTATCGGTTCCAGACGGAGACAGAAGTGACCTCCGGGAAAAAGTCAGGCCCTTGGGGAAGCGTAGCCATCTTTGGCTCGAAATCCTCCGGAAAAATTACCCGGGTGGACTATTGGTGCCTTTGAGAATCGGCATCTCGCTCCAGTGCGCAAGTTCTTGGGGTAAGGATAAAAGAGCAGGCATGACAAACTCCGCCGCGTCTGGCATGAAAGATGCCGTAAATCTGGAATGAAAGATCCTCTTGCATCTTCGACCTTGAGCGGAGGGGCCAGATCAACAAGACTCAAGGGAGGTACAATGGAGCTTGGGTCAATGCCAGTCGGCAACTCGTTATTTCTAGCACGGAAAAAGCCACCTATTTTCAAGGAGGGCAACTGAGTAGCGCTGCCACCTCCTTTTTCACTGATATGGCGAGCCTGGATGGGCTGAAAGTGAATGAAATCAGCGAATTCGGGAGCAAAGGAGGAACCTTCTCGGGCAGGAATGCGACAGCTTCTTCCGAAAGTGAAAATATCGATGGATACTTTACCCTCCACCTCAATGGAAAAACTCTCCGAAAACAAAACGTGCTCGTTACCTATCCGTTCACGGGTCGGCTGACGGAAAATCCCTATCAAGAATCTGGGGCATTGATCATCAATGCTGACCCGCGGGCCAGCCTTGAAATGCTTCGGACAGCCATTCTTAATCTGGTGGAGACAGCCCGAACTTCCCCTAAGTGATCAGCAGCATTATCCCAATTGTCTCTCGGCATCTGCTCTTCCGATTCGCCTGAGGAGATGCTTTCGGAATCCGCGCGGGCTATGCCGCAGAACGACAACATTGCCTCCCAACGCAATCGGCATTTTCATGTTTGTTCCCACTCCATTTTTGGGTTTTTGGCCGGCATCCAAAGCTCTCAAGAAGAGAGACAAAAATCTCGGGAGCGTTGAGGTTTTCCCGAATCACTCTACAATGACAGTCCTTGGGAGAATGGTTCGCACGACGCTGATCCGCTTTCATCACCTCGAAGCCGATGAGGACATCTGGATTTCCGACGAAGTTCCCGGACGTATCTGCAGGGTTACCACACAAGCGAAGAGTGCCTTTGGGGAAGATAAATCCCGAGCGGACCTTGTTCTCTCGGAGGTGATTAAAAAATGATCAATTCCTAACGGATATTTTTGTTTCATTAATGAACCCCTTAACTTGGCACGAAAATTGCCGAATGACAAAGGCACCCAATTTCATCTAACCTAATAATTGCCATGGGATTCTTTAGCGAACGTTGTCCAAACTGCGGAAAAGACACCTCGAAGAACGGCGAGTATTGCCGACATTGCGGCTGCCCGACTTCGTCCACCTGGAGCACCTGCCAGTCGTGCTCCTCATCGGTCGCATCGGATTCGCGGTTCTGCTGGAAGTGCGGGGGCGAGCAAAAACCCGAGTTGCGCAAGGCCTTCTACGGCGACCGCTGGCATCGTTCGGCGACGGATTTCGCGATCCGCATCGAGTTGAACACCCCGGAGCAGGCCCTCCACAACGGCCTGCAGGTGGATGAGGGCACGCTGGCCCTGCTCTTTCAAGATGGCAACTTCAAGGGCATTTTGAATCCCGGCTACCACACCTTCAGCAATTTCGTGCAGCGCCTCACTGGGCTGGACAAGGGGAAACAGGCCCATGCCATCCTCGTTGACACGCAGGCGGCGGAAGTGGATTTTTCCGTCGAGAATGTCCGGGTCGAGGGACAGGTGCCGATTGACGTGCGCATGCGGTTGCTCTTCAAGGTGACCGACCCGCAGCTTTTCGCGCAGAAGTTTATTTCCGAGAGTTCGCCCACCTTTACCACGGCCGACCTGGCGAACCGCTTCGCGGGCGACGTGGGCGAGGCGCTCCAGCAGATGCTTGCCACGCGGAAGGCGGATGAACTCATGACCGAGCTGCGCACGCGCGAGTTGGTGGAAGGCGAACTGCTCGCGAAGCTGCAGCCCGCGCTCGGCGGCCACGGCCTGCAGGCGGTGGGCGTGCGCCTGGCGGATTTCGGCGGCGAGGCCATCACCTACATCCGCGAAAAACTGGGCCACATCTCGCAGATGAACCGCGAGGCCGAGGTGAACCGCAAGCTGCGCGACGCACTGCGGGACGAGAAGATCGGCGCCTTCCGCGACGAGGAACAGCTCAAGGAATATTACGAGCAGGTCACGCAGGAATTCGGCCTCAAGTCCTTCGAGCGCGAATTGGACAAGAAGCGCTTCGTGCAAGCCGCCGACCACCGCGAACGGCTCGACGGATTGCGGCAGGATTACGAGGCCCGCCGCTCCGAAGTCCTCAACCGGATTGATGAGCAAAAGCTCGGCCACGAAAGCGAGATCCTCGCCGTGCGCAACGACGTGCAGAAGAGCGCGATCCATTTCGAGGAGGACGTTCGCCAGCAGAAAGTGCGTTTCGGCGTCGGACAGGATCAGCAGGTTTCCCAGGCCCGCACCGACCTCGCCGTCGGCGAAACCGGCATCGAGCTTCTGCGCAAGGTCAACGAGGAAAAACTCGAGAAACGCCGCAAGGACGAGGACCTCAACAAGGAGGTCGAAGCGGGCCAACTCCAGATGCGCGGCGACGCCAGCCTCCAAGCCTTGCTCTCCACCCTCAGCGGCGAGCAGGCGGACCGCCTCCTCAAATTTGCCGAACTCGAAATGCGCAAAGGCCTCTCCGCCGAACAGGCCCTTGCCATGGTCGCCGAGAAGTCGCCCGAGATTTCCCCCGCCGTCGCCGAGGCACTCAAGGCAAAATATTCAAAGGAGTAGTGGGAAATCGACGGGCGGAATCCTTGGTGAAAATCACCAATCGAGAATTTTTCTCCGAGCCGGGCAAAGCGAAGACAGTCTGGCTGCCGTTAATCCCAGCCCTGAAAGCGCAACCAAAGGGTGGCAAGCTTCGAAACTTCGGAGAACATCTCATAATCAGATTTCGCGTCATCTGAGTGCTGACTTACAATGACCTCTGGCTTAGGGTGGCCGCGGCACACGCCCGGATGCGGAGAGACCGGATCGCGAGGTGCTCAGGGGCAGCGAGTAGCCCACGATGATCAGCAGCGCGAGTTGCGCATCCACTCCAGCGAGCTGTGTCAAGGAGTGCGGGTGCTGACATTTGCCAAGCCGGCCAGCTTGCGCAGTTTTTCAGCAAGCCGTTCGGCGCCGGATTTAGCGTCGAAATAGGCAACTTCCGGTGCTCTATTTGCGATGCGAAATGTTCCTGCTTGGCTGGTGTGGACCCACTGAGCTTCTTTGTCCAACTCCACGACGACAACCCAGGCCGTATCGACAATCTCCTGTGCGTAACGTGTCCCCGCAGGCGTCTTGTCTGATGTATCCGGATCGGGCACTTCCGAAGAGCAAATGGAGCGGATAGCGGCCAAATTTCTTGAAGTCCGGCACGAAGGGATTGCCGCCGAACAGGCGGGTCAGGGCATCCATGGCACCGACGGCATTCTTTCTTGCCGTTGAGATATAGCTGCGAATGCGACAGAAGGCCTTGGCCCCCTCCTCAGTGCGGAATGTGCCCGAGATCTTCTGCTGAACCTTCATCATCCGTCCAGAGTGTCAGTCCGTGCATATGATCATTTTTCCGCTGACTGGGTCCGGCGCGTGGGTTCCCACGCCTTGATACGTGCTGTGCAAAAGTGCTCAGAGGTCCCCGGCGGAGATGCGAGGCGGTTCTCCGAATTGGCTGAGACATGATCGAATTCATCCACCGCGATCGAGCGATCGTCGAACGCTTCACCCCCAACGTTCCTGCATCGGACGCATGCCGGGTTCGTTGGCGCGGGTCGGGGTGCCGTCCTGCGCGTCGTAGCGGACGGAAACGGAGGGGATGGAAAGGGGAGTCGTCATAGTTGGCGAAAACGAAGGCGGGGGAATTTGCCAAATCCCCGGTCAAACGTGACCACTTCGATCTGTGACACGAGGGCAAAGGCGGCCAGATAAGCATCACTCCACAAATTCGGTGTGCTGACACAACCGGCAACACAATCCCAAAGCGCACGATCCAGCCCGGGCGGTTCTGGAACACAGACGATTCTCTCGTCACTTTCCAACACCTTCAACGCATCCAGCGCGCCCTCAGGACGCAACACATCCGGCCCCATGACGGCGGGGTTGCAGAGCAGCCGCAAGACGCCCAGACGAGCCAGTCGACACAACCCCACCTCGGCGACACCCGTGCTGTCAAACCACTCCACCGCAGCATCCCGGTGGCTGTGTCGGCTGACCAAAAGGGGAAAGAGGACATTGACATCCGGGAGGACCTTCATGGCAGCCGTTCTCCCGCCTGCTCCAGCAGGTCCGCCATGGCTTCATTGCTCAACACCGGCAAGTCATTCCCTTCGCGAATACGCACTGGCGCTTCTGACATACGGCGTGCGGACATGGCGGAATGGGCGGAGCTTTGACCAAGCACCAAACGAAGCCCCTCATTCACGAGATCTTTCATTTTGCGGTTCTCACTCGCAGCCAGAATTTTTGCCTGGCGATAAAGATCTTCAGAGATTTCCAGCGTAGTTTTCATAAAGGCTTATTACCATATTTCTGGAATTCTGTCAAAATAAGATGTATTGCTGGGAAAGGGGTCAGCAACTGTCTTAGTTTGCAAGGGAAAAAGAGGGGTTTTTTAATAGGCGGTTGGCGAGGAGGATGAGTTTGCGCATGAGGACGGTGAGGGCGAGCTTTTTGGGTTTACCGGCGGCGAGGAGGCGTTGATAAAGAGGTTTG
>Ga0163144_10014530_pt1 | contig 16334 bp, 15 predicted proteins | sample OliLak19BULKMAT1_FD_123175 | JGI IMG/M metagenome (GOLD analysis project Ga0163144, IMG submission 123175) | Freshwater microbial mat bacterial communities from Lake Vanda, McMurdo Dry Valleys, Antarctica - Oligotrophic Lake LV.19.BULKMAT1 | ecosystem: Environmental > Aquatic > Freshwater >... | reverse complement strand
GTGGCGGTGGAGTTTGAAGCGGTTCCTCTCTGAAAGCGGTCCGGCTATTCCGGGGCTCATCCTGCTATCCGCGCGTGGTGGTGCCAGTGAAAGTTGACGAATTCGAGTCGGAGAGAGGAACGAGTTGGCGCCCACACTTTGGGACGGGCATCAAAAGCCCAGGGGTCAGAACGGGCGCCAACCCGCTCCAAAAGCGAAAGGAGTGAGATGATTGAGCGGTGTTTCGCGGGGTTACGCGGCGGCGGGTTGCGGGACGGCGACCGGCACGACAAAGTTGGCCTCCCTGTGCTCAAGGGCGTAGAAGCAGGCCAACGAATTGAAGACTTCGAAGGAGAGGATGGACGCGGGTGAGTTGTCAGGGGGAGACCAAAGCATGGGGCTCAGTTCGTTTTGGGTGGGGTCGGACTGCTCGGAAGCGCAGCTTTAGGCTTACTTTTCTTTGCCTTACATTTCGGGCACCCGGAAAAGATTCCCTCTTTGGCCGAGTAGTAGCTGGGCACCCCAACGTCGCCATTTCCGATCCGAATCTGATCAACCGTCAACGTGCCAGTGGCATCGGTAATGATCGGGTTACTGCGGATCACTTTCGGAACGAGCTTAGGGAGCACCCGCGCGCCACCAGAGGAACGGTTTAGCCCGACAGGTATTCGAGGACAGACGCAACAACCACGTTCATCATTTTTCTCGAACGCTTCGGCCCGACGTAGTTGATCTTTTGAAACTCGCCCTCGGCCGTCTGAAGGGCTTGGCCCACTAATAGGATTTTTAGACTGCGAAGACCGTTCTTCTGAAAGTCAGTGAGGTCGAGCACATCGATTGGCTTCTCGAGTTCGCGTTTCAAGACGATGGAAATATCTACTTCCTGAAACTTCCCTACCGCGGCCACAAGCGCCAAAAACGCAGCCTGGTGTGCACCATACTCAGTAAAACGCTTCACTGCGAGCGTCCGCCCGAACCGGATAAGCGTTGTAATCGGAGCGGCCGACTGAGCCGCAACGCATCCGAGATTGACGGCGTAGCGCGTGCCGATTTCGCCGCGCGTAGCGACGATACCGGAATCGAGGCGCGTGACGAGACCAGTGTAGCTGAGCAATCGTAGCGATTCGTTCACCGCGACGGGCGCGTCACGATGGACCCAAAAGTAACATGTAGATTCAGTTTTTCCCTCGGCGGTCCAAGCGTCGTTCTTTTTGACTGAATCCGGGATGACCGTGCGCTCGATGAAATCGCGCCCCCAATCTACGAATGCTCGATGCCCCGCGTAACGCTCGGCCAAGCCGGAGTGCTCGGTCCATACATCGGTGCGGTAGAATTCCTTCAGAACTCTATTCACGTCGCCGCTGGACAACCGGCCTGCCAATGCGACCGTCTTCAGTAGCAGGCGGGGATTTCCGCTAACTGCATATGCAAGAGCGTTGAAGTTGTCGCGGTTGCGCTCAATGTCAGCCTCCAGCTCCGACTCTGCCTGCCGGACCACTATATCCCGCATCGCGTCGAGATAGCCAGGCTCCAGTGGGTCGCGACTAAGCGAAATAGTAGTGGCGTCGTGAGTGGCTTGGAAAGTTTCCCCGTAAAACGTGACTCCGGGATAGACCGCTGCATTGCAGCTCAGAAACGGCGAGCGCAGATCACGGAACAGCGTGAAGAATTGTCGCTGTTGTTCAGGCCTGAATATATGCGCAGCCTCATCGAAGAAAATTGCTAGACGCGCTATGCCGCGCTCTCGACAGGCGTCTTCAACCGCATCCTTGAAATCCTCCACGCCAGGGATTTTCGCGGCGTTTATCGCAGTTCCCGGGTTCTTGTAAGACTCTTCATATTGCCGGGCGACTTGTTCCAGGGGAGTTTCGGGAATCTGGGGTAAACTAACACCGCCGCTCAATAGCGAAACGAACGGGTCGGGCTTGGTTAGCATTCCCTGTTGGTAGAGGGTGCGAACGACACGGCTGCAAAGGCGCGCCATCATCCAATGGATGAATTGCCGAGGGTCGTTCGACTGCAAAAGTGAGCTGCGTGCAAACGAGACATAAATCGGCAAAACTCGCGCAGACGCGAATGAAGCCTGCAACTCAGCCTCGGCGACTCGCAACAGGAACGATTTGCCGGTGCCCCGACTGCCTTCAAGAATCGTCGGAGTTGGTGATTTCAGGAACTCAACCGTCTTTCGATCCTGACTAGTCTCGACGAAAAGCTCCAAGATGTGCTCGGGCTTTATGTCTTCAGTGCGGATGATAAGTGTTGTTGCCATGGTCAGCTAGTGGCCCCTCCAAGCGCCGTTCGAATCTCAGGGATGTGGCCGAGCCGGTCGGTCAGTGCGGGCTCAATCGCATCGCGTTCGGCTTCGGGGATTTCATTGAAATAGCGGAGCGTGAGAGCGAAATGGAGCACCAGGACCGTCGTTTCGGCCTTTTCGCGCCATAAGTCGAATATTGGCTGATTAAATTCCAGTTTTTTTGGCAATGGAATCAACGTCGGCACATTGCCATGAACGCATTCTGAGCATTCACGATAGACCTTCGTCGCCAGGCTGCGGTAGTGGGGCAGATGCAGCTTCAACGCAGGAAAAAAGGCCTCGGCAAACCGAGTGGAGAAAATCGCATCATCTGCCTCGCCCCCGACAATCGCGTTCCAAGTGGTATCGCGACGGTTCATCAACCAGTCGCGCAGCTTCAGCTCGTTGGCGGAGAGATACACAGCTTGCAGGCAGAGTTCGAGGACAAGACGCAGCGCCTTGAAGGCGTGCCGGTAGTGCCCCTGGGTCAGCGCAAGAATCGCGAATCCATACTCGTGCGCGGCGACCTTAATGAGTTCCACCTCGCGGCGAGCGCCTAAAACGCTTACCCAAGACGAAAGTTCCGAGCCGACGTGATAACATCGCGCGATCGTAACGAGATTTCCCCCCGCGAGCGACGCCTCAAAAATCTTCTGCGAGGCAGACTGCAACGACTCCAAATACAACCGAATGTCCGGCTGTTTGCTTACTGGTGCAGAGCTGGAAGACGGTGAGCTCATTGAATGAGGAAACTGAACTCTTCGCGTTTGACGCCAAACGCAATTCGCCCCCGCGCGGGAGATTTCACGAAGCCGAACACAAAGATGCCCGGTTGAATGCGAATCCATTCGATTTTTGTCTCTCGCTTCAATCGAAAGATTTTTCTGATCGGTGCGCCTCACCGCGTATTCACGAAGGGAAGCGCCGGGAGAGGATGGCGGAGACGGCGCGGCGGTCGTGATTCTCGGCCATGGCGGCGGTGAAGTCGGTGGTAGTATGATGCGAGCGGGTGCGCCAGTGGATGAACAGGCTGGTGGCCCAGCGATTGAACATGCCGTGGAGGTGCACCGCTTTGCGCCGGCGCAGGCGGCAGGTGTCGTCGTGACGCGAGGCGTCGAGCCGCGCGTGCAAGCCGGTCTCGATACCCCAGTGTTGGATGTTCGCTTCCAGCCATTGCGCCGGCGGCAGTTCGGCCTTGGGCCGGCTGGTGATGAGCTCAACGGTTTCCGGCGCTTTGCCCTCGCGCTGGCGATGCAAGCGCGCGGCTTGTGCCATCAGCGGGAATCCGGCGGCTTCCCCATCGAGTTCGCGCGCGACCAGGGTGCGCGTGACCAAGGCGCCTTTTTCCAGGTCGGTCCAGCGCACAGCCGCGGGATCTTTCAGCGGAACAAAAGGGGGGCGCCCGGATCGGGCACGTGCGCCTGCACCACGGTCTGCACGGCGGGCTGGTTGGCTTTGAGCGTCATCAGGTAATCGCCGCCGTGCGCGAGCACGATCTGGCGGGCGGTCTCCGTCTGCGTATGCATGGCGTCGATACTGACGAGCCGGCCGTCGAGCTCGAGCCGCTCGCACAAGGCGCGCACGGCCGGGATCTCGTTGGTTTTTTCGGCTACGACCTCGCTGCCCAGGTAGTGCAGGCCGGGCACGGTGACGGCGGTGACCACGTTGAGGCCGCCGCTGTGTTTGGGCACCTTGCCGTCGAGCACCACGATCTCGCCCTCGGGCGGCGCGCCGCGCACCTGGGCCTGGTGCGCCAGCAGCGCCGCTTCGATGTGCGCTTCGCTGACGTGCTCGAACATCCGGCTCAACGTCGGCTGGCTGGGCGCCGGATACTCATCCGCGGCATTGCGACGCACGCCGAGGGCGGCGCGCTGGCGGCCGGAGAGCCGGCGGGCAAAGGCCGCCAGATCTTTTTGTCCGCGCGGACAGCCGGCCAGATAAGCGCAGGCGGTGATCCCCAAAAGCGCGAAGAGCGGATACTGGCCCATGCGGCGGCGGTATTCGGGCACGCCGCGAAAGTGATCGGAGAGCGATTTAAGTTCGGCGGCTTTGAGCGTGCTGCGCACCGGCACCCTCGCCTCGACCGCGGCGAGCGCGGCTTTGAGGTGCTCGGCCTGCAGGCTGCGGAGCGCGTTTTTGACCAGTTCGCGGGCGAAGAGTCGCTTGGGCCGGTCGTGGTTTTCGTAGTAATCGCGCGACGTGCGACCGTGGCCTTTGGTCAGACCCAGCTCCGTCCAGCCCGAGGCACTATAGACACTGCCCTGGAAGCGCTCGGGATCGACAAAGGTTTCCACCACGAGCACGGGATGCCCGTAGCGGGCCTGCCAGTCGTCGCTGAGTCGCGCCAGGATTCGGCTGAGCACGACGGAGCCGAGGTTGTGCACCGTGCGCTCGGGCAGGAGCAGGAAGCGCACGTTGTTCACAACCAGCGCGAGCCGGCGGCGGCGCTGCTCGTCGCTCCAGCCGATCCACTTGTCGCGCGGGCGCAGGTGCTGCGCGGCCGCCGCGAAAATCAGCACCGCGACCCACTCGCCCTGCGCATCGCTCACCGCGTAGTGCAGCGGTTCGCCGACCGCCTGCACGCCGCCCAGATAATGATGCGCGCTCAGCAGGCGGTGCGCGCGCTCGCGTAGTTCGGAGGTATCGAGCAGGTGCACCTGCACCGTGCGCAGCAGAATTGCCGACTCTTCCGGCAGAAGTTTTGCTGCGGGCGAAGGGGTCGATGGCGTCATCGGCACTGACGGAAGAAAAGTTTTCCGGAAATGTCCCGCCAAATCGCTCACCCCCCATTCGCAACAATCACTTAGCTTCAGCTGCGAATGCGCGATGGGTGCGCCTCCAGCAGGAGGCGCCAATTCCAATGTCATGATTGGTTGCCTCGAATGCCAGCTACTGGGCGTTATATCAGATAGCGGTTTGTTGCCGATTTCCTCCAGCGGCGACGGCCGGTAACGATCCGCGATTTGTTCAGGAGTGACACTTCCCCGGTCGTCTACGACATCGAGTTTAAGTTCCTCGGCACGGACAACGCGGTCATACAATCCGAAAAAGAGTCCTTGGACCGTTTTGAACATCACACGCTGAAAGCACGAAAATATCTCAGGAGTTAGCGCGTAGTTTCCATTACCCGCCGCAAGACCCTGTTCCAATAATACCCTTAATCTGGTGTCACGGCTCAACGCCTCATGCACGCGTCCGCCGGGCTCCCTTTCGACTCTCAAATCCGGGTGCGGGCTAACATACGCCATCAGGCAACGAATGACATTTTCCTCAAACGAGAAGCCTGAGTTGCATCGTTCGCACGCGGGCAAAGTGATGAGATTTGACGGCAGCGGACGGCGCAAAAGACATTTGGGCGGCGTGTGATCTCCGGTCGATGCAAGCCCGCCGCAGTAGACACAGTTTTTCTGCTTGGAGGCCGGATCACCCACGATACTTGATCGTGTGTTCACAAAGTTCTTTCGGTGAGAGCGCGCAACACCCGTCCAACTGAACGAACTGCATTTTTACCGCGCAAGTCCTGTTCCCAAATACGCACGACACGCCAGCCGGCTTTGCGCAATATCCGTGTCACAGTGCGATCACGACGCCGGTTTCGTTCCATTTTTGTCGACCAGTAGTCCTGATTGCTCTTCGGCGGTCGTGAGTGCAACGCGTATCCATGCCAGAATCAGCCATCTACAAATATGGCAACGCGCTGGCGTCTGAATACAAAATCGGGTCGGCCCGGCAAAACGGCGTGCCGGCGCCAGCCCTTAATCCCGCCTGCGCGCAGCAGTTTCAAAAACGCTAGCTCGGTGTCCTTGTTCCCCTTGCTTCGGATTGCGGCCATCACTGCCGAGCGCTTTGACTTGGAGAATACATCCGGCATCGGACCTCATGACGCATCGGGCGTGTTGACGAACTTGAGGTAAGCGTCACGGTCGTATCCGGCCGACTCCAAAAGCGACGCGCTTGACTCTACCATCGTTTTTTTCAATTCCGGGTCCTTTTCGAGCATTTCTTCAACGTCTCGAATTCGTCCGATGCCGGCAACGAGTCCAACCGCGTATTTCATTTCGTCGAACGCCGGCGGTGGCGCACCGGCCACAGGAGCGAGGCCGTATTTGTCGACAAGCGGAAGCGCAGGTGAACGCTGGAAGAGAAACGCGAATGAAAACATAGGCGCCACGCCGTCCTTGATGGTGTAGCGATAACTCGCGAGCAAACGCACTGACCACGGTGGCGTGCATTTACCGACTAGCGCCAAAAGCCATTTGCCAAAAGCGACACCGAAAAACCGGAAGACCTCTTCGTCTGACAGATCCTCGATCGCCAGGCCCGCTTCGCCCGGATTAAAGATTTGTTTCGCGAGTAATTTTTCCAGCGCGCTCGAAAAATCAATGGAGTTCGTGCAGTTTTCGCGCACCGCAGCAGCGAGTTTGCCCAAACCCTCGTTGTCCCGTTGCGCCGGCTCGATCTGAGTCGTGATGAAGAACAGCCAGGGATGCGTGCAATGACCGCATTGATACTCCGCGATTCGATTGACCGCGCCGTAATATTCGGAGGTTGCGACATTCAGCACCGGGAAGATCGAATCGCACAGGTCGAGATTGATGATATGGTAGGGTCCCATCTCGCGCATCCGCCGGTAGGCAACCGACTCGATGTTGGCGACGCTCTGCAACCGATCATGGAGCACGTGTGAGCTGCTGATAACGTTCGGCAGCGAATTGACTTCATTGGTCGCCACGTAAATGCGCGAGCCCTCGTGGCCTTCACCAGAGCCGTGGCTGCAATTGAAACCGATGTATTTGATCCAGCATCCGAGCGGCTGCAGGCGCTTCCAAAGCGAGCGCACGTCGAGCAGGTCTTCGCCCGGGAGAACAAGACATTTCAAGGGATGCGGCACCAAAATCTCTTCGGGCGCGTTAAATGGCGCGTCCTCCAGGTCGGTGGTCAGCTTCAAGTAGCGTTTGATCAACTTCTCCGCTTCGAAATTCCACTGGCGATCCCGGATGAACTGCTTCCGCTCACGATGCCACGGCTGAAATTCACGGCGCTTGTGCGCGATATGAATCGGCTCGTTCTGCTGAAAGACGCTCTGAACGAGATCGTCGTCCTCGTTGCTCATGTTTCACCGTCAAACAGCGTGACGTCCAAAATGTCCCGAATGAGCTTTTCTTGATCTTCGAATGAAAGGTCGTCCAAAAGCCCCCATGCGTCGAGAATTTGTGTCACGGCCGTCGCTTTTTTTTCCGCTAGCGCTTGGCGCCGCGCGTCGTGCGGGCTTCTCTTATGCGGATTGGCCGGAGGAATTACATGGCTTTTCCGCAGCGCGAGCTTACCGCCGCGTCGCAGTTTTGTCGCTTCCTTCTCGTCCTTGGTGTCGAGCAGCACGACCTCCGCTACGTCATCCGAACCTCGGGCTTTTGCCTTGGTCTGCGCCAAAGATTCAATCGCTTCCTGCGAGACTGCGCTCTGTTTACTGCGTTTTTCTTCAAGCAGAAACTTCCCCAGCTCTTTCGTCCGATTCGTGAGCTGCCGAATCGCGTTGTGCAGCCATACCACGATCGCTTGATAGTGAGGGTGAGCGGTGTTGAAAGACTCCCGATCGATGTTGATCGCGCCGTCCAATCCCTCGGTCACAAAGATTTCCGCGGTGATTTGCGCCAGCCGGTTCAGCTCCGAAATCTGGTAACCCATGAACGTCGGATCGAACTGCGTTCCCGAGGCATTGCCAACGCGAACGATAACGCCCTGATGTTCCTTGGGCACAACCTTAGGAGTCCAAAAAAGATAAGCTTCGAACTCTAGATCGCCGCCTCTCATCGATTCCGGAATTCGCGATAGGTCGGGCCGATATTTCCCCACGCAAAGCAGCGGTATTTTGATCGAGTTTTTCGTCTGGGGTTGATTGTGAAACGTTAGCGGACGCCTGATTTCGACATCGTCGATCACGACCCGAAAACTGTCACTTGCCGGAAGGGCAGGAGTCGCAAGCCCAATTTTTTTCCGCACGCGCTCCTTTTCCTGGAGCTTCAACTCTATCGCACGGCCCTTGAGCTTATTCTCGATCTGAAAAAATCGGAGTGCGCCGTCCGGTGTAAGATCGAAGGGATGCTCCTCCATGTAGTCGACCGGCGCCCAAAGAGAAATGGTCCACAGCATCCGGAGATAGTTGTCGAACGTCGTGTCCAGACTAGGGCTTTCCTCCTCCGCCGCCGCGACGACCTTGACCGCTTCAACGAGCTGCGCGAAACGCCCCTTGGGATCAGCGGACTCCTTCCACGGAAGTTTGGGTTGAAGCTTGTGGCGGTCGGGGGCGTCCTTTTCGACGCGACCGATGTGAAATCGCGGCGGCTTCATGCTCACCCCGTCCGGCGACGCTTGCTGGAAATCCAATTTCGCCCAATAATCGTCGCTCGCCAGCTCGGCCTTGGTGCGCGGCAGTAACTCCAGAAGCCGGATTTCCGTGCCGTGCGAGTCCAAGTCTGAAGCGGGTTCGGTCCAAATCTTGGCATGTCCCGCCTCGATATCCTTCTGGCCCTCTTTATCCAGCGCCAGCAACCGCTGCTCGGAATAGATTGGCCCCAAGGTGATGTCAGCCACGGTCCGGAACGCCGCGCCCTTAGTCTTGGAGATAATCAAAAAATGCCGCGTGAATTGTGCGACCGAAAACAGGCCGATGCCCATCTTTCCGATTAGCATACGGCCACCGGGACTTTTCGATGGATCGTCTTCGTCTGTATCACCGGTTTCTTTTCCCTCCAATCGTCGTTTCGCGCTGCCCCCGATATGTAGAACCATGTGAGCCAGCGCCTCGGGTGACAGGCCGTGCCCATTGTCGCGAATGCCGATCTGCGAAAAGCGAGGGGCGTCAGTGAGAATGACCACCTCGCGGGCATCGGCGTCGTAGGCGTTGGAAATCAACTCCCGCAGCGCCGACGACGGCTGTCGGTAAATTCCGTCGGTGATCCGAGCGAGCACCCGCTCGTCGGTCTTTAGTTCCTGTGAGACCGCATTGTCCGACCCTTTGGCGTTGGTGATCTTATTTGCGAGGCCGGCCATTGGGTGCTGGTGTCACGTGTTCGATGAGAAACTGCAAGACCGGCACTGCAAGTAGAGGTGGAACTCCGTTCGTCACCTGTTCCATCTGCTTCGAAAATACCCCGTAGACCTTGAACGTGTCAGGAAAGCCTTGAAGCCGCGCGGCTTCACGCACCGTGATGGAGCGCGGTTCGGCATGATGTGCCGGCGGAGCCCGGTGTCCGGAAAAAAGTGTGTTCGCTTGGCGCTCCCCGTGCAAACGGCGGTAAGACATCGGACCAGTGCCCGGAGGGATAGCATCGATCTTTTTCTTCACCTTTGCCGAATGCTGCATCGCGAAATGGTTCGCCAAACCGGGATAAGATTTTTCATCGGAGTAATCGTCCGGCCGGACTTCCGGCGTCGGCAGCCCCGCGAGAACCGCACCCACGGTCACCGCCGGTTTCTTGCGCTTTTCAAGCGCAGCTTCGATCACCTTTTCATCAAGCTTTGTCTTTGTAACCAGAAAAAAAGCACGAACGCGTTTTTGCGCCACCCCGAAATCGGAGGAGTCGAGCACGACCGACGTGACGTGATACTTCTTGTTCAAAACTTCTTCGAACCGTTCGACTCTCTCTCCATATTTCTCCGCCAGAACCATCGAAACATTTTCGACGAGCGCGAATTCAGGTTCCAAGCGAATGATTGCCTGTGCGACGCCAACTAGGACCTTATTGCGAAGATCGCCAGGATCGCGGGAGCCCGCTGCCGAAAACCCTTGGCAGGGTGGGCCGGAAATTATTGCCCAAGGGCGAGGACTGCCAGTCATTGCCAGCACGGCTGCTTCACACTGATCGAGAACTTTGCTCGACCTTACACTGCCTTCTATCGCTTTGGCCCCCGGGAAATTTTTCCCAAACGTTCGGATCGCCGTGGGATTCGTATCAACGCCGGCGCATACAGTTAATCCGAGTGACCGTGCCGCCTCCGAAAGGCCCCCCATTCCGCTACAAAGATCGACGACTCCGCGCGTCGGCGGGGCATCCGCGCAACTTCCAATTGGAATGTCAGTTGCGGGGCGGTTTTCGGTGGAAGATTGAGGTCGGGCGTCGAAACTCACCACCGAGGTTTCAAAGAATTGCATCGTAAATGGCGAGTGCTAATCAAGCAGCAACAACTACTTGCGAACGAACAACAAGTAACGGCTGTTTCAGTTGCCTTCCCCTCCTGCGATCAAACCACCTCTCCCTTCCCTGGCCCATACGTAGGAAGTCGAACGCCACGAATAGACGTTTGCCGCCCGCTCGCCTTTCAGGTCACAGATTCGAACCGCCATTCCGCTTGCGATCTCGACGAGCGCCGACTCGCGAATTCCCCGGACTATCATCGTTTCGCCTTCCGCGCCGTGGATCTCCAAAACATGAAATCCGCCACCGATCAGTTTTCTCGTGATTACCACGCCCGAAACGTCACGCGCCCAACATGCCTGCGGGCTACCACGTCTCGCCTCCCAGTAACTTTCGCAACTGGGGCGGTAGCGACAAAATCTGCATGATTCGACAGACGGGGATGCAAGTTCCGATTCATTGGCACGTCCTGCGCGGACGTTTGCGATAAGTTGATTCGCGTCGATGAGTATGGCCTTCATTCTTTCCGCGAGCTCTTGAGCTTCGACCGGAGCGAAGGGAACAGTAATCGGCTCGCCGTGAAGAGGAAGAACCCGGAGCGTTTTTGGCCACCGACCAAATTGTTCGTGCACCAAATAACTATAAAGCAGCAATTGGATCTTTAACCCTGCACGTAGCTTCCCCTCGCTGTCGTTGACTTGCCCCGTTTTCACATCCGTCACTGCAAGCTCTCCGTCCTCCCAGGTAATTCGATCCAGGCGCCCCACGATCTGACCGTCCCTCGAAACGTTTTCGACCTCAACGGCGCCACTTCGAAAGGAGGTTCGCTCGCGCGGGCGATTCGAAGTTGCCGCTAATCGAGATGCCGCAGCAATGAGCCTGTAGGCGTTAACTTCAAAATCATCGCACGTTCGGAGTAGAGGAATCACGGCGCAATCGAACGGCACACGTTTTAGTTTCTCCTCGTATGCTTCGACCACGATCCGCCATTCGACGCGGATTTCCGCCACGGAGAGGCCGTTGAATGCTCCGCGAGCGGCATCACGCAAAAACGCGTGAGCTAAAACACCAAAATGCGCTTTCGGATGTGTTGGCAGCTGGTGAACAGTCCCGGCCGCACGAAACGCCTCAGAGAGGCGGCACCCCAACAATGCATCCGCTTTGCTGGGGGAAACACTTTTGATCGGCGCGATCCTGACGCTCTCGCTGCCCGTCATTGCAGCCATTGCTGGTAGGCCCAGCTCATGCGTCGCGCTAGGTTAAAGGTATCGGCGAGAATTACGTCATCGGGAGGACCGGCCTCCGCAACAGAAAGCGCAAGGCGGCCAGTCATGACGTCTCTCGACCAAAGCGGATGTATCATTACTCCATTGCGAACGCGGTTATTTGCATCGCGGAACGTAAACCCAGGCAGATCACCGAACGTCGTCGGCGTCCAATGAAAGTTCCCGCAGAGTTGATCACGAAGCTTGCCCGCGTAACTCGGCCAATCCGTCAGCTCGGGAAGAGCGAACGCTTGCGCGAATGGAATATCGGCGTCCAAACCGCATTGATGGGAACCGTCTTTCAGAATTCGCAAGAGACTTAACCCAAGCCGCCAGTCCAGTAGGCCGTGATAAGACAAATTTCGATAGTGTCGGATACAATCCGGACACGAAAGGTCGCACACGTTCCGATGGGCCGCCTTCGTGATCTCTTCGAAGAAAAGATTTTTTCTCCCACCACCCAATGACTCGTCCAGCAACCATTCGAGCCGCTTCGCCATCCAGTCGACGAAACCCGCACCATTCGGCAAGTGGTCGCTCAGGATAATCTCCCCAACAAATCCACCTTCGGGGCGAGGCACCGCCCGAAGGCAGCTAATATCGATTTCATCGGGGTCGATATCCAATTCCATCGCTGCGACATTGCGCAGAATAAATGCAGCAGAATAGTATGCGCCCTTCGCAGATGCCGCCGCTTCGAAGCTGCCCCTCCGCTCTTGCGGATTTGGAACGGGATCAAAAGTTATCCCCGTTGGAATATTAGCCGGCATCAGTCGCAGGAGGTCGGTCACCTTCGGTGCGACCAGCGCCAGCTGCTCGTATTGGTCGCTTTCGGGAGTGAACCGCGCGCCGATCTCAAATCGACTGTCTACCCATTGGCGCGGCAGAGATGGTCTGGGCCTCGGATGCTTTTGAGTGCTCACTAACTGCCCCGAGCGACCGGTGAACAACTCCCCGCGCCGGGTATTCAACCGGTAAACCGTGGAATAGCTCGAGACAGCGAGGGTGTTCGTGCCTGCGACTGGCTCGTCACTATATTCCGCATTTGACTCCGCAATCGTGCTGTTACCCGCCTGAACAAATTCAGAATCGTCTCGGATGTCTTTCCCCTCGGTAAAGTCGGTCCGAAAGCCCGCAGGAACCGCGATAGCGAAACTGTTAAGGCCAGACGCGTGCCGCATTTCTCCGCAACGGGGACAAGTTTGCTCAGGAAAATCGGCCGCCCCGGTTTGCGTGTGCTGACATCTCTCGCAGCGCAACATGAACTGCCGACCAGTTAGCGCATTCCCCGGCGCCGCCTGCACGCCTATCCCCATGTTTAGTATCGCCGGCGTAAAACCGATGGAGGTATAGACTTTCTTGTCCTTGGTTTTCTGCGAACCGGGTGCGAACTCAGTGATTGCGAGGTCTAGGTCGCGTCCAATGGTTTCTGGTTCATTGCTTACATTTACTCCGTGGTAGAGCACCCGTGTTCGGGTTGGCATTCCGAACATCGGCAACACTCCCTCCTCGGCGAGGCGGCTCGCAACTCCTTCATCGGGATACGCCGCACGTTGAATTGCGCGCTCCAATTCCTGGAACAGCTCGTTGCGAGCGTAAGCGGAGAGAGCGTTCGGGCTAAGTTTCGATTCGATGCTCGCTGCCGTTGCTGCCGCTATTTCGTCAACTCGCGGTGATGCTGCGAGGAATTGCATCACGCGCTGGCGGATAGCTGCACTATCGTTCCAGACTTGGGCTGTGCCAAACTCGCCGTGACTATCTGGAGGCGCGTCGGGGCTCTGAGCCCAAGTCACCCCAGCATCAAGAAAAGCCTGACGTAGAGTTTCCTTGGCCATGATACGCTTGGCAATTTCCAGCCGAGAAACCGAAAGGGGCTCGGTCAAATGGGGTCAGGCCGTTCGATGTTCGCGCCGAAAAAAGTCGCAGCGAACTGAGCTGAGTCCACGTATCGCCGGAGCGTCTCGGATCGACGCGTAGGGGATACATTCCGCTTGTAAGGGAGGGCGATGTCGATTTTCCACGCGACGAGTCCGAGGGGGCCTGCCTGTTGCACATAACGCGCGAGATACTTGACGACGGACTCACCGAAACCGGCCGGCTGCCAGTGCACCCACCAGCCTTCGCGCCAGCAGACTTCGGGGACCTGCGCGTGCAAGTCGGGTGCGGCGGCGCGCAGCGCCGCCTCCATGCCGCCGCGCAACCCGGCTTCGACCGCCGCTTTCGGCAGCAGCCAGTCCGGGCGGCGGGCGGCGCGCCAGGCCTTGCCATCCGGCGTGAGTCCGCCGCCGGGCACGATGAAGTGCAGGTGGGGGTGGTGCTGCAACTGGCGTCCCCAATTGTGGAATACCCCGAGCATCCCGAGTTCGGCGCCGAGGTGGCGGGAGCGGGCGGCGACGGATTGCAGCGCGCGCGGCCTCCGTGAAAAATAAATCGAGCAGCACCTCGGGCCGCGCGGCGAAGATCGGCCGCAGCTCCTCCGGCACTGTGAAGGTCACTAGGAAATACGGCACCGGCAGCAGTCGGTCGGTCTGTTTTTGGGTCCACTCCGCGGTGCGCTCCCCGCCGCAGCGGGGGCAGGCCCGGTTATGACAAATATGATATGCGAAATCGGACTGGTCGCATGCGGTGCAGCGATAGAGATGCCCGCCCAAGGCGGGCGTGCGGCAGCGCATAATCGCGAGCAAGGCACGGCGTTGCGCCGGCGTGAGTGGTGGGCGGCAAACGGGGTCAGGCCGTTCGATGTTCGGAACAGCAGACACGAGCCGGCCCACTCTGCCGACAAGCCTCACGAACATCGAACGGCCTGACCCCGTTGACCCCGTTCCCGCCATCGAAAACAAGGAGGCGTGGCTCGTGACCGTGTGCCGCCGCAACGCGTTCAAGGCCCTCTCCCGCGCGCGCCGCACCACCGGTCTGAACGAAGCGCAGTGGGAAACGCTGCCCGACAACAGCGCGGTCCCGAGCGCCGAGGTGCTGGAGAAAAAGGAACGCGCAATGCTGGTACTCGGACACCTCGAAGCGCTCCCCGAGAAACAGCGCGAAGTGATGCGGCTGTATTATGTGGCCGCGCTGAAGCCCGCGCAGATTGCCAAAGTCCTCGGCGAGAAAACCAACAACATCCATCAACTCCACTTTGCCGGCCTCGCATCGCTGAGGAGGAAAATGGCGGCGGAGCCGAAACGCGCATGAACCCGGAACGACGCGAGGAACTGGCCGGCCGCCTCATCGACGGCGCACTCAACTCCGACGAAAAAGCGGAACTGGCTCGATTAGCGGAGGCCGACACTGAGTTCGCGCAAGAACTCGCCGCTGTGCAGGCGCTCGACACGGAGGCCGCCGAAGCAGGCAGCTGGCTGCGTCACCACCCGGCGCTCACGCTCGACCGCGCAGCGCTCGACACAATCTCCGGGGTGGCGGCGCGGCGCAAACCGAGGCGCGCGCTCGCCTGGTGGGCGGGCGGCGTGCTGGCCGCCGCGGCGGCCGTGGTGATCGTGGTTATTCCCACCGGAACTCCTGCTCCGAACGCAAGCGCACCGCGCGACGGCGCAGTGCTCTTCGCGCAAGTCCTCGCGAAAGTGCCCGCAACGCGCATCGGCGTGTGGGAGACCAGCCCCGGCACCGTGAAAGCCTGTCTCTGGATCGCCGAGGAAGAATGGCGAGCGCTCGGCGCCGCCGACCGCGCGGCCCTCATCACCCACCTGCGCGCTCAGGTGCCGGCGATGCGCGCCGCAACCACCACCTTTGCCGGCTTGCCCGCCACCGATCCCGCTTACGCGCGCCGACTCGCCGCCGTCGCAGCGCTGCCCGCAGAAGCCCACGTCATCATGGGCCTCGTGCGACAGGGCGACGCGTGGGTGCGAAGTCGCATCCTTGAGGAAGCGGGGTGAGCCACCACGGAAAGAGCCTGTAGCGAAGACGGGGTGGCGCTCGGAGATTAAGCTCACCCGGATGAACCAAATCACTTCACAAACGCGATCCGCGCTTTCAGCTCCGGCCAGTAGCGGCTCGCCTCCAGTTGTTCGGTAAACTCGCACCGAAAATCTTCCTTCCCAGCTACCCCCGGCGGTCACGCCTGCTCAAACAGCGCCCACGCTTCGCGCGCGTTTCCCGTGTAGAGCAGCTCCAGCATATCGTCCCACAAACCGACTGGAGGCTTCCTGCGCAAAGGCAGTCCCAGCGCGAGGGCGAAGGAGGGTGAACTTGGAACGAGTATCACGAGCGACGGCATCCCGAGTCTCGTCGTGAAGGAGTGGACCGGTGGAGCGCATTGCTGCTTTCGGCTACATCTGTGCGGCGGGCCAACTGTCGATATTCGAGGATGAAGCGATATCCCCCAGCCTCGTTGTCCGCCGTCGGCAGAAAGGTTTGGACGACATAAACGCCGACAGTGCATTCAACCTCTAATTGCCAGGTGCGATCTTTGCCCTCCCTTATGAGCGCGGAATCGTACCGAGCCCCGCGGTTTCAGGATCAGCGTGTGGCCGGGTGTCATGGGTGGGAGCGACGATTGCGATCAGCCTGCACGGTGCACTCCCACGTATGCCGGCGGCGTGCCGATCACACGGGAGCATTGGCACCAGCGAGTAAGAGTCGCAAAATCAAAAAGCGCATGACGATAGGCTCTACCATAGGAGAGCCGGTCGCTCATATTTTCTTGGGGCC
>Ga0163144_10014529_pt1 | contig 16334 bp, 11 predicted proteins | sample OliLak19BULKMAT1_FD_123175 | JGI IMG/M metagenome (GOLD analysis project Ga0163144, IMG submission 123175) | Freshwater microbial mat bacterial communities from Lake Vanda, McMurdo Dry Valleys, Antarctica - Oligotrophic Lake LV.19.BULKMAT1 | ecosystem: Environmental > Aquatic > Freshwater >... | reverse complement strand
ATAGATTGCTAGAACGCATAGTAGCAATGAAGATATCCATAACAAAATTATGGCGATTTGGGCTGTAGTTGGTGAAAAAAAGGTAGTAATGTTCGGAAATAATGTTTGTAACAATATTGATACGAAAATTAATGTTACTCCGGACATTATGTAAGCTGCTGGAATAAGCAGTATTAATATTAGATAAGTTCGTTTTTGCAATGAATACTTCATATATTTAATTGTAAGCTTTTTCCATATTAGATTAAATAACTTTTAATGTGTAGCGTAAATAGATTCAAAATTGCTATGGTATACTTTGTTGATGAAATTTATAATGCTGGTTTTTGTGGTTTTAATTTCTATTGGCACTGGTTTTTATTTTCTTTATCCTCGTGAATATTCAGAACTTTTGGATCCTGTTGTTGAATTAGGAAAAAATACAAATGCCGCTGTCGCGGGAGATTCGATTGAAGTTGACAGTAGTTTACCTGTTTCTTGCGTTTTGTCGTATGGAACTTTTTTTGTTGATCAAAATTCTTGTGATGAATTGAATGCTTTTGATGAGGGTGAAAAGTCAGGAGAGTCTGTAACTTGTGAAGTTAAAGATGGGACTTTTTTGGTATCTGAAAAAGAGTGTCAGATTCTAAAAAATTCAAAAGGAAGCCGCGATATTATGAGAAGGATTGATTAGAATACATCTCTAAACCTACTTTGATATGTTTTACGGCGACACGTTTCGCGCACTCCAAGAGTGTTTATCCGTTTCACGGAAGGCGCAATTTATGCGCGTAGAAACTCTGACTCGCCTTTTGTATGGCTCGTAAGGTCGCTTTTAAAACATATCTGCAGGGTTTAGAGATAACTCCTACTTTTATCGTGAAGAATTTGTTTTTACGTGAGTAAGTACGTCAACTTTTTGATATGTTTTTTGGATTATGCCTTTTGGATCTATTAAAAAATAAACCCTATGCATTCCAAAATATTCTTTACCCATGAATTTCTTTGGTCCCCAGACTCCATATTTTTGTGCGGTTTGTGTTGTGGTGTCTGATAAAAGTGTGAAAGGAAGCTGGTGTTTTTCTTGAAATTTTTTGTGACTTTTGGTTGAGTCTTTGCTAATTCCTAAAACTTTAATTCCAGCGTCTTGAAATTATTTGTATGAATCGCGAACTCCACAGGCTTGGGTCGTACATCCTGGAGTGTCATCTTTTGGATAGAAATATATTAGCAGCCATGCTCCTTTGTATTCTGACAAGGAATGGTTTGTGTTGTCTTGATCAGGTAATGAAAGTCTGGGGCTTGTGAATTTGGGGTCAGGGGATTGAGCATGAGGATATTTTATCATTAATTTAGTACAATTAGGATATGAAATTCTCAGAACTTGCGAATTATTTTTCTCAACTTGAGGCGACGAGTAAGAGACTTGAACTGATCGATATTCTTTCAACATTATTTAAGAAAGTTAAGAATCCAGAAGACGCGCGCCAAGTGACTTATCTCTTGCAAGGTCGTGTGGCTGCTTTTTATGAGCCTGTCGAGTTTGGGATTGGAGAACGACTTTTGGAAAAAGCTATTGCACAGGCGTATTCTGTTGAAATTGAAAAAGTTAAAAATCTAAATGGCAAACTTGGAGATGTTGCACTAGTCGCCGAAAGCGAGGCTGAAAGAACAAATTGTAATGGAACTGGCTTAAAAATTAAGGAAGTGTTTGAAAGTCTTCAGAAAATAACTAAAACTTTTGGTGAAGGTGCTGTTGAGGGGAAAGTAGGTTTGCTTGCTGAAATTTTGTCAAAAGCTGACCCGCTTGAAGCGAAATATGTAATGCGAATTGTTTCAGGAAGATTAAGACTCGGTGTCGGGGATATGACAATATTGGAAGCGTTTGCACTTTCTCGGTTGGGTGACCGGAAATATCGCAAGGAGTTGGAGCGAGCGTACAATGAAATTTCTGATTTGGGGGTTATCGCCCAGACTCTGTGGGGAAGCGAGCTAAGTGGCAAAGAGAAGAATAGTTTGACGCTGCTTTCATCTATGAATCAATTAAAGATTTCTGTCGGTCGGCCTGTGCGCAGTGAGCTCTGTGAGCGACTTGCCAGTCCTGAAAAAACGATTGAAAAAATGGGTGCAGTTGTTGCGCAATTTAAATTTGATGGATTTCGAACGCAGATGCATTTTGACCGCAAAAAAAATATCTGCAAACTGTATTCGAGAAACTTAGAAGAGACAACAAATGCTTTTCCGGAATTGACCTCTGCTTTGTTCGCGCAGATTGATGCTGACTCCGTGATTTTGGATTCAGAGGCTCTAGCATATCACCCAGAATCTGAAGAATTTTTCCCTTTTCAAGAAACAACAAAACGAAGAAGAAAATATGATATAGCAGAAATGGCTGAACAATTGCCACTTAAGGCATTTGTTTTTGATATTTTGTATAAAGATGGTGAGGCACTAATTGATCTTCCACTTAACGAAAGATTAAAGATTTTGTCTGATACTGTGAAGGGGGTAGGCGGTAGGGTCAAGGGGAAAGTTAATGAAAATGATACATTGATTGTTACAGAATCTAGATTGATTAGTGATGGTGAAACACTTGGTTTAATGCTGAATGAAGCTCTTACTACTGGGCTTGAAGGTTTGGTCGTTAAAAAAGAAGATTCTATGTATGAAGCTGGTGCTAGAAATTTTAATTGGGTAAAGCTGAAGCATGACGCTTCGGAGCATCTGAACGACACTGTTGACTGTGTAGTTTTGGGATATATCTACGGAAGGGGTAAACGTGTGGCTTTTGGAGTCGGGGCGCTTTTGGTGGGCGTATATGACAAGGAACGAGATGTTTTTGTGAGTATTTCAAAAATTGGTACAGGACTGACTGATTTAGAGTGGGTCGAGGTGAGAAAACGATGTGATGATTTGGTCTCAAAGGAAAGGCCTGCAAGAATCGAAAGTGCGATTGTGCCATCTGTTTGGGTAGAGCCTCAAGTAGTGATTGAAGTTTTGGCTGATGAGATTACAAGATCTCCTCTACATACCGCTGGGCAAACTGAAACTGAACCTGGTTATGCTTTGCGTTTTCCAAGATTAATAACTTTTCGCGATCATGACAAAAGGCCAGAAGATGCGACGAGTGTTGAAGAGGTGAGGGAGCTATTTAAAATACAAGGAAAAAAGGATTAACATGTCAAATAATGAACGAGATAAAAATGATTTAACTGATTTTATTATTCATGAAGCAGCTAACAAAGTTAGAATTGATCATCCAGAATGACTGCCAAACGGAGAAGAATTAGAAAGCTTAATTTTGAAAGAAGCTAAAAGAATTATATCGAGTCAAAATGATGCAAAAAATAGTTAATATGAACAAAATAATAATATTTGATTTTGATGGTACAATAGCGGATACTTTTTCGACTGTTTGTGCAATTGTGAATAGTTTGTCAGAGGAGTATGGATTTGAAAAATTGGGCGTTGAGGATATTTCTGCTTTACGACATTTGAAAGCTCAGGAGTTGCTTAAAGTATTCCATATATCACTCTTTAGAATTCCGTCGTTTATTCTTAAAGTAAAAACTTTACTAGGGGAACAAGTTGCTACTCTCAGGACATTTGTTGGGATACCTGATGCTTTGCTGGCACTAAAGAAGCACGGATATATTATGGGTATTTTGTCGTCGAATTCGGAAGAAACAATTAGAAAATTTTTATTGAATAATGATTTGAATTGTTTTGATTTTGTATATTCAGAAAAAGATTTATTCGGCAAAGCTCGGATATTAAAAAAATTAATGAAAAGTCGTGGATTTGAAGAAAATAATGTAGTTTATATAGGGGACGAAACTCGAGACGTTGAGGCTGCACATCGCGCTAATGTAAAAGTTATTTCAGTAGGATGGGGTTTTAATACAATTAGTGCTTTGGAGAATATGAAGCCTAATGTATTGATTTCTGAACCGTCGGAATTGGTAGCTGCTGTTTCTAGTTTGGATTAATTTGATTTTCTAGATAAAGAAAATATATTCCCCATACCATATCGTTTACAGATCTATAAAACGGCAACTGGTATTTTTGGCCATTTGGTGCGTAAAGCTCTGGAAATCCTTTATACTCGACAATGTTTTGATTGTATTTATTTAGATCGGATTTTGCCTGAGTTAGATAATCATCGTTTTTATCAATTGTGCCAATTGTACTTAGTAAATCGATATATATCATTCCCCAATAGCTCCAAATGGTAGTGCCTGTATAATTTGGCGCGAGAATACGAACTGGTAGGTGCTCTTTTTTTGGAATTCTAATCTCTGTAGTTTTCAAGGGAAATGGTTTGTCGAGATTATTTTTTTGGATATATTTAATAATTTTTTCTAAATATGTTTTGTCATTCGTCTCGTTTGGGTCGAGCATTCCCATCTCAACTGCTATTAGTTGGTCTGCCGAGAAAAAGGGAATACAGATATCTTTACTTTCTGGATTGCAAGATTGACTCGGAATTTCATCATAAAATATTCCAGATTGCTCGCCCCATCTGTTTTGAAGTAGGGTCTTTTTTACCTCGTCTGCCTTTTTGTTCCAATCTGAATGTATATTTAATTTTGAGTTTAGATTGTAGACAGAATAAAGCATGACATTGTCGTAAAATGATGATTTTCTAATCCACGAATCTTTGATGCCACTCAAAACGATATCTTCTTTTATTAATTTTGTCTGAGTATCGGTGTATGAATTTACATACAATTCTGATTGTGCTTTCAAAAATGTCCTATATTTTTGAAGCATAGTGTTTGCCTGATCTGCGATTGTATCTAACTCTTTCTGTTCGTCTAACGAGAGGGGGAAAGGGGTTTTTTGTTGGTTTATATTATTTAATTGGTCGAGAATTTTTAGAAGTGATGGCAAACTATCTGAAGGCGCAGCATAAATATTTATCGGAACATATTTTCCATTTTCAAGCTGTACTATTGTAGTTGTAATTTGGTCGTATGACTGAAACACGGATAGCGCGACTTCAGTTGATCTGGTCATTAATTTAACCCTATCGAGCCATTGATTTGCATTGGTTGCGGCTTTTGGGGAAATTAGTTTATTTGCAAACGTTCCAAGATTTCTTACGTAAAAATCTGTGTAGTGTCCACCTGTGTACAAGTAGTTGTTTTTAGTTCTTTCACTTATAATATTTTCTAGGATTTGATTTGCACTTTCACCTTGGATTATTGTGTCCTTTTGATTTAAAGATTTGTATGCGATTTTGCGCGCAGCGTAAGCATAGGCTTGTGCTTTTGCTATTGGGCCTTGGCTAATTGGTAAACTTGGGAAAATTAATAATATGAATAGTATTATTATAGTTGAACTGAAAATTGAAAGAATTGTCCAGAAAATAAATATTTTTAAAATTGTTTTATAGTTTAGTTTTTTAAATTTTTTGTTATTTGGTTTTAAGATCTTTTCTGATTTCATATCTAATGTACTATAATATACTAAATAATTATGTTTCGTCTTGATAAATCTACATTTGAGTATATGAAGGATCTTTCAGATCCAGATGTTCGCTCATCGACTGATCTTGAATCATTGGAGTTGAAACGACAAATAATTCGTACAAATTTATTGACGCTGGTTGTTGGCACATTTGTTGTTGGAACAATAATTGTTTTATTCATATTTTATTTGCCGGGTTTGTTTACTGTTTTTGAACAGATTCTCTTGTATTATTTTGCGAGTATTTTTTCTTATTGGCAATTATTACTCGGGGTATTTTTTGTTTTAGTTGTGATATTTTATTTATCATCAAAGCATTCTTGACACATACTGTTTTGTAATCCTACACTATTCTTATTAGAATTATTTTAATAGGGGGGTCAATGAAATTTGGAAAATATATCCTTGGAAGCACTATAATCGGACTTTTTATCTATGTTTTTTTGTTTGGTTCGAGTATATCAACAAACGCTAGTAGTAAAACAATTAATATTCTTGCTACGGGAGTCTTCTCAAGTTCAACGCCTTGGCCTATGATCCCAGGACAATATATAAATATTGAGAATGAAGATACTGCTGACCATTTAGTTAGTATTTATCATGAGGCTGAAGCTTCGCCTTTTAAAGCTACTACATTGCCTGCAAAAATGGCGAGTGCTTCTCCTGCAGCTTTAAAATATACTTTTAAATCAAGTGACCCTGTAGGGCAATATTCGTATGTTCTAGATACAAATGTTAGCACTGGCACATTTTCGTTTGCCATAGCTTCATCGACAGCTAGCGCGAGTGCGACAGGAAGCGCAACGGCAACAGCTACTCCTACAATAACGCCAACTGCTTCACCCTCAATGAGTCCAAGCACTACACCTTCTGTTACGCCAACAAGCTCTCCAACATCGACGCCAACTGTGTCTCCAAATCCAACGGTTGTTCCTAGCGTAACGCCGACTAGCACTCCGAGTCCAACAATTGTACCAACTGTTTCGCCAACTTTATCTCCGACTGCTATTCCGACTGCGTCTCCAACTCCAGTTGCAACTGCTAGCCCAACATTAGTACCGACTGGATCTCCAACGGCAACACCGACAGTATCACCAACTCCTACACTAACCCCGAGTCCAACTGTAGCTCCAACAGCTACTCCTATCCCTACCGCTAGTCCAACTAGCTCACCTTCACAAGTACCTAGCCCGACTCCGACTATAGCACCTAGTCCAACGGTAGTTCCGACTGTTAGCCCGACGCCTACTTTGACTCCTTCACCGACCACTAGTCCAACTCAAAGTCCTGTTCCATCTGCAACTCCAAATCCTACAGGTTCGTCAACTCCGACACCAGGGGGTCAAGTCTTACCAGCCTTTTCAATATTTAGACCGACTACTTGTTCTACGAGTATTGATTTAAACGGAAAATTATTAACCGAGAAACTCTCTCCAATTTTTCTAAAACAAGGAGTTTGGACGATCGAATCGAATAATAACATTAATGGACTAATAAATGTTGGAGCTCGATTGAACTCAATTAGAACTGTAAATTTATTGTTTGGTGGAAATCCCTTTTTTGGGGCTGACAAAACAGTTTTGACAAATGAGTTTCAAACTTTTAAGGGACTGACTCTAAATGATGTTTTGGTCACAGCTAAGACCTCATGGTGTTCTAGATAGTTAAGTTTATAATTTTTCAGGATTTAAATGGCGAAAGAATTATTTTCGCCATTTTTATTGCTCTCTTCACAAAAAAGCCTTTTTAGGCTATAAGTTGACTATGGAATTAGAAAGTTTTCGTTTGAATATTCGAATCTTCACAGATACGACTGATTCTGAAATTCACAATCAAGCAATAATTGATATGTTTGATCCTTTGGATCTTGATCTAGAGTATAAAACTCTTGCTTCAAAGGGTAATATTCAAAAAGTTCTTGATATATTTTCGTCTTTTTCTGAGACTAGCGATGAGGAGCTTTTTGGCGAATATGAGTCAAAGCGCATGGAGCAGGTTGGTGTTTTGAGTCAAGAGTATTTTGCTAAAAAAGATTTTAGTTCTTTTTCTCAGCTTATTTTTCAATTGACCGTTGAATCTATAAATGAAAATTATGATTTGGGCGTTGAGGATCTGAGCCTACTGGATATTTCCAAGCTTTATGAAAAAATTCCGGAGGATATTTATTTGCAGGTCTTTCTTCTTGAAAATATGGCAAATCCATCGCGCTTTAATTGGAATCGAGATTTGAATATTATTGCTCAGTCACTTTTTGCTTTGACTGTTTGTTTTAGTGATATTTATGCTTTTTTGAGCGATGATGCTGATGAGGAATTTTTGGCGGATTAGATTGTTAATCCTAAAGGGATTTTGACATAATAAATTTAAAACCTCCCTTGATAACTTTTTTAACGCTCCGGCATCAGACTTGTCAATGAATATTTGATAGAAGTCTTCTGAGTCGCTATAAAAAGTTATACTGCGGCGGTTTTAAAAAATGATTTAGAGATTACTTCTATTCAATCTTCTCTGTTGCTTCGCGATTTTCTTCGGTTATTACTTCTGGTGTACTTTTTTGAATAGTCTTAAGTTTTCGCTTGAACTTTGAGGAAATTTTTGTCCAAATAATTTCTGGAACTCTAAATAGATGCAGAAACAAAAATATTGTCGCAATAATCGAAACTATAATTACTGTTATTTCTGATGGAGTTTGTTCTATTTTTAGTTCGATTTCTGAATCTTTTTTGATAGGAGGAAGTTTGATTCCCATGAATCTTGGTCCTGCAGTATAGACTTTTAGTTCGGTTTTTTTGTTGTCTGGGTTTTTTAAATACGCATGCCATTTTGGGTGATAAGCTTCTCTCCAATAAAGAATTGAAGGTACATTTTTTTCGTCCTGAAGAGTGAATGTTAGGTGGTCCGGATTTTGGCGAGTGATTTGAAACTTTGATTCGATTTCTGTATCCGGACTCTTTTTTGGAAGTAACCAAGTAAATAAAGATTTTAACAGTTGGATTTGTTGTTGATTTTCGTTGTGATTTCCTTCGATATAGGCGACTATGTTGTATCCTGACCAGACTACTTTCCCTTTGCCGTAGCTTTTGGTCATCAAAACTGGGGATCCATTTGACTGAACAATTACTTTGCCGTCTTCTCTAACATCTTGGGCTACCGACGAGGCCCATTGAGATCCTCGGATACCTGTTTCGCCTAATTGATTTGTTTCTGGTTGAAAATTAATTTCTTTAGTGTTGTCGAGAACGAATTGAGACTTCAGAGGGAGTGTTTTCCACTCTAAGCCGTTGGTCGGGAAGTATGGTGGCAATTTTTTGCCTTGCCAATCTGGGTTGTTAAATTGCCAACCTGTATCGATAAAGATACTGCCACCCTGTTTTACATATTTTTCAATTAAATCATAGGCGCTATTTTGATCTCTATATTTATATCCACTCATAACAATTAATGGGAATTTTTTTAGTTCATCTAGCGAGTAGTCATCGATTTGGTTGGTTCCATTAAAAAGGATGGCGTCGTCATAAGAGAGAGTTCCGACCGAGGCATTTTTGAGAAATTGATCGTAGAGAAATTTGTCTTGATTTCCGATAAATAGTACGGAAGGTCTTTCTGTCCATGTTGCTAGACCCGCGTGGTTTTTAAATCTATACCAGTTTCCAATCTCTAGCCTTTCCCATTCTGGATTGTCGTCGTAAAGAATTTTTGCAGTGTTTGAATTTGTTTCTGCGAGCACATATTGATAGCCAAACCATTTTGCCAACTCAGACAGAATATTGTTTCTTTGATAAATAGGGTAGTCAACGTACATGACTGCGGTTTGAAAATTTTGGAGTCCACTGAATAGGATTAAATTTGCAACGTATGCTTGAGTTGTTGAAACTTCGGTTAGAAGTGGCGCACGCATAACTAGTGATCCGCTAAGTCCTGAAATGTCCATTCTTGAATATAGGGGCCTTTGTTCAATATGGGAAAAAGATAGATCCTCGGAAAAGTCACCAAAAGGATTTTGATCAAGATCTAGTTTTGGCCAATTTGAAGGGTCTAACTGTGTAATTGGATTTTCTATTTGATTGTCTGATTGCCAAATATTTGTAAGGTCTACTTTGCGATTTCCAAAATAAACTTGATATGGATATTGAGAGTTGTAGACTTTTTGAATGCTGTCTTTTTTTGGAATATCAATTGGACCTAGTTTGTTTTGATAATCGATTGAATAGATTGTTGTTATGAAAATCCATATCATTGCCGGCACAACTATTAACGGACGTAGAATGTATTTCCAAGGAACATCTAAAAAGGGTGAGATTTTTTTTGTAATAAAGTCTGGAAGAATTAACAAGACATCTATTAACATAAAGATTCCATACGCGGCTGTAATAGGAGCAAGGAGTCTTGCAGCTGCCCAGGCAGGACGATTGCCAAAAAACATTGCACCAGCGCCACCTGTTGTGTTTGTCACGAATTGAACAAAATATCCAATTACGCCAGATTCGTTTGGAGAGTATGCAAAAAATCCCCAAACTGCGAGGATTGCAAACGCAATAATTTTCCTCGAGCGAATCCATCCTAAAATTAATCCGCATAACACGAAAAACCAAACGTAAGGAGGCATGAAGTATCCTTGGAAGACAAATCTTTGATCAGGGAAATCAATTGTTTCGATTCCTAAAGTTTGCTTGAGAGTTGGAAAGTTTCCTTCAAGTTTTTCGAATTTAAATATTTTGGTAGGATCTGAGGGTCCAACTGTAATTAAATTGACGCTTGATCCTCCTTTTGAAGTTTGGATCCCGTAGTCGCGAAACTGAAAGAATCTCCAGCCGAAAAGTATGAAAGTGCAAATGGCGACTGAAAGAATAACTATTCCCGCTGTTTTGAAAGCGTCAACTCCTGTTTTAAAACTTTGGATTAATGTTTTGATAATCAAAAGCATCGCAAAAATATTGGTTATTGCCAGTCCAGTCATAAAGTGCGTGTGATAGGCTAATGCATAAAAAATAGCTGCACAAATTAAGGCTAATCTTTTTTGCCAAGTCGTGATTTTTTTGAAACTTAAATCTATAAACCAATCTAAGAAAATGACAGCGGGGGCGACAAACATGTATGAAACACCTTCAGCGAAAAATCCCCATTTGTCAGTCCAATATCTGCTAATTGGTGAGACTAGGTAGAAGTATACTGCTATAAGGCCAATTAAAATTCGTATTGGTTTTTGTTTTGGATATTCAAGTCTGAAAAAACAGATTAAAATTATTCCAATTGCTGAAAGAAGAAATGATGCGTCTTTGACTAAGCTAAAACTCATTTGGAGATTTATATTTGTAAAATGGTGCACTGCTACAACCATATAGTGCGCTAGCCATTGGTACCCTGAGGTAAAGGAAACTCCTGCTCCTTGTTCTGGAAACCAGAATGGAAGTGAGGGAAAATATTTATCCATCCAAACAATATATCCATATGCGCTTGTTGCATCGTTCCCAAAGGAGTTACCTCCAACGTCGTCGGTTTGAACAACGCTTGGGTCAATCTTTGAAGGAAACGATGTATATATACTGGTTTGAAAAAAATATACTAAAAAAACAATAAATGTAATTGAAATCGCGAGCAAAATTAGATTCGAAATGCTTAATATAGCTTTTAGAAATATAATTGCGATTTTTTTTACTTTTTCCATAGGGCAGATTGGGTAAGTATATACAACTAGAATATGAGTATATCAGTGGGTAGGTTTATTTAGAATGGTATTTTGAATTGTATCTAAAATTATTTGTTTGTGTTTTTGAATTGAAAAATTTTCTAAAGCGTCTTCGCGCGCATTCACGGAAAATTGTTTATTTAAGTTTGTATCGGAAAGTAACAGAATTATTTTGTCTGAGAATAATTGGAGATTTGTCAGAGGTATTTTAAAGCCCGTTTTGCCCTCTTTAATATTTTTTCTTGGTCCTGCCGAGTCCCAAACTACTGCGGGTGTACCGTTTGCAATTGATTGGATTACTCCTTTACCGTAGTCTTCTTCGGGTGCTGTATAGACGTATACTGCCGCGTGTTTGTAATAATCGATTATTTGCGGCTCAGAGATTAGACCGGTGAAGATTATTAAATCGTTTAAATTGTATTTGTCCATCAGTGCTAATAGACTTTTTGTGTATTCGGTTGGACTTCCTGTTATTACTAAAAGTGGCGTCTTTTGATTTATATTACTAAATTTTTCCCGAATAATTTTCAGAACTTCTACTGCGTATTCAAACTTTTTTTTGGGTTCGTGTCTATTTGTAAGTAGTATAAATGGTTTTTGGACTGGAAAATTTCCGTTGAATTTGTCGATTGAATTTAATTCTTGCTCCGAGATTACTTTGGCGCCAGCTTGAGCGTTAATAATTTCTCGTTTGTAAATATTTTTGAAAAGTTGAACTGAATAATCACCTTCACTTAGAACTGCAGCGGCTTTTTTGATTACTGCGCTGTCTAGCTTGAATAATATTGGTTTTGTTTGTGCAAGAATTATTTTTCCAATTAATGAAAAATTTTTTCGTTCTTTAAACTCTGTGTCTATTTTTCTAGGGTAGAGAATTGCGAGAGGATAGGGCATATATATAATATATGGTTTTCTATGAATCAATGAGGCTACATATGCAAAGAATGGCCCTGACTGGTTGGCGCCGTAAAAAATACTAGCTTTTCTAAAGCGAAGCAGTAAAATTGGAGAAAGAATTGCTGTAATGATAGGATAAAATTCACGAGGAATGAATTTGAAATAGGGAAGAAATGAATGAATATTATAGTCATTAATTTTTTCAGGAAAACAATTTTTTTTGTTGACAATCGAGGCCCAGCACTGGTATGAATAGTTTTCTTGGTTTAGATAATCCATTACTTCAAAAAGTGTGTGTTCCGCTCCGCCTGAAACACAAAATTCATGATGAAATAGGATTATGTTTTTTTTCATTCTTTTTAAAGTTCACAATTTTATTTAATATTGGCAAATGTAGATTGATAATATATAAGGGCAGCGAAAGAATACCAAATATTGTTAATAAATAGATAGCATTGTCAAAAAATGAATTGCGGACTTCAAGCGTTACTGTTGCGCCATCTTGCACTGGCGGTAGAACAACCCCGGTCATTCGAGGACCTGCTCTGTAGATGTCTAAATCATAATTGTGATTATTATTTTTTAGAGTGGCATGCCATTTGGGGTGGAATGACTCTCTCCAGTAAAATGTTGTTTTTTTGTCCGTAGTTTTATTTAATTTAAAGTGGATTAGGTCTGGATTTGGTCTGTCGATTTGTATTGGATAGGATTCGGACTCACACAGATTTTCAGTAGAATTGTCTGACGGGCAATTTGGTAGGAGCCAGTTTAGCGCTTTTGCGAATAGTTCTATTTCTCCGGCGTTTTGATTTTTTGCTCCTTCTATGTGCGGAATGATGTTGATTCCTGACCAAACGAGCTTTCCTTTTTGATAATTTCTTGCGATCATTACAGGATTTCCTTCGGTGTAGAGAAGTACGGATGAGTCGCTTCTTGTATCTGATGCTGTTGAAACTCCCCATTTAGCTCCAGTGAGACTGAGTATTCCTAGATCTTTTTGTGTTGGCTGGTAATTTAATTTTGAAGTATCGTCTATTGTGAGAGTTGCATTTTTGCTTGGATCTTTCCATTCTAGTTTGTTGGTTGGGAAAAACTCTGGAACATTGGTTAGAATTTGTGAATCGTCGTTTTGATATTGCCATCCTGTATCAATAAATACACTTCCACCTTGCTTTATGTACTGGTCAATTAAATCGTGTGCTTTTGCTGCATTTTTGTATTTGTAACCTGAAAGGATTAAGAGATTGAATTGTTTTAATTCTTCTAAAGTATGATTTTCTACAAGAGATTTTCCGTTGTATAGAATACCTTTTTGATAAGGTAAAACTCCGATATTTGCTAGTTTAAAAAATTGATCATAAGTAAATTTACTTTGATCTGAGATAAATAGTACTTTCGGATTATTTCCCCAAGTCGTCAGGCTTGTTGGTTTTGTAAATTCTCTCCAATCACCTTTGTCAATTTTTTTCCAATTTGGATCGTTGTCATAAAGCGCTGTTGCATTTGGTGAATTGGTGGTTGCGTTTATGTATTGATAACCGAAATATTGTGCCAGCTCTGTCAGTATTCCTGGCTTTTGATAAATTGGTTGGTCTGAGTACATCACTGATGATTGATAATTCCAAAGGGCTGAATTAAGCGAAAGCTGGTTTATATATACTTGGGTTGTTGAAAGAGGAGTGATTAGAGGTGATCTCATCAATATTGACCCACTTAAGCCAGAAAGATCATATCTTGATTGGAGTGGATTTTTCGGAAGGTGGGCGAATTCTTCTTTTTCTTTTTCTGTTACCTGATTAGTTTCTTCAAGCGCGATTTGCGGCCAATTTTGGGGATAAAGTTGTTCTTTAAATGGACGGTTAAAATTTATACACCAAGGAGCTGAATTTGATTGCATCGCGCTATTTAAAGAATTGCAATGATTGTTTAGAGTTTCTAGTAGCGGTCTGTCCGGATCGTTTCCTTTTTCAAGCGCTTGGCAAAATGGCTGAAACTCGACTGAGTATTCGTGATTATTTTGACAGAATTTTTTGAGTTCAGTAATATCGATTCGCGCAAGAAACGGATCGGTGTCTTTTAGTAAGTCATAATTTTCGTCACGTATTCTCCAAATATCCCTTGAATCTATATTTCGTCTGCCTGCTGTTAAAACAAAAATATTTGGAGTTTTTAGGTAATTTATTGTAGAACTGTAAGATTTTAGCTGATAGCCGAAAATATTTTTATTGAGTTCTATAGAATTAATAGCGAAAAATAGAATAATAACCATTGCCGGAATAATTATTAGTGGTTTTAAAATATGGCTTGAGACAAAACCTGTATATTTTGATATTTTTCTGAGTAAAAAATCTGGTAGCCAGAGCAATAGATCTGGAATTAAAAATATTCCGTAGGCTGCTACTAGGGGTAATAGTATGCGATATACTGTCCAGACGGATCTAAAATTAATAATTTGAGCGAATGGACCCAAAAGATAAGTTGTATTGATTACACTAGTCACAGAGTAGGAGAAAAAACCGTAAAGAACTGTTAAACTCATTGTCCAGATTTTTTTGGATCTTGTCCATGAAAAAATTAGTGATACTAAAGCAAAAAGCCAGATCGTAAGGGGAACAGAGTATCCGTCAAAAATAAACCTAGCGTCTGGAAAGCTGATAAATTCTAATTGAGTGATTTGGCCTAAACTGGGTTTGTTTAGATCTTTAGCATTTTGAGCGCTAAATATATCTCCAGCAAATCCTCCTTTTGCAACTTGTTTTGAGTAATCTAAATATGAAAAAAGTCGCCATCCTGAAAAAAGGAGAAAGATTAGTATAAGGGATAGACCTGATTTTATTCCTAAAAATAGGGCGGATTTTATTTGTAAAAATTTTCGAGATTTCTGTTTTTTCTTTGAAACGGCTAATAGCTCTTCTGTATCCTGCTCTTCTTCACTTATAGCTACTTGTAATGAAGAATCTTTTTTGAACATTTTCCAAACTGTCGAGGATGCAATCATTATTAAAATGAAGTGTGCGATACCTGTTCCAGTATAAAAATGCGTTAGAAATCCAAAAGACCAAAATAATCCGGCAAGAATTAAAGCGATTCGTTTTTTCCAAGTTTGATTATTTTTAAATTCAAGTTCGATATACCAATCGGCAAATATTAGTGCTGGAGCAATAAACATATATGAAACACCTTCAGCATAGAATCCCCATTTGTGTGTCCAGTACCAAGTAAGCGGTGTGACTAAAAAGAAAAAACCTGCGATTAACCCAATTAAAATTCTTGTATATCCTTGCTTTGGGTATTCAAGACGCGTCCAGGCAAGTAGAACAATTCCGATTGCTGATAGAGGGAAAGCAACTGAACGCAGTGATGCAAATGAAACGCTTAGTGGCAAAAGTGTTGTTTGGTGAATAAATACGGCTAGAATGTGGGATAACCATTGATATCCTGAAGTAAAAGAAACGCCAGCGCCTTGAATCGGGTACCAAAAAAATACATTTGGAAAAGTTTGATTTAGCCAAGAAACATAGTTAAACGCACTCATGACATCATTGCCATTAAAATTTTCATAAAATTTTGGATCGATAATAAATGCAACAAAAAGAATGAACGACGAAACTAAAAGAACAACCGCCCCTTGAACAATTATTGTTAAAAACTTGAAGATAAAGATTAAGACTTTTTGCATATTAATTGAATATCGGATCCTGGTATTTTTTTGAATATTTCTGATTCTATGTTCGTTATAAAAGCTACTGCTTTTATTATTATGCCAAATATCGGTTGCGGCTTAAAGCCTTTAGAGTTTTGAGGTGGTCTATGTAGGGAGATGTCTTTTTTAAACAGAATTAATAATGATTGATAAATAGTTAGTAGTATTTGCCAGATAATATGTTGAGAATAAGTTTCTTGAAAGATTTGATAATGGTTGATTTTTAGATATGAGAATAAATCTTTTTTTGTGAAGGTGTTTGTATGTCCTGTCGTGGTATTGCTTAACAAAACTCCAAACGATTTTAAAAGTAATCCTTGGATCGTAAGTAGACTTTTTTCTAAAGGTGAGGTTAAGTATAGAATTCCTCGAGTTTTTAATACACGCGTCGCTTCTTTTAACGATTTTTTGTAATCTGTGACGTGTTCTAGCACTTCGGAGATTATTATTATATCGAATGAACTATCTGAAAATGGCAATTTATCTGATGACGCGATTTGTAAATTAATATTTGAAAATTGAGTTTTCCCGTATTTAATGGCTTTCGGGCTAATATCTGATCCGTAATAATCATGTTGGGGGAAATATTTTTGAAGT
>Ga0163144_10014528_pt1 | contig 16334 bp, 13 predicted proteins | sample OliLak19BULKMAT1_FD_123175 | JGI IMG/M metagenome (GOLD analysis project Ga0163144, IMG submission 123175) | Freshwater microbial mat bacterial communities from Lake Vanda, McMurdo Dry Valleys, Antarctica - Oligotrophic Lake LV.19.BULKMAT1 | ecosystem: Environmental > Aquatic > Freshwater >... | reverse complement strand
GAATGGGCCAGACGTCTGGAAGCCCAGGGCGTCCACGTCGTCTATGGCTTGCTGGGCCTGAAGATCCACTCCAAGCTCCTGCTTGTAGTCCGCAAAGAAGGCGACAAGATCCGCCGCTACACCCACTTCGGCACAGGCAACTACAACACTGTCACCGCCGGTCTCTACACCGACTTGAGTCTCATGACCGTCGACGAAGACCTCGGTGCCGACGCCACAGACCTCTTCAACCACCTCACCGGCTACTCCGCCAAGAAGCATTACCGCAAGCTCCTCGTAGCTCCCATTGATCTCTTCGAGCGAACCCAGCAACTCATCGAGCGCGAAATCGTCCACCAGCTCGAAGGCCGCAGCGGCCATATCGTCTTTAAGATGAATGCCCTCGCTCACCAGGGCATCATCCGGCTCCTCTACCAGGCCTCTCAGGCCGGCGTCAAAATCGACCTCTTCATTCGTGGCGCTTGCTCCCTCCGCGCCGGTGTCCCCGGAGTCAGCGACAACATCACCGTCCGCTCCCTTGTCGGCCGTTTCCTCGAACACTCCCGCATCTACTACTTCAAAAACGGAGGCGCTCACGACCTCTACCTCGGCTCAGCAGACATGATGCCTCGCAACCTCCACCGTCGCGTCGAAATCCTCTTCCCCATCCAGGACAAGCGCCTCGGCAGGTACATCCGCGAAGACATCATCGGCACCTATCTGCAAGACGAAACCAATGTTCGTCTCATGCAGCCAGATGGCACCTTCGCCCGCAATCCCCTCCGCAACGCCCCTGATGCCTTCAGCGCTCAGGCCAAATTCCTCAAATCGCGCTAATGGCGCTCCAACCAAAGTACTAAGTAAACTTCGTCAGACTTGGTACTAGACCATAGTCCGGGTAGCCCTAAAGATCGATAGAAAAAGTGAAACAAAACACTTACCTTCAAGTTGTTGGGAAGCGATCAGCTTCCTGTAATGAAATCTGTTGGATCTATAAGGATTGAAAAATGAACACCCAAACGCTCAACTGTGTAATGATCGCCCCGGAAGGTACCCACGTAAATCCCCTCCGCGAGGCCATCTCCAGTTCCTACACGTTTGAGCTCATCGAATGGCTGAAGCATTATCCCGAAGAGGGTGCTCTCCTGCGCATGCTGCGTCTTAACGCCCCGGATATGCTCATCGTTGACTTCACCGAGCAGGCCAAAGCCCTCCGCATCGTTGCTCTCGCACAGCAGCACGCACCCAACACTGAGATCCTGGCACTCTGCGAAGAAAACATCTCAATCCTCTCCACGCTGCTCCGCGCCGGCGTCCGCAACTACATCACTTCCAACTCTAACTTCCACGAAATCTCCGAGACTCTTAAGGAACAATCCGACAAGCTCTCCAAGCGCCCGATTGCCCCACGCACGGGCGGCGACATCGTCACCTTCCTGCCTGCCAAGCCCGGTTCCGGTGCCTCCACCATCGCCGCCAATGCCTCCTACGCCGCCTCCAGAATGCCCGGCAAGCGCACCCTGCTCGTCGACTTCGACCGCAACTCCGGCGTGCTCTCCTTCATGTTCAAACTCCGCGCAGAGCACACCCTCCGCGACGCACTCCAAACCGTTCAGGATATGGACGGCGATATGTGGGCCCGCCTCCGCTCTCAGGTAGGCGAACTTGACATTCTCCCAGCTGATCTTGACTCTACTACTCACATGGACGGCAACCGCGCCAGCCGCCTCGTTCAGTTCTTCCGCCGCGCCTACGATCTGTCCTGCATCGATCTCTCAGGCCAACTCGATTCCATTGCGATCGAAGCACTCCTTGAATCCAAGCGTGTCTACATCGTCTGCACTCAGGAACTCGCCTGCCAGCATCTGCTCCTGCGCAAAGTCGAACGCCTCCGCCGCGCCGGTCTCGACAAGCAGATGCGTCTCATTGTCAACCGCTTCCTCCCGCGCCACGTCATGACTGCCGATCGCATTTCCGACCTCGTCGGACTGCCAGTCGAGATGACCATCGCCAACAACTACGAAGCCGCCAACTGCTCCATGGAAAACGGCGCACTCATTAAGTCCGATACGAATCTCGGCCGCAGCTATAAGAAGCTCGCCGAAATCATGCTCGACGATCGTATCGAGATCCCCAAGTCCAAGCCACGCTTCCTCGAATTCTTCGCTCAACCCTTCATGAAGTCTGCAGAATCGGCCTAATACTTAAATCATTACCGCGCCGATCATGTATCGGCCCTGAGTCTGCTTAAAAGCAAGGCGTAGATCCTCAAAACGGTCTACGCCTTGTTCTACGAGATAAAGCGTCCCATCGGAGCAAAGCGTGACCAGCGTTGCATCGGCAGGTGTATCAAAGCCCGGGCCATCCAATATGATCCAGTCAAACTGCTCACGCAATCCTGCAAGCAACCGCTGCAACCCACGCAAGTCTACCGCCTCATCTTGATACTTCGTCCTCTGTCCCAAAGGCAACAGATATAGCTGCGTGCCTGAAATCCGCCGAAAGCAATCAGGTAAGTCCTCACGATGTGCACGCGTCGCCTCGCACAAGCCACGCCCCTCGCTCAACCCTAACTGCAAGTCCAGATCCGGCCGGCTCGTCTTGGCATCGATCAGAAGTACCTTTGTCTCCTCCATCGCAGCCAAGGCAAAAGCCAGATTCCCGGCCAGTCCCTTGCGAGGGCGCTGTCCATTGATACTGAGGAGCGAGACCACCTGGATCCCTGTTTTTTCTCGAGCCTTCACTTCATCGTCAAAGTGCGTCAGCCGGTTCCGCAACTGCCTCACTTGCTGCTTCCAGCCCACCGGATATTTGGGGTCGACACAGGGAAACGCCTTCTCAGCCTCTGCCAGTTTCATTTGCGGAACCAGATGAAGATCGAGAACCCGCTGCTTGCGAGCTTTATGGGCTGTACGTAAACTCTCTACGGGCTCGTCATTCCAGGCTTCCTGCAAAGCCGCCAAAGCCTCAGGCGCTTCGAGTCCCAGGTCTTCTCCAAGTCTTGAGATCATGAACTCTTCTCCTTCCGGCTCTTTTTCCTCACACCGGCTAGCAGCTTCTCCACCCGCAACTTCTCAGCCCCAGGCAGATAACTCAGCATCTCTTCGTACACAGCCTCGGCACTCCGAAGCATCGAGAGCCTTGTATAAGCTTCAGCCAGTGTTCCGTCTACTTCCGGAGACTGCCTTACCGTCCGCTTCGCCCGTTGCGCCAGATCGAGCGCCCGCTGGACATCCGTTCCATCCTTCAATAGCAACCAGGCAAGATTATTCAGCGCGTAAGTATTCTCGCGATCCCGGCGCAGCGCTTCTTCGTAAGCGTGACGAGCCTGCTGATCCCGCCCCATCTCACCCAGCAAAGACGCCGGCTGCAGCCAGACCCTCAGATCACTCTCATTCGTCCGCTGCAACTCTGTATATACTTTGAGCGCCGCTTCACGTTCGCCAGCCAATGCCATGGCTCCGGCTCTACCGATTTGGAATTCAAGGCGCTTCGGTTGATTCACCAACAACTTCTCAAAAGTCTTCTTGGCTCCAGCGCCATCCTTCAATTGAAGCTGCAAATCAGCCAACCGTTCGAGCAGCGTTTCGCTCTGCCCACCGCTCTCAATCGCCGCCTCCAGCGTCTTCTTTGCCGCATCCGGTTTTCCTGCGCGAAACTGCACAGCCGCAAGCGCCAGTGCCCAGCGGGGATCATTCGATTCAAGCCCTTTGCCGGCTTCCAGTTGCTCGAGTGCATCGCCTGTACGTCCTTGCCGGGCCTGAGCCAGTGCCAGCCCAAACCGCGCATCTGCGTTCTTTGGTTCGGCCGCAATCACACTCTCAAACGAAGTCGCTGCCTCGGCCAGCTTGCCTCTCTGCACCATCGCCCGCCCGCGCAACATCATCGCCCTCATCTGCCGCGGATTCATTCGCAAAACATTGTCCGCTCGCAATTCAGCAGCTCCTGCATTGCCCTGAGCAAGATCGATTTCGGCCAGGGCCAGCCAGCCAGCCGAATAATTGGCATCCAATTTGACCGCTCGTTCAAACTGGTCTGCCGCAGGCTGCGCTTTACCTTCTAGCAAATACGCCCGGCCAAGGTGATAGCGCACAAATGGCGAATCCGGCATCCGCTGCAGGATCGACTCAAGTCGTTTGCGCTCTTCCATCCTCCGCTCAGCTGGTACTTCACCCAGCCGTACCGCTGCCAGATATGCCTCAAGCACAACACTCCGGGTGTTCTTCTTGTATTCCTGCTCCACCAGCACACGAGCCTCTTTATTCTGACCTTGCGCCAAATGCCATTCCGCAAGCCGCCCGACGTAATCGCCACGTCGCGCTGTTTCAGCGTCACGCCCGCACAAATAGGCATCCCAAGATGCTTTCCATTCCACCCGTTGCATCCAAAAGTCACCAATCTTTGCCATCCCGAGCTCCTTGCTCAAGGCCAATGGCTTTAAGTCGGCCAACATTTTCGACGCCACTTCCCGCTGCCCCCGGGCATCGTCGTGGGCAGCCAACTGCAACGCCGGTTCCAACTCCCCGGTCTTCTCCCACTTCAACACCAATATTTCCCGTGCCCTCTCGCTCTGTCTGCTTTGCATCCGCTCCAGATACAAAAGGTCATACGCATCCAGATACTTCGGATGCTCTTCAATCAAACTCACTAGAGTCGCCTCGGCCTCTTGTGCCCGGCCTACCCGAAACATTGCTGCCGCCATCTGCGCCCGCAGTGTTTCGTTTCGCTTCACTTTCCCACTCGCCTCAGCGAGCAATATTATCGCCTCATCCGTACGATGCCGCTCCATCAAAACCTGAGAAAGAATCCGGTATCCATCCGGGCTCCCCGGCCACTTCGTCCGCAGCCTACCCCCAAATTCTTCTACTTCTCTCAACAAAACTGTCGGGCGCCCTGGATCTCCAAAGTAAATCTTGTAGCTGGTTTCAGCAAGGTCCTTCAACAGCTTCTCGTTCTCTGGCCGCAATTCAACCGCGCGTGCCAAAGATTCCCGGGCAGACAGCAATTCACCCATCTGCAGCGCAAGCCGGGCTAAAGCTTCATGTGCTTCAGCACACTTGGCATCCCGCTCCAGTGCCATACGAAATTGCAGAAGCGCTGCCTGATACTGCCCCGCCTTCTCAGCCTTGATCCCCTCGCGCACCAGCCCGGCCGCGTCTTTCTGCAGCAATCCGCAGCCGCTGGCAAAAACTAGCGCCAGACAAGTCAGTGCCGCCGCACTGGCTCTCCCCAGCTTCCGGCGTCCCTGACCTTCTACGGCAAAGCTGGCCAGCACTTCAATCCCAGCCCAACTTTCCAGATGTCCAGCATGCAACACCTTCGGATCGCGCAGCACAATCAACAGACAGCTAAGGCTGCTGATTACAACGCCCAGCCCCGCCGCAATCGCCACGCGCATCCACCAGGTCGGCTTCTGTGCATCACCAGGCCTCGATGCAGCCTCAAGAGTCTCCACACTCTCGCCTTGCCCGCGGCGCTCCATCTCTGAAGCGGATCGTGATTCTTCATGCTTCTTTTGCAGTTCGTCGAAGTGCCCCTTGGCTGCCTCATACTCACGCTTGGCCACCAGCAACTCCACTTCCTGTCCAGACGGGCGTCCTTCTTGCTCACGCAACTTCTGTGATTCAGCACGCAATTCAGACTCTTCACGCATCTGCTCGCCTGCCTCTTTGTCCAAAGCCTGCAACTCCAGCTTTGCCAAAGCAATCTTCGCTGCATTTCCCTCAAGATCCCGATTCCTCAACCTCACTCCTCGCTCCTTGTGAAATCGCTCTACAGAGGCTTCCGCTTGCTTCACATCGTTCTGTGCGGAGACAACTTCCGGCATCGCGCTACTGTACCTCTCGTTAAACCGCTCCAGCCTCGATTTCACTGCTGTCACCAGATCGCGCAAATGCCAGTAATGCTGCATCCCTTCAAACTCAGGTATGTAATACTCCACAGGCCGCGTTTCAATCCGTCGATGTAACAGTTCAAGCTGCTCCCACTCCGCCCTCTTGGTAGCCTTCCGCTCTTCCTGCAACCTCCGGTCATGCCTCAGATCCCTCAATCTTGAGTCCACAACATAACTCCGCGAGGTCGATTGTCCCAATCGAGTCTGCGATACGTTCAACCCGATTGAATCCTGTATTTCTCCAAGCCGCTGTTCGGTCTCAAGTACCTTCTCCTCGGCCGCTGTCAATTGCTCCAGCAGGAATTCCGTTGTCCCGAGTGACTGGTCTCCGCGATACTTGCGGTTCTCCTCATAGATCTGCTCAACCAGCTTCTGCACCACCTTCTGCGCTTTTTCAGCATCCGGATAATGGAAGGCGATACGCAGAGTCGGCACCGCACGATGATCTTCACCCTGCGCATTGCCCACCTGAACGATTTGCAAATCTGTATTTAACTTCGTCGTTAGGTCTTCAACGGTCTGAAACCGGCGGCGCTCAGGATAAAGTGAATACGCCTCAATCAGTTTCGCCGCAGTCATGCGGCTACTCAGCAATTGCGACAGCGCAAACATCCGCTGCCCAACCTCCATCGAAAAATTCGGATTGACAAAGCGGCCAGCCACTTGCGGAGGTAAAAATCGCACCGTTGCCTGCGATACATAGAGCGGTGGAAAGTAGTAAGCCCAAACCACGCCAAGCAATCCAGTCAAGATTCCACTAAGAGCAACCCATACCCAATACTTCCGGGCAAACCATTTCAAATCGCGAACTTCTGCAATCTCCAGAAAATTGCTGACCCCAGGCGCATGCGGCGGCCATTCAGGCGCCGGCAAATTCATTTCACTCCACCCATCCGTCGCCGTCGGCTCATCCATCCCAAAAACGCCAACCCGCCACCAAGTAGACTCATCGTCGTTGCTTCAGGAGTCTGATTGCCCGTCGCTTGAAGATTGAAGCTCAACTGCGATCCCTGTGCGGACCCACCACTCCCTAAAAGTCCGCTGAACCGGACCGTCCCTCCCAAATACCAGCTCCCGCCATTCGCCGCGGCATTAATCACCAGCGGTGCCGACAAATTCGACACCGAACTATTTCCAGGTGATCCAAATGCACCAAGAGATGCTGGAAGTGTCCCGCTCACCAATGTCACATTCGGTGAAATTGCAAGGCCCTCGATTATGATGAGATTCGGAGTTGGCAATCCGGTCGCGCTTAGATTGAAGCTTGACGCAGGCAAAGTCCAAATCGCGTCGGTTGTCAACGCAGGGCCTGGATTGGCTCTAGCTGCTTCTGTCCAGTTCCCTTGAAAATCTTTCACCCTCGTAAACGCTGTGTTGGTCGTTGCGTTGTATCCAACCTGAAATTCCTGCGTTAGCCCGCCACTTCGCCAGTGGTTGTCCGAAGGCACCGAGTTGTAGTAGAAATCCGCAACCGTCCACGTCGCATTCGAGTAGGCTGGAGTCGTTCCGGTTCCAACTTCCCAACTCGCCGATGCATTTTGCCCAGCCTGCAAAGTCGAATAGAAAGAAAAGCTCTGTGCCGAAAGGCACGTTGCACTCGCGATAATCAAGATCCCTATGACAATTGAGTTCTGTCTCACTTGGCTCTCCTGTAGCATCCACCGCCCTTAACAGGATGGCTTTTGCATTTCACCTTAGATTGGTTTGTACCTAGTACCTCGGCAGATTGGGGTAGCAACTTTAGACCAAAGTCCTATACCGAGAAGTTTTTCGGGGTTAGCTACGTGGCGAAATACGGTGCCGATGGCGCCTTGTGCAACACCTACCACCGCCGACTGCTGCATCAATCAGCAATGGAGCCGCCAAATTTGCGATCGCTCCGAATTGGCCAAGGTGGTTTCTGCCCACGATCCTGAGGAGTTCTTTACCTTCGTATCTCCCAGACTCCGGCCTGCATCGTAGCCAATTTCAAATTCCTGACGCAATCCGCCCCTGATCGCCCAGACCGCAAAGATAAGTATTTTCCCGGCATCATCCCGAAAGCGCCGTTACAATAAGGGAGTTTGGCCCGGGTGGCGAAATCGGCAGACGCAACGGACTTAAAATCCGTTTTCTCGAAAGGGAAGTGCGGGTTCAAGTCCCGCCCCGGGCACCACAAAACAAAGGACTTGCGGGTTTCGCCAATTCCGCCGCCTCACATCAAATTCGGCTGTGTGGGGACTTTTGTGGGGACCCCAACTACACTTCCACTCTTTCGACCCAAGCTAAGGGCCTCAACGGCTTCCCGTTTCGCCGCGACGCGAATGTGGCTGTAGCGTTCAAGCATCGCTTGGCTCATGTGCCCCATCAGAGCCTTCATGGTGCCTTCGCTCACACCCGCTTCTGACAGCTTGGTTGCAGCGCAATGCCGCAGGTCATGAATACGGCACTGAATGCCTGCCGATTTCAAAGTGGAATACCAAGCTGCTTCAATCCTCGCCATTCGCTTCGTGGGGACGTAGATGCAACCCTTTGCAAGAAATGAGAACAGGAACAGGTGAGGCTCGGGATTGGCAACTGCCTTCGAATACCAAACTGCGTGACGTTCCAGAACCGCCATAAGCTCGGCAGACGCCGGGATCTCCCGCCCCGTCCCTGCCTTCGTTTTTGCTCTGCCAACGGTTAGCATGCGTTTCTCAAAGTTGACTTGATCCCAGGTGAGACCAAGAATCTCTCCGCTCCTCATGCCTGTCATGAGAGCGATCTCGATGAACGAGAGGATCACGGGTGATTTGTGGGCCCTGGCCGCAGCAAGAAGCTTTTCCTCCTCCTCTGGACTCAAAGCTCGGCCAACGTCGGTCCGCTCCTCCAACTTCCGGACGCTCGGCCAAAGCACCTTCCAGGTCTTCCCAATCGCGCGGGAAAGCTCCCCTACTTCAATGTTTACCAATCGCCCACCCACACCCGTCGCGAGACGGCTGGCGATGTACTTCTTGATTCTGGCCTCGCTCAAGTCGCTCACCATAAGTTCGCCAATGAGCTTCTTGACAGTCCCCAAATGATAGGTAGCGAATCGCACGCTGGCAGGCCTGTGATTGATCGGGTAGGCTTCTAGGTACTCGGCAATCACTTCTCTCACCCGACGCAAGCGCAAGCCGCGCCCGGTCTCGCCCTGAGGCTTGCCGATGATGGCCTGTTCCAGTTCGAGCTTGCGCCGCTTCTCGGCTTCGATGGCGAGTGACTTACGAGTAGTATTCGCGCACTCCCTAATTCGCTGTCCCGCGAACACGAATTCAAAGCAATAGGATTCAGTCTTCTTCGTCTCGCCCGTCGCCGGGTCTTTCCATTTGCGTTGATATACGGCCATGAGCTAGCCTTTCTTTCCCGTGATGATTCGATTGATTACAACGCAGCGCCAGGGTTGCTATTTCCATGCGTATGCCGGGATCATCGCCTTTGACAAATCTACCTTCTTTCGAACCTGTCGCCCTTTAAGGTCAATGAGTACGATTTCGGCCTCCTGCTTGATCTCAGCCTCAGGGATGTCGAAGGAGTATTCAATCACCAGTGAAAGCTTGCGCCGGTCGAGATCATCAGATCCTACATAAACAAAGCCGCCGCCGCTCTCCACTTTGTTGAGCTGCTTCGTGGTTGGCTGAAACGTCTTCCCGCCAAGTTGAAGCACCAAATGCGGAAGCTCTTGAGTGTACTTTTGCGAGATCGAGCGCATATTATTTTCGCCGGTGGCCGAAACCTCCAGCCATACAATCGTTCCAGTGCCAGCGAAGCCATGCTGCACCTGATCTTTTGGTACATCCCTCAATTCTTGATTCGCCTTGGCGGCAGCCGCAGACACTAGATCCAACTCATGCAGGAAAACGACAGAGCGAGATTCCCCCGATATAAAGCCGTTGACCCCAATGCCGATCCGCTTAGGCTGGAGCCCCTTCAAGTAGAACGCGCGCATCGACTTAAAACTCTTGCCGTACTTGATGGCGTCATCCATGGAGTCGGCGAAGCACCCCATGATAAATGTAAGCGAAAGTAGAAGGCACTTCATTACTTCCCCCTTCTTTTAGTTGCACTTTTCGCGGGCCATGTACCGCTATGATCCGCTCGGGCTGATCGTATCATGGGTGACTCAACGCGCGGTTCTGAGACTGAGTGGGGGAAGATTTTACCGGCCCCCACTGGATTGCTTAAAGGCACGATTGGTGCTTGGCTTTCAATCATTTGCTTGGAACACCTTCCCGCGCGCGTATCGATTTGCTAACGGTTCTCCGCATTGTGCATTTCTTGAGTCTGGAAGGTACCATTCCCGTAGCGCCGGTTAGTTACATCACAAGAGATATGCAACCTGAAGCTTGAAGGAATCACTCTATCGCAGCTCATGCAGCTTCTTGGGCCAGCAAGGTACCGCCCTTGCATCGAAGGCCATTTTGAATGATGGGTACATGTCGTACATCTGGAAGTCGCTCACCTTCCCTCCAGCGATGAACTAGCCTCATTGCGTTCGGTGGTGAAACGAATCCGTTGAGAGTTTCCATTTCGACAGAACCCGACCATGAGTTAGTTTTGACTTGCACCAGTGCAAGATCCCTGCTCCCGATACCGATGATGTCCCAGGCCCCCAGCGAAGCCGCCGCGCGCGCATTGATAACCCGCCGCTTCGAGTAGCTGCATGGATCGATGCTCGTTCCGTGTTCCTTTTCGCTTAGCGTTCATGATGCGTCCCGTTCCTGCCCCTGTAACAACACTACAGGTAAGTCGCACATGCTTAAAGTTCCTATCGCCGCCCGTACTTCCACAGTGAGCCTATCACTAGGAATGCCAAGAACAGGCCCCGGAAGGATACGCGCCCCGCTGGAATTCAAGATGTTCATTGCGGCGTCGATTTGGTCAAGTTCGGGCCCGGTAGGTTCAAGATCAATATTTGAGATTTGCCCTGAGGATAAACTGACAGAACTAGGTTTTGTCGGTTTTGTCGGTTGGTCTTTCAGGGATTCGCTAATTATTGAAGGCTTCCACTCCAACCAATAGCGGATATTTGGATTGTTCATCGGCAAGCCTCGGGGTGAACTTCCCACTCCTGAGCCGGTCTCCCACCACCAGCGGACCTCGTTGGGCGAAGCTCTCGAACCCACCCCGCATCAGCGAGTAGCTCGCAGGTGTTCTTGACTTTCTCCGGGTTGTCAAACCCTGCCCAACCCTTTCGCAGTAGTTCCCGTGAAGAGAAGATCCCGCTCACTGCAATCTTTTTACCCTTAATGCGGTCCAATAGTTCCACCGCATTCCGATGATGCGGATTGGCTACGCAAGAGTAAACCCGCCGCGCATGGGATTCGAGATAGTCGCACCAGCCAGCCGCCTTCGCCGCCTGTGCCAGTCCAATCTTTTGCGTTTGCCTTGAAGTGGAACTGACAAAACTGACAGAACCCCTTGCCGCGAGGTCGGCAAGCTCAAACAGCAACGCCAACGCTGGCATAAGCTTTCGGTATTTATTCAGGTGAGCCGCCATAGCCGGGTGCATATCTTCAACCCGCAGCCTTCGTTCAAGCTTCGTTACCCACTCGATGAACAATTCCTGCGCGTCATCGTCAAAAGCGAATGTCAGCCCCGAATCGGCAACTATCGACGCCAAGGCTCGAAAGATTCGCTCAGCTTGCTGCTCGGCATCAGAATTCGGCTTGCGGTCTACATAGCGCCATGCCCTGTCAAGGTCAGGCCAAACAAGTAACTGGAAGCGTTGCATCAGCCCGTCATTGCTTGGCCCATCTGCCAGCGCATCGGCCAAGTAGGAGCGAAGCCGACCGGGTTGGATGCCGCCCAGCATTGAAAGACAGCAGTGCTCGGCATGAATACTCCCTCGCCCAATGCGATCAAGCGTAAAAGGGGAATTTCCGTTCCAAGCCTGAAGGCAGAACGCCCGCTCCTCCTCGCAGCCTTCCCGATCAAGTTGAGCCATCCAGCCGGATAACTCATCGCGGATCACCATGATGCCGCCAGCATTGTCGGCCATGGTCCGATGCAATGCTTCGAAGGTCGCGTCGTGCATCAGTAGCCGCTTTGGCTTGGGCTCATTGATGTTTCCCTCCGGCCTGAGCGGTGCGGACTTGCCAGTCTTCACCGACGCTTTGAACTGTTCACGCCAAGCGCCCATGCGAAGTTCAGCCTCCTCCCCCTTTTGCGCGTGGGCCTGCGAGGCAGCTTCATATTCCTTGCGCCAATCCGCTTGGATCGCGTTTATGGGCTTCGTAATCGCGTCGATACACGGACTCTTCATCGCCCCAGGAGGAGCAACGATTGCTGCCCATAAGTTCGGAGTAACAATCCATCCGGTGTCAGTGCGCTTCGGTTGAATAACAGCCCGCCGCCCCACAGCGCCCGACAAGCAAGCCACCGCTACAATCGCAGGAAAATCCATCGGCACCTGCATGCGCTCCGCTACGTCCTGGACGAGCGCCTTCAAACTTTCGGGTAAAAGTTCCAAGCTGAATTGCTCCACATCCGGCAAGCCATCGCCCAGTGGTTCGGGCTTCGGCCAATCGTTTGCCGCTTCTGCAAGCAATTGCTTATGTACTTCTTCTGCTGCAAGTCTGCACCGTGCCCGTAATTCGGAGAGTGATTTCGCGTCCATTATCGTCGCTGCTTCGATGAGTGCCAGTAACTGCTCTTTTGTCCCGACCGTGGCCATCCAATCGGTAACGTCACCCTTCTCCGGCAAGCCTTGAAGCTCCACAATTTGTACGGACGCCGCCACACTCAACAGACCCTCCGCAACTGCCGCCGCGCGCTCGATTCCCGGAGTGTCGTTATCCGGCACGATTGCAACACGCCGCCCTCGAAGCTGCTCTGCCCATTCATCGCGCCACGGAGCCTTAGCACCGCCTGAAGTTGTGGTTGCTAAGACGCCCAAGTCTTCAAGCGTTGCTACATCCTTTTCGCCCTCGACCCACCAGACAACCTCATCGGATTGCACGATCTTAGGCAGCCGGTAGAGCGGCCTGCGAACATCCCCGAGCGAGTAAATCCACCCGCCATTCCCGTCTGGTCTGCGTTGCTTGAATGTCTTTTTTGCGCCGTTCTCGCCAGGCTCATAGCGCAAGACTTGATAAAGCAATTCGCCGTTTTCATCGGTGTAGTCGTACTCCGCCACCATCTTCGGAGTTACTGGCAGTTGCGGTTGCGCCTGATCCGCCGACAGGCGCAACACTTCGGCCACGCGCTTTACTTGATCGGTAAAAGAGCTAATGTTTTCATACTCGCCAACCCAATCGAACACGTCTCCGCCGATGTCGCACCCGAAGCAGTTGTAAAGGCCCTTGGCATCGTTTACGCTCAACGATGGATTCTTGTCGCCGTGGATCGGGCAAAGCCCCAGCCAGTTGCCATTCTGCCCTCGCCTGAGCTCCACCGAATCGCCCGCCGTCCTGCGGATCAATTCAACGATGCTGGCTTGTCGCTTGATCGCATCCGAGTCAGGTAGATCCACTCGTTGAGATCCTCGCCCCGGCCCTCCCAATGCGGCGATGGTTCCCGCGATGGGCACCCCGTCCACTAGTTTGCCTCCGCACGGACAGTTCCCGCCACGATCTCCCCGGCCCGCATCGCGTCCAACCAGGCCTCAAACTCGGCCGCCGGATACTTCACGAGCTTCGTGCCGATGCGGATGAATGGAGGGCACTCCCTCCCGCTCCACCTCCATCGCCGAACCGTTACCTTCGAAACTCCGATACGCTTGGCAATCTGACGTTCTGAGAGAAATTCTTGTGTGCTTTGGGTTTCAAACATGCCTCAATGATGGAGGAAGTTTGTTCAGATTCTTGGGAGCTTTGGAGATTTATTCCCAGCCGCAAAAACTCCCACTTCTCTTATGGGATTGAATCTCTTTCTTTACAGAATCGAAGTTGATTTTATCTTTTCTGTCGATTTTCGGTGAGACAAATTGAGCGAAGTTCGCCACCAGTGAATATTGAGGTCGACCTGTCATATCTCTGAAGCAAGATTCAATCCGGCACAAGTTGTCCCTCTTTATGCGGACAAAAACGGCCTCTTGGTAGGGCTGCTTTGCCAGAGAAGAATCCATCAAATTGATGAAGTTCTTGAGTTGAATACTGAGATCTTTCTCTCCGGATTCTGCAAGGTGCCAACGGATAAGCGGAAAATTCAATCCATTGGAAATTTCCGCTACCAAGTACTTGGCAGAGGCCATGATCTTCTTGGTTACTTTGCGCTGCCCAAATTCCTTCATCCCATCATTCCTCCATTCCTTCGTGCGTTGCTCTTGCGCTGCTTCAGAAGCCGGAGGGTACAGCTTGAGGAATGTCTCGAATTCACTCTTAGGATTGGGAACATTGCCCGAATTGCGGAGACGTTCATATTCAATACCTTGCAATGCCAACCCAAGGTTATAGGCTGAAGCAAATATGCACTGCCAGATTTCAATCGAAAGATTTGGGTGCTTGACCCTATTTAATCGCACGAGAAGATGCTTGGCTTCCATCTCTTTCGCATCTCGCTCCCCATACCATGCACTCCAAGGATATGGGTGATAGCTCAGCCCAGAAATCAAAGCGCGCATTTCCTCTTTCAGGAGCAAATTAGTACTTTCAGTCATCGGTACCTCACCGAAACCTGTTTGAGAAAGACCGCCAACGCGTCAGGTATTACGCGCTTATCGCTTGGCCGGGCTAGGCGGTCGCTTCGTTAGTGGCGCATCCGGGAACGCAACTACGGACGCCGTTCCCGCTCACCTTCTGAGACAGATGGCCCAAAAGGTGCGCTTGGCATCCCTTGCCCCGTGGATTGACACGGGCAAAGTTCGCGCGGCAGGATGACAAGCTTGCCGTCCGAATGCCAATTCCAGAATAACGCCAGCCACATTTTGTGTCGCCGCCATGCCAATAGCGAAAACAACGGCGATGCGGAAATGGATGATCCCTATTTCTTTCTCGGCCTCGGCGGTGTGAACGGGTCCCTTGTGCCAGGCTTTCCAGTGGTTGGATTGACGTTCGGCTTCGAGCTCCAGTTGTCAGTTCGGGTTTTGTTGGGTGTGGTGCGGGCATGGGGCTCGCGGTATGTTCCGCTCTTGGTGACGGTGCCGCGAACGCGGGTGGATCGTTGTGCGAAGCCGGAAACGGCAATCGCGAGGATGAGCATGGGCAGTATGAGTTTCATGTGATTTTGCTTTCTGGGGCGAGAAAGTGGGTTGTTGGTTAGACGCTGTCACGCGCCGGGGTCAGGGCTTGGGGTTGGCCTTGCCGACGAATCCGATGTATTGTTCCTCCACCGTATAGAAAATAACCGGTCGTTTATCGCTCTCGATGCTAGTCATTTTCAGGACGAAGGATCGGTTGAAGTCGTCCATGAACTGCAGTCTTATCGCTTCGATGGTTGCCGTGTGCTTCTTGTTGTATTTCGTGCTGGTTGATTCTCCACTCACGATTGCGCGACGCTTGTTCTCTTCTCCTGGGGCCGGAAGCAGCCTGCGCCACGCCTCTAGTGCCGCCTCGTACCCATCGTGGTCGCTGTCAGCGTGCACGATGGTAACTAATAGCAAATTGCCGAGAACACCGAAAGTTAGCGAAGCTCGAAGATGCTTGGTCGACTTGTCAAGCAGATCGTAATATCCCGGCCCCAGCGAAGTACCCTTCAGGGCCAACTCCGGGGGGAGGCGGCGGGAAATCGAATCGACTGTATCGTTAGCCGTGAGCCATATTCCACGAACAAAAATGGTGGGCTTATCGGGTTGCGTTTGAGCAACCATCGCAACCGCTAAAGCCATCAAGGTCATCAGCCACTTCATTCCCACACCACCTTCTCGTCGCCTTTTGATCGACAAAATGTCTTTACAACCAGTTCCGGCATTGCTACCCTCCTGAGGTTTCTCAACTTCTGTTCGAAATGATATCGCTGAATTAACTCCCGTCACACCCCAACTACCAACCTGGGCTTTCCATGTGGGGACTTTTGTGGGGACCCCAACCAACACAAGGCCCTCAAAAGAGCATTTCCCGCCACACGAAAAACTCACCGCAGGCCTGTAATCATTGCTCTTTAACGATCTACGGCAATCCCACGAATTCAAACTCGGTGCGACTTAAAATCCGTTTTCTCGAAAGGGAAGTGCGGGTTCAAGTCCCGCCCCGGGCACCACAAACTAAAAGACTTGGGCGCCAAAGCTGCGCTTTCGTAAGCATTACACCAGACAAGCGGGTCGAGAATCCGCAATGGCACAGGGACCCTCGTTTAGAGACCCATTCTCAGGAGCAAATCGTTGCCCTGCGGCCACATCTTGGCCCACAATCCAAGTTCCAATCCCCATCGCTCTGAAGACCTGATAGCGGCTTAGCTCAATGCTCGTTCCCATCACCCCGACGGGGGTGAAAATACACTTTCCCACCAGCTTTCCGGCCCCGTCTGGCTGATGAGAACTTTATCATTCACGCGATTCGCAAAAGTATTTCTCAAATCCTGCCAATCG
>Ga0163144_10014526_pt1 | contig 16336 bp, 16 predicted proteins | sample OliLak19BULKMAT1_FD_123175 | JGI IMG/M metagenome (GOLD analysis project Ga0163144, IMG submission 123175) | Freshwater microbial mat bacterial communities from Lake Vanda, McMurdo Dry Valleys, Antarctica - Oligotrophic Lake LV.19.BULKMAT1 | ecosystem: Environmental > Aquatic > Freshwater >... | reverse complement strand
ACTTCTAACTGTTAACTCCCGTGGTATCGTTAAGCGCATAGATGACCCTCAGACGAGAATCCACCAAACATGACCTCAAGCGAAGTAGTAAAACAGCTAGAATTGGCGCAGGCAGCGACTCAGGCGGCGATTAACGCGCTCAACAGCCTGATTGTGCCGCATGATTATCAAGATGTGGCCGCGTTTGTGGCGAAAGCCTCGCTCCAACTGTTGCAAGCCACCCACGCCTTAATGCAAAGTGACGACACCCGCGCCTTTGCCGCGATTGAACAAGCCGACGAATTATTGGACGGCGCGTTTGAAATCATCGACAGCGAATTGGAAGACGACGAAGAAGCATGAGCCATCACGAGACGGCAGACATCGCCATTATCGGGGCGGGTGCGGCGGGCTTAATGGCGGCGTATTGGGCGGCGAGAGCTAATTCTCGGCTGCGTGTCGTGGCCTTAGATGGCGCGACCAAATTGGGCGCAAAAATTCTGGTGGCGGGCGGCGGGCGCTGTAATGTCACCCATGACGAGGTGGACGAGGGCGCTTATGCCGGTTCGACTCGCCCCGCCATCCGCAAAATCCTGCGGCGCTTTGACGTGGCGCAGACCATCGAATTTTTCGCTGAGAACGATGTAGACCTCAAGGTCGAAGATTCTGGAAAACTATTCCCCGTGACCGACCAAGCGCGGACGGTTTTGGACGGTCTGGTACGGGCGGCGGAGTCGGTTGGCGTGCGAATCTGGCATCCGCGCCGGGTCGAACACATCACCCGCGAGGACGGCCTGTTCAGTATCCGGGGCAGCTGGGGCGATTTGCCCGCCCGCCGGGTGATTTTGGCGACGGGCGGCAAGAGTCTGCCTAAGTCGGGGTCAGATGGGTTGGGCTATACGTTCGCGCAAGGGTTGGGGCATTCCCTGACGCCGCGCATCACGCCGTCGCTTGTGCCGCTCCTGTTGCCCAAAGACCATCCGCTGACGACGCTCTCAGGCATCAGCACAGTGGTGCGGATTGCCTTGCATGATGGGCGCGGCAAATTGATTGTATCGTTTGATGATTCGCTGTTGTTAGCCCATTTTGGCGTCAGCGGCCCCGCCGCGCTAGACATCAGCCGCTATATTTTGGATACCCGCCCAGATGACCCCGCCGCGACGCTGCGCGTCAATTGGCTGCCGGACATCGCGCCGGAGCAAGCCGACGCCGCGTTGGTTGAGGCGGGCAAGCTCACCCCGATGCGTTGGATTGGCGAGCGTTTGCCTGACCGCCTGATTCGCGTCTTGTGCGCCGAGGCTGTAATTGACCCGATTGTGCCCTTGAGCAATCTGACCCGCCCGCAACGCCAGACGTTGGCGCGCACATTGACCGCGTATGTCTTGCCGGTCAGCGGAGACCGTGGTTATACCTACGCGGAAGTGACGGCGGGCGGCGTCCCACTGAGCGAGTTGGACTTGAAAACAATGGAGTCCCGCGTGACTCCGGGACTCCATCTGTGTGGTGAGATTTGCGATGTGGACGGGCGCATCGGCGGGTATAACTTCCAATGGGCGTGGTCGTCCGGGTATGTCGCAGGCATTGGCGCGGCAGACTCTTTCGGGAAGGCTTAGGCCGGAGTTACCACGTTTTGGGTGGCGTTCCACTTGACCGTCGGCTTGATTTGACCCATATCCACGCGATGGCGATTCTCCACCGACAGCTTAATCATGCGCTCGATTTCGGCGTCGTCCAACAGGTGCGGCTCTAGGCCGAGGTCGAGTAGCTTGGTGTGAACGACTTCATAGAAGTGTTCTTCCTTCTCAACGCGGGGGTTGGGGATGGCGTTGATCTGCACATCTAAGCCCATCGCGCAGCCAATCCGCTGCACGCGCTCGGCCAGACCGCTGACCGAGAACCACTCGGTAATCTGGTTGAACACGCGGAATTCGCCCGCCGCCGCAGGGGTTTCAATCGCCAATTCGATGCAGCGCACGGTGTCCTTGACGTGGATGCAGCCGCGAGTCTGGCCGCCGCGCCCATAAACGGTCAATGGGTGGCCGACTGCCGCTTGCACGCAGAAGCGGTTGAGCGCCGTGCCATACACTTGGTCATAGTCAAAACGGGTCGCCAATTCTGGGTCAAGCAACGTCTCGTAGGTGTCTGCGCCATATACTACGCCTTGATTCAGGTCGGTGGCGCGTAAGCCCCACACGCGGCAACAGAAATGGATGTTGTGCGAGTCGTGGACTTTGCTCAGGTGATAGAACGACCCCGGTTGCTTGGGGAATGGGAGGGTATCGGTACGCCCTTTGTGGGTGATTTCGATATAGCCTTCTTCGATGGGGATGTTGGGCGTGCCGTATTCGCCCATCGTCCCCAGCTTGACCAAGTGGGTTTCGGGCGCGAATTCTTTAATGGCGTACAGCAGATTCAGCGTACCGACCACGTTGGTCTGTTGGGTATATACCGCGTGTTCGCGGTCAATCATCGAGAACGGGGCGGAACGCTGTTGCGCGAAGTGGACAACCGCCTCCGGCTGGAACTCTTGGAAGGCCGTCGAGAGCGCCGCCCAATCGGTCATGTCCCCGTGATAATTGGTGATGGTCTTGCCGGTCAACTCAGACCAGCGGGCGATGCGACGCTGCATGGTCTGAATCGGCACAAGACTGTCGATGCCGTGTTTCAGGTCAAATTGGCGACGGGCGAGGTTATCAAAAACCGCGATTTCATGCCCTTTTTGCGACAAATACAGCGCCTGCGGCCATCCGAGATAGCCGTCTCCGCCTAAAATGAGAATACGCACTGGAGTCCCCCTAAAAATCGAACGTCAGAGTGTGACACTGCACAAGGGGTACATCATAGCGGGCTGATTGTTAAGTTTCATACCGCAAGTTTTACCAGTTCGTTATCCGTGTCTAACTAATGCGTATTATGTAAGAAATTTATTCAAACCTTAATAATCGTCTGAATCATCGGGGCATGACATCAAGCATTTGTTTGATGGTTTGTTCTAGTAAAGGAACACCGCCCAATCTAATGCCCAAATCGGCCAGACGACGGCTAACCATAATATTTTGCGGTGCTGATGGCGACTCGGATGGCAGGTCGCCGGGGATGCCGGAAAACTGACGCCCTAACCGCACAATATCTCGTGTGCTGACGGTCAAATCGCTGAGATGGAGCGCGGCGGGCGCATTTTCTGGCTGTTTTATCAGGGCGGTGATGGCGCGGGCGACATCTGCGCCGTGGATTTCCGTCCCGCTACGGGAGGCCGTCGCTGGCTGGTGAATCAAAACCGCCTGAATCACATCCCACCATTTTGAGCGCTCCGGCGGCCACGCCAGACCATACACGCCGGTAGCGCGAACAGTCGTGGTTTTCATGCCGGTCAGATGGGCGGCGCTGCTCATGAAGGCTTCGACGGCGGCCTTATACGCCCCATAGTGCGAATCTGGCGCGGTGGGGTGCGATTCATCCAGCACACGCCCCGCCTCGGTATGTGAGAACACGGCGCGGCTGGATAAAAAGATGAACTGCCCGACTTTGGCTTGTTGCGTCGCCGTGAGCAACCTGAGCGACCCGCCGAGGTTAGCGTCTAACCAGCCGGGGAAATCGTCGCCTTCACCGCCGCGATAGCGTCCGGGGATGTGTTCATAGGCCATGTGAATCACCGCCCCCGCGCCGTCCGTGAGGGTTTTTAGCGCTGATTCCGAGGACAAGTCACCGTCTACCCAATCGATATGGCCGGGGAATCCGCGCCGGTCAGAGTCTAGACGTGCCAATGCTCGTAGTGAAAACCCCTGCGCCAGCAATTCCGCCGCGACGAATCGCCCGACATAGCCCGTCGCGCCGGTCAGGGCAATCACGCGGCTCACGACAGGATTAACTCATCAAAGTGGTTAATGATGCGATGTGCGCCCGCTTTGAGCAAAGGCTCACTAGCTAGCGTGGTCGTAATCCCGATGACCGTCCCGATTCCAGACCATACCGCGTCGGCAATCCCAGACGGGCTGTCCTCAATCACGATGCTTTGAAGCGGGTCGATTCCGAACAGGCGGGCGGCGCGGGCGTGGTCTTTACGGTCAACCGTGTGGTCGATTCCATCCTCGAATCCCATCACGACATCGAATAGCGCGGGGATTCTGACCAAATCCAGCGTCCCCAAGACTCTCAGACGACGCGAACGCGACACGATGGCGCTATACCATCCCAGCGCGTGCGCCCGCCGAACCAACTCAACACAGCCGGGGACGGGAGAGAGCCGAGTCTTGCCGCCCTCGAAATACAGCACAGTTTTGCGCTCCAACAAAGTTGTTTTCATCTGTTCGCTGAGGTCGTCCGGCGTCCACAACTTATAAATCTCATCCAACGTCAAGCCGACCAGCGCGTGGCGTCCGGTTTCGATGTGGATGCCCATAATCTCGTCAAACGCCAGATTCCATGTGTCGTAATTGAGTTGTTCTGTATCGACCACCACCCCGTCAAAGTCGAGGATGAGGGCGCGTTTTACGCTGTCAATTTTCACACTTAACCGCCGATGGGTGAGGGGGGCGCAGGAAAGTCCTCCGGCAGTGTACCGTTTTCGTAGACGCTCCACCATGCCTGAATCAACGGCGCGAGTCGGTCACGCTTGGGATTGTCCGGCTGCCACGGCTTTTCATATTGGTAATGGATGACCTTGACCTTCTCCCAATCCCACAATTCCGGCAGATTGAACCAGACATATTGCAGGGTATTGAAGGTATATGGGAGGCCGTGCCAATCTGGGAAGTAGGTTTGGAGGAAGGTCTGGTCGGTGCGACTCCAGAACACGTCCGATTGGTCAAGCGCGGCCAGCATCGAGTCAAAGGTTCGGCTGTTGGGCTTGGCGACGAAAACCCCGCTGTTCAGGCGGTGAAAATCGGACAGCGATTCGTAGAGGTTCGGCGCGGCGGAAAATTCGGGATAGCCGAACAGCTTGTCGATGTTGTGAATCACCAGCGTGTCGGCATCTAGAAATACCACTGTCTCGAACTGTTCGAGTTCCCACAGGCGCAACTTGACGAAATTGTGCAGCGGGTCGTGAAACACAGGCTTCTGACCTTTGGTGAACGGGGCGGCGCTGTGCTGCGCGCCTCGGTTATGACGCGCTTTGAATCCGTCAGACAGCGGCAGTGGGTCAACCTTGAGGCATTGGCAGTTATAGGCCGCCAATGCCTCAAGGCCGGGGAGTTGATCATCCATCACCAGCGCGGTCAGCGGCCAGCGCGAACCACACATCACCAGTGATTTCGCCAGAGCAACCGCCCCCATCAGGTAATCGGCGTTGGCAATCAGTGTGACGTAGCTGTTCATGGGACAATGGGAGCCGTGGTGGTCGCAGTGGGTGTTTCGACGGGCGTTGGGAGTCTCCAGCCAAATTTCTTGACCAAGAACCACGCCGGAATCGCCATAAACACGAACATGAGCGCATTGGCTAGGTAAGGCGCAAGTGAAGGCCGCCCTGCGATTTCGATATTGAGCAATGGGCCGGCCACCAATGTCCCCGCGATGATACCGAGGCTTTGTGCTGAGGAGGCCAGCCCGACCACTGCACCGCGCGCGTTATCCGGTACGGCATACGTGACCAATGATTGCAGCGGCGGCATCATAATCCCCGTGCCGCCCGCGAAGGTCATCGCGCCGACAATCGCCACCCACGGCAGTGCATCTTGACCGAAAACTGTCAACGCGATAGGCAAACCGAGGATTAAGAACCAGAATTGCGAGAAGGCACGCACCAATGTGCCACCAAAGACCAGCGGTGCGTCCCCGTATCGCCTCAGTAGACGGCGAAGTAACAGGGTTTGCGTCAGGGTCTGACCGAGTCCTACCGTCCCGAACAATAATCCGACCCCGAGTTTGATGGTGTTATCGTCTTTACCCGCGAACAGGATGTCTTGGCTATAGATAGCGAATGTCGTTTGTACCAAACCGAGGCCGACGCTGCCGAAGGCAATCAAACTCAGAATCATGAGGATGGTTGGGTTGGAGAGCATCTCTTTGAAACTGACATTACCACGGGCGCGGTTTGCCATGCGCTCCTGGGCGTTGAGCGTTTCGTTGAGAGTGTATTGAGTCATGATGGTCGGGACGAGCGTGACCAATGCCGCCGCCAAAAATAATCCTTGTTGGCCGATGGTCGCCGCCAATGCGCCGCCGATGGCGGGGCCGATAATGAATCCGATCCCGAATACCGCGAAAATCAGCCCTAGCGCCTGAGTCCGCTTTTCGCGTGGCGTGATGTCGATCACATAGGCTTGTGCGACAATAATATTGCCGCCCGTCACGCCATCAAGGATGCGTGAGGCGTATAACATGCCGATTCCGGGTGAGAACGCAATCATCAAGAAACTAATAACCGTCCCCAGTTGGCTGTAAAACAAGATCGGGACGCGGCCAAATTTATCACTCCAACGCCCCAGAAACGGCGCGGCGAGGAATTGCGCGATATAGAACGAGGCTTGCAGCAGTGGGGTGGAGTCTTTGGGCATCCCCAACTGGTTAATGGCGTATAGGCTGAGGACTGGGAGGATCATTGATGCGCCCAATTGTTGGGCAAACACAATAGCGAGGATCGTCACGAGGCGACGGTCACGCCCTTGTGTGGAGGGTTGAGACATGATGCGGCTTTCTCTAACAATAGGGGGAGAATCAAAACGACTGCACTTCATTATCGTGCAGTCATTTTGACGGGTTGGTAATGCTTGGACTTACGTTTTCTTGATAGGTGGGCGACTCATGAGTCCGCCCCTACGTTGGTATCGCTTGGATACAAATTGGTTACAACGCGCCGACGGCCATTGGTGGGGTGGTCGGCGTGGCACTACCGCCCAATGGCTCAACCGAGATCCCAAAAGCGTTGAACGTGTCGAGGGCGATTTGCGCGTTAAACATCAAGGTCGCACGGCCATCTGAGTCCACTATGAATGTTCCGGCGCTGATGGGCGTGCCATCTGCATCAATCAACCAGAGTTGGTAAGTACGGGTCTGGTCAAGTGTTGGGAGCGAGTGGGTGAACATGAGCGCCTCAGAATGTCCCGGTTGCCACATCACCATCGCCCGCATCGCGCCGGAATCATCCACTAATTCAGATTTTGTCCCCGTGACCATGATGGTCATGGCGTCGGTTATCTGGGCTTGGCTGACCTGTTGTAGCGCGACCAATTGGGCTTGATTGGTCTGCTCTAGTACGGTTTGGCGGGCGCGTAGCTCGTTGACCTGCGACATCCAGAACATATTCATGACCAATAAGACCACGGCTGCGGCGGTAGAGACCCAAGCTAAAATCGGGCGTTGGGCGCTACGTAGCGATGCCGGTTTGGGCGTCATACGCGGCAAAACGTGCAACTTGGGCGCGGCGGCGACGGGTTGCGCTATGGGCGGGCGTTGGGCGCGGGCGGCGTCCAACAGTTTTTGGCGCATTGCGGCGGGCGGGTCACGCCGGGGGACGCCCGCTACCAACAGCAATGCGGCGGCGGCGTAATCGGTTGCCTCGGCTGCGGCTTCAGGATGCTGGCGCAGATAGTCCACAGCGCGGGCGGCTTCGGCAGGGTCAGTCGCGCCAATCGCGTAACTAGCCAAGAGGTCACGGGCATTCTCTGGGTTAGATGTTTCGGGTATCGGTTGGGATGTCATGGTTTATTCACCTAACGCGGGGATAGGAATATCATCCGCGCTTAATACATTATTCGACTCCAATCCACCATTTAGATGTGTGGATTTTTGAATGAGACCATACGCTTCCACAAGGATTCGCGCCATTTTAACTTTCGACCTCGGTCTTTTGCAACCACAGGGCGCGCAATTTGGAGAGTCCGGCGCGGACACGGCCTTTGACCGTCCCTAGCGGGATGTGTAATTGGTCGGCCATTTCGGTGTGAGACATATCGCGGAAGTAGGCCAGTTCCAAGACTTGGCGCTGGTCAGGCGGGAGTTGTGCTAAAACCTCGCCCATGAGTTGCTCATCCGCCCATGCAGGCTCATCTACGTGGCTGTTTTCGCCCATTGTATTGATGATGTCCTCAAGGTCAACCTGTCCACGCCCTTCGCGCCGTTGTTCCGTTCGTAGCCGGTCAATGGCGGTATAGCGTGCGATGGTGAGCAACCACGTCGTGACCTTGCCACGCCTGGCATCCCACTGGTGAGCGCGATTCCATATCTTTAAAAAAGTATCTTGGGTGACTTCTTCAGCGAGCGTGTCATTTTGTAAAATGTGATAGGTTACGCTGAAAACCAAGCGGGCGAACTGGTCGTAAAATTCGGCCAACGCCGCTTCATCACCAGTGCTGATGCGTGCTAGGAGTTGTGCCTCAACGGGTGGGGATTCGGCAGACATCAAACGTCCATAGGGTGCTGTGGGTGTCATGATGAGAGTATAACATCAAAAGGTTACATTCGTCAGACCTTCGGCGCTGTATTCACTGGGCGCACGGACTGTATAATGGAACGATGAAATACGGGTAGGGTAGAGAAAGGCGCAGCGATGGATATCTTAGGCGTCGGCGGTTGGGAAGTGGTAGCGATTTTGGTCATCGCATTGGTGGTGGCTGGGCCTGCACGGATGCTTCGCTGGTCGTATGTGCTGGGGCAGTTCTTCGCCAAGTTGCGCGTCTTGTGGGCGCAAGCGGCAGCCTCTTTACAAAAAGAATTTGACGAGGCAGGGATGGACATCCAAGTGCCAAAAGATGTCCCGACGCGCCAGACTTTGCGCCGTGACTTAACGAATATGGTTAACCCGCTCCTGCGCGATGTGCGCGAACCGTTGGATGAATTCACAGAAGAGGTTCGCAAAACCCGTGCTGAGGTGAGGGGCGTGATTACCTCGCTCAAGCCGCTAAAAGGGTCGGGTAGTATGAGCGACCCAATGGGAACACGCCCAGCAAAGCCCGCCGAGCCGACTACTCCGCCCGCCAGCTTGCCATCCGATTTAGGGACGTGGGGCGCGATGCCGACCCCGACCCCGACCGCAGAAAAACACCCTTTATCTGCCGAATTCGGCACATGGGCGCAGAGCCAGCCCGTCGCTGAACCCGATACCGATAATCCCGCGCCGACAGGGGAGAATTAACCTATGCTACGTTTTTTGACTTGGTTGAACCCGTTCCGCCGCGCCGCGCCGCGTGACCCGGAAGGTCACATGACGCTCTTGCAGCACCTTGATGAACTGCGAATGCGCGTGATGCGTGCCATGATTGGCCTGATGATTGGGACGGCGATTGGCTTGACGGTGGCGACGCCGGTTTTGAAGTTCCTACAGCAACCGTATGGCCGCGAGTTCACCGTCTTGGGGCCGACGGGTGGCGTGGTCGCGTATTTCCGAGTCGCGCTGCTGATTGGCGCGATTTTGTCGATTCCACTCATCACGTATCAGGTGATGATGTTCATTTTGCCGGGTCTGCGCGATAACGAGAAACGGATGCTGCTGTCCTCATTGCCCGCCATTACAGGCTTATTTTTGGTCGGAGTGGTGTTCGCGTGGGGGGTGCTAATTCCCCCAGCATTGGGGTTTTTAGAGGGATTTGAACCGACTCTGTTCAAACCAGAATGGACGGCAGACCTGTATCTGAGTTTCGTCAGCGCGTTGGTATTTTGGATGGGCGTGGCGTTTGAAATGCCGCTCATCTTCTTTGTCTTGGCGGTGATGGGCGTGGTCGAACACGGAATCTTGATTAAACAGTGGCGGATTGCCATTGTTGTCGCCTCGGTTGCCGCCGCTGTGATTACCCCAACGGTAGACCCTGTGAATATGGCGCTGGTGATGGGGCCGTTGTTGACACTCTATATCATCAGTGTGGCGTTGGTGGCATTAGGTGGGCGGATTCATCGGGCGCGATTACCTGCACCACTCTGACCTATTATGACCCCGTATTGACATTTGATTTTTTTCAACTTAGACTGTTGAAATATCTCAACAGTACTTGTGTTGAGAACTAATGTTCGGTATAATCACGACTAACTAATCCGCTGCGCCGATGGACATACCCGTCGGCGTTCTTGTCGCATCGGAAGTCGAAGGGGTCGAAATCTATGGCACTGAAAGCGGAATTCAGCGTACAGTCCGCCTATGTCTACAACCGCACCAGCGCAATCCGGTGGGTATTATCGCACCTGTGGCGCACCAAATGGCTGGTCATCAGGACATTGGGGCTGTTCCTCATCGCGTGGACGAGCTTTTCATTCACCCGTATCTTGATTGGACAGGCCGCCGAAGAAATCCTTCACCCAACGGGTTTTCAGACATTGGTCGGCATCACGCTGGCCGTTTTGGTCTTCCAGATGTCGGATGCGCTGACCGCGTTGGGGGCGTCACTTTCGATTGAGACGGCTGCTCAACGGTTGGAGCATGACGGGCGTCAGGAATTGTACGAAGCCCTGTTGGGCAAGAGTACGACATGGCATGACCGCCAGCGGGTGGGCGACATCATGGCACGCTCCGGCGATGACATGAAAATGATGAACACCATGATTAACCCCGGCGTTTTGTTCATGTGCGATATGACGATGGGTTTAATCGTCCCCATCATCACGTTCGCCACGATTAACGTGGAATTGGTCATCCTACCGATTTTGTTCGTGCTGTCGTATATCTTTTTGATTCGGCGCTATATCCGCCAACTCAGCCCAGTCGTCGGGGCAGAGCGCGCGAGCTATGGCGTGATGAACGCCCGCCTAGAAGAAGCCATCAGCGGTATTGAGGTGGTTAAGGCCAGCGCACAAGAACCGTATGAGCGCACCCGCTTCCGCACCAACGCTAAGGTCTACCGCGACTGGTTCGCCAAACAGGGGCGCATTGAAGGGCGCTATTTGCCGACTCTGGTCTATGCGTTTTTCGTCGGCGGCATGTTCCTGCACACCATCGCGCTATCTTCACGCGCACCCATCGGTATCCCGCAGATTATCGCGGTGATGGGCTTGGTTTCGGCCATGCGCTTCCCTGTAGAAGTCTCGATTTGGGCGTTCTCGATGTTCCAAGTTGGGTTAGCTTCGGCTGGGCGCGTCTTGGAGGTCATCAATGCCGAGGCCGAGATTGACGAGAACACGGGCGGTCATACCGCGCCGATTGAAGGCGAAATCACGTTTGAGAACGTCTCGTTTACCTTTGACGATGGCAAGCCCATCCTCAGCGACTTGTCGTTCACGGTTAAATCGGGGCAGACCGTGGCGATTGTCGGGCAGACCGGCAGCGGTAAGTCTACCTTGACCGACTTGATTAACCGCACCTATGACGCCACCAGCGGGTGCATCTTGATTGACGGGGTGGATGTGCGCGAGTGGAGTCTATCGAGTCTGCGCGGTCAAATCAGCCGAATTGAGCAAGACGTGTTCTTGTTCAGCCGTAGTGTGAAGGAAAACATCGCGTTTGGCGCGCCCGATACCCCGTTCGAGAAAATCGAACAGGCTGCCAAAGAAGCCCAAGCGCATGAGTTCGTTACAGGCTTTAAGGGTGGCTACGACACGGTGGTCGGTGAGCGCGGCACGATGTTGAGTGGCGGTCAGCGCCAGCGCATCGCTCTCGCCCGTGCATTCCTCAGCAACCCGCGCATCCTCGTCCTAGACGACTCGACCAGCGCGATTGATAGCGCCACCGAGGATGAGATTCAGAAGGCGATTCTACGCGCCCAAGAAGGGCGGACGACTCTGCTCATCACGCACCGCCTGAGCCAGATTCGGTGGGCCGACCATATCATCGTCCTAGATCAAGGGCGGATGACGGCCAGCGGCACGCATGACCAACTGCTGCGGACATCGCAAGAATATCGGCGCATCTTCGCTCGGTATGACGCCCCGCTGCCGCCACTAGAGCCAGCCGCGTCCGTCGCCGCTGCCGATTAACAGTCGTCCATGATATGCGGTTTTATAAACAATAACGGACCAAATGTAGGGACGCCCTTCTGGGCGTCCATCCAGCAATCACAAAACGGACGGCAAAAATGCCGTCCCTACAAACACCGTATCGATTCGTGAATTTGCATTACCATGCCCCTACCATAATCCATCTGACACGACGCATAAAAGGAGACCAACACGTATGGGTTTCATTATGGACGGCCTCGACGGTGAGGCCTATGACCGCAAGTATAAGGACTCCGACCTCGTAAAGCGCATTGGAACGTATCTCAGACCAGAAGCCCAGCGGATGGGGATTATCGTGCTGGTGATCGTCCTCAGTTCGCTGTTGGGGACGGCGCTACCCGTGGCGATTTCTGCGGCGCTTGACCAGATTCAAGCCAATGGCTCGTCTGCGTTGACCGGTTCCGTCGCCCTCATCATCATTTTGGGCGTCATCGCATGGGCGTTCAACGCTGCGCGGCGCTGGTTGGGCGCGGCAACTGTGGGGAACGTCACGCTCAAATTGCGTGAGGACGCCTTCGATGCGGTCATGAAACGCGACCTGTCGTTTTATGACCAGTATCCGTCTGGCAAAATCGTCAGCCGTGTGACCAGTGATACGCAAGCCATAAGCATGACCGTCCAATTGGTGGTTGACCTCGTGAGCCAGTTGCTGATTGTGGTCTTTCTGATTGGCTATCTGCTCTCGGTTAATGTGCAGTTGGCGCTGGTGACATTGGCGATTGCGCCGTTCGTGGTGTTCACAGCGCTGGCCTTCCGTCGTATTGCCCGCGCCACGGTCACGCAGTCGCGCCGCGTCAACGCGGAAGTGAACTCGCACATCCAAGAGACCATCAGCGGCATCCGCATCGCCAAGACCTTCCGGCAAGAACAAGCGATTTATGACGAATTTCTGGACGTGAACCAGCGCTCGTATCGCATCAACTTACGGACGGGATACACCTTCAGCAGCATCTTCCCGATTCTGAGCGCGTTGGCTGGTTTGGGGACGACGGCGATTGTGTATGTCGGAGTGCGTTTGGCACAGACCGACCCCAATATCTTGAGCGCGGGCGACTGGTATCTGTTCATTCAGGGCATCTGGTTGTTCTGGTTCCCGTTGACCAGCATCGCGTCATTCTGGTCACAGTTCCAATTGGGGCTGGCCGCTTCTGAGCGCGTGTTCGCGTTGATGGACGCCGACCCGAAGGTGGTTCAGACCGACCACAAGCATCCGGGGCGCATCAAGGGCGAAATCGCCTTCAAAGACATGACCTTTGCCTATGTAGAGGGCGAGCCGGTGCTGACCGATTTCAGTTTGACCATCAAGCCGGGTGAGACATTGGCGCTGGTCGGGCATACCGGCAGCGGCAAGTCTAGCATCGGTAAGCTGGTGGCACGTTTTTATGAGTATCAGGGCGGCTCCCTCTCGATTGACGGGCAGGATGTCCGCACGCTTGACCTCGAAGCGTACCGCCATCAGTTGGGGATTGTGACTCAGACGCCGTTCTTGTTCGATGGTACGGTGCGCGATAATATCCGCTATGGCAAAGCCAACGCCGCAGATTCTGAAGTCGAGGCGGCGGCGCACAAGGTCGCCAATGGAGACTGGTTGAACGTCCTACCCAATGGCTTGGACAGCGAAGTCGGTGAGCGCGGCTCATCCTTGTCGATGGGGCAGCGCCAGCTGGTCTGTTTGGCGCGGGTGATGCTTCAAGACCCGGCCATCTTCATCTTAGATGAGGCGACGGCCAGCGTTGACCCGTTGACCGAAGCGCTGATTCAGGAAGGGTTGGATGAGGTCATGCGCGGGCGCACCAGTATCGTCATCGCCCACCGCCTGAGTACCATCAAGACCGCTGATCGGATTATCGTGCTGCGGAAGGGTGAAATCATCGAGCAGGGCAACCATGACTCGCTATTGGATCAGGGCGGCTATTACTCAGAGTTGTATAACACTTACTTCCGTCACCAAAGCCTCGACTATATCGAGAACGTCAAGAACCTCGTCGCTTAAAAGCCAGCGATGAGTGTTGAGTCCTGAGTGATGAGAGAGGATTGACCAAACCGGCCAATCCTCTCTCTTAATATCCAGATGTTTTAATCGTTTGCCGTCAGAAAATCACGGGCAGTATTTGACCTGCGTCCCCTGTACAGGCCGTTTTTCGGCGTCGGTACATGGGAGCATCAGGTTTTCAATATAGCGCACGCCCGATTGGTCAAAATGGGCTTTGACGAGCAGAAATCCATCAAAATTTACCGTGATGGGTCTGACTTCTGGGGGAGATGCGGCCAATGTATTGAAATCCCGTTGCATCACTAGGGTCAAATAGACCGTCCCAGCCGACATCACGACCAAGAGTAACCCGACGTTGACGATCAATGTAATCAGCGCCAGATGGATGACTCTCCGCGCCCAACCGTCAACGCGCATCAGAAAACCAGCGACCAATACCGCCCAAACCCATAGGTGCGGGACGTATCGCGCCCACCACGCATCGAATAATACGATAGTCAGTAGCGCCCCGCCCGCGTATACGAATGGCATAGGGATGCGCGGGGATTTTTTCTGAATCAGCGCCGTGATTGCAGCCGCGACTATCAATATCACCCCACCGCTGAATAATGGCCCGAATCCTGACCATCTCGCATCGGACACCCAGAAAATCTCCTCCGGCGCGATGGTGAACGGCAATTTGAGCGGGCTTTCACCGCCGGGGGCGTAGCGGGCGAAGAATGAGCGCGTGAATTTTTCAGCCCAACCTTTGCCCAATAAATCTGGCGGGGTGTTTCTCTCAATGAAAGTGATGGCCTGCCAGCTGGTCGGATAGAACGGGTCGCGATGTTCGATGGTTTGTGTGGCATATTGGGTGACGAACGGATTCCAACTCACCAGACCGATTCCGACAACATAAGCGATGATTCCGCACCATAAAAGTGCGCGGCCACCGGGGCGGCGTGTCAACCAATGCCATAGGGCATAGATTCCCGCGCTGGCGGTCAGGAAAATCACGCCATTGAGTTTGACCGAGATGAGCAAGATAGACGCGCAGGTGAGCGCAACCCACACGGCACGGCTTGGTTTTGTGCCAACAGCGGCCAGAGTCAACGTTACAAGGGTGAGCGCACAGGCCAATTGTCCATCAACGTAATAGGTGAGGACTTGCGCGATGTTGATGGGATTGAGCGCCAGCAACCCCGCTACCAGCCATATCTGCCATCGTTTGAGTCCAGACGCCGCCAGAGTCAGCGGCGCACAGGTCAGGACAGCAGCCATCAGAATCAGATTGATTGCCTTGCCGATTTCGGGATTGTCAAATAATTTGACCAATGCGCCGGACATCACCCACGAGCCTTTGGAATAGAACCCCAGCCATAGCGGTTGAATCGCGCCATCTGGGGCGTTTTGTCGGTAGATGTCCCAACCATCTGCGATGGCCCGCGTCCCCTCGAATTGGTAGCCTTGTCCATCCCATGAGGCGTCATAAATCGCTACGCTGAGAGTGAGTGAGACGCCGATAATGACAATGGAAGCGACCAAAGAGATAATGATCTCTCGGCGGCTTAAGTTCAGCGACGGGGCGCACCATACAGCAGCCGCAATAGCGACAGGAACGGCCAAAATCGGCGCAAGTGCCGAGATTTGCCCTGTGAACAGGATGGTCAGGCAACCGATGATGAGTAGCGTTGTCACCCATAGTAAGAGGGTAATGCCGGTTAGGAATGGGCGGGTATAGGTCAAGAGAAGCGCCTTGTCTATCAAAAATCAATCCTATATTGTACACCGATGTATAATAAGGTTTAGAGAATATATTGAACGGTGGGGGATTAATATGGCATTACCGATGAATCGTGGCTGGACATCTGATGATTATCTGGCGTTTGAGCGCGCTAGCGAGTTGCGTCATGAACTGATTAACGGCGAAATTTACGCCATGACGGGCGCAAGCCTTGAGCATAATACCATTAGCACAAACATAGTTATAACGTTGGGTATTCAGCTTCGTGGACAATCCTGCGATCTTTATTCTAGCGATATGCGCGTGAAAATCAGTCGCACTGATTACTGCTATCCTGATGTGGTTGTTGTGTGCGGCACGCCTGAATTAGAGGATAGTCACGGTGATACCTTGCTCAATCCGGTGGTGGTATTTGAAATCTTGTCCCCATCCACTGAGCGCTATGACCGTGGCGAAAAATTCCAACGCTATCGCTCGATTCCGTCTTTACAGGTTTACATCTTGGTCAGCCAAGAGTCACCGCGCTTGGAAATGTTCACCCGTCATGACTCAGATGGGACGTGGGTGTTGTCTGAGGCGATGGTCTTAACTGATACACTATCTATCCCAGTGATTGATTGCACATTGCCATTGTCTGAAGTCTATATGCGGGTGTTTTAATCGAGAACCTGAATAGAACTAGCATAATGCACATCATTGGGAATTTTCGTAGGGGCGAGGCTTGCCCGCCCGCTATTTGAGATGACATAAACGCTGGTTGTAATCATGCCGTTTTTGTTTCAGTT
>Ga0163144_10014525_pt1 | contig 16336 bp, 14 predicted proteins | sample OliLak19BULKMAT1_FD_123175 | JGI IMG/M metagenome (GOLD analysis project Ga0163144, IMG submission 123175) | Freshwater microbial mat bacterial communities from Lake Vanda, McMurdo Dry Valleys, Antarctica - Oligotrophic Lake LV.19.BULKMAT1 | ecosystem: Environmental > Aquatic > Freshwater >... | reverse complement strand
CTTCATCGCGGCCGAAAAACACGGCAACATGGGCTACCTCGCTGAAAATCGCGAGGCTCGCCGATCGCTCGATTCGGAGGCGATCTTGCCGGGCGCGAAGAGCGTCATTTGCCTGGCCCGCAGCTATCGACGTTCTTCCGAAGCAGAAGCCAGCGACCCGCCGCTCGCGAAGCTCTGCGCCAGCTACGCGCGGGGTCACGACTACCACAACCATCTGCGCAAAAAGCTGCGCGCGCTGGCGAGGTTCGTGAAGACACTGGGGCCGAACATCGCCGCGCGGCCGTTGCTAGATGAAGAGCCGGTGCTCGAGCGCGCGTGGGCGGCCCGCGCAGGGCTCGGTTTCGTCGGCAAGAACGGCCTCGTGATCGTGCCCGGACAAGGCAGCTTCGTGCTGCTCGGTGAGGTCGTCACCACGCTCGAGCTGCCAGCGGACACACCGATGGAGGAGCGCTGCGGCAGCTGCACACGCTGTCTCGATGTTTGTCCGACGCAGGCCTTCAGCGCGCCATTTGCGCTCGATCCGCGGCGCTGTATCGCTTACCTCACGATCGAGGATCCGCTTTCCGAAGACGCCTCGCGTCCGCGCTCGGGCGAACACTTGTTCGGCTGCGACGACTGCCAGAGCGTGTGCCCGTACAACCGCGGTGAGGTCCGCAGCGGCCGTACCGGAAGCTTCGAGCCGCTGCCGGCCTTTGCTGGCAAGTCGCTCAACGACGTCGTGCGCTTCGATGAAGCAGAGTTTCGCGTCTTCACCACCGGCAGCCCGCTGTTCCGCGCGACGCGTGCGGGCCTGGCCAGAAACGCAGTCGCTGTTGCGAAGACGCGTCTCGCGTCGGGCGCCACCAGCGCGGCCGATCGGGCTGACGCCGAATGCGCCGTTGCCGCCGGCCTCACCCACGACGATCCAGTCGTGCGCCGCGCCGCCGAGTAAAAGTCGCGTGTTTGGGCCGCGCTAGGTTTGCCGGCGTGGTGGCGAGCCCTTCGCCGATGTCGTTCAGCCTGCAATTCGGCGCTTGCTTGCCGTGCTGCGCCATTCGTCTCGCTAGTGACTTACAGCGTGCGCGGCGCGCGACTATGATCTGCATCAATGCAGCCGGTTTCATGGCTCATGTCATGCGGGCTGCTGCTCGCCTGTGGCGCGGAGCCTTCGTCCGAGCCTCGCGCGAGCGAGTCCACTCGGCTGAGCAGCTCCGCATCAGAAGTGGTGGCGGCCCAGGCTTCCATCGAGCCGCCGCCCGCCTACGTGACAGGAGACTTGCGCGCCGCACCCATCATCGGCGCGGTGTATGTCGACGGGAGGCTGATCGAGCCGGCCGCCGCGGAAGAACCGCCGGGGATAACGACGATCTTCGAGAAGCTCCTCGAGACGCTGCGCGCCCGCCGAGCCAAGCGCATCGCGATTGCGCCCAGCGACCCATTCCCCGGCGACGTCATCCTCCAGGCTGAGGAGCAGACGTCCTTCCGCACGATCAAGCGAATCGTGCAAACGGCAATGTCAGCTGGCTACCCCAACGTCAGCTTCATGGTGCAAAAGTCGAAGTCACCCGGCAGCGCCAGCAGTCCCTCGCCCTGACTGAACCATGGCACGGCGCTGCACCTGGCCGAGCAGGTCATTGCCGAAGCAGTCCGCCAATGGGTCTTTGATGCGCAGCGGGGTGTCCGTCGGAGGAGGCCGAGCGTGGCAGAGCGCCACACGGCGCCTGAAATTGGGCGACTTCGCACAGCCGTGATCGAGAATTTCGCGGCGAACTGACTTGGCGCGCCGCATGCCACAGGTGGCGCATGCGACCGCACGCAAAGAGCTGGCCCAGTCTTTTCATGTTGGCAACGAGTGTCAGCCTCCTCGTGCTCGGCGGCGGGTGCGATCACCCCGGCGCCGGCGCCGAGCCTCCCGCGCTCGGAGCCGAGCGCTCAAGAACGCCAGCCGCCGCACCGCGACCCACAGCGCGGCCCGCATCGCGTCCCTCGGCGAGCGCGCACACGCCTGAGACCGTAACGACGGCGAGGCCGAGCAGCTCCGAAGCGTCCTCGCAGCCCGCAGCGGCGGGCTCGGTCAGCGCCACCCCGCCGCCCGAGCCCGCCGCGCAGCCGTCCGCCAACGCCCCCCCGCAGCCGCCACCTCTTCCCGCGCCGACATACTCACCGCCGCGCGTGCCCGACCCCAAGCTTCCGAAGGCGCCGGCACCTCCGACCCCGCCGCTGCCGCCCGGCGTGATCCCGCGGCCGGTGCCTGCTCCGCTGCCGCCGGCTGTTCCGCTCTGACCGCCATGAACGCATCGCTACGGGTCGAAGCGCGGCTTTGCTCGGGAAGTTGACGACGCCGAGAGACTGCTTTCCGACGATCCGAAGAAGCGACCAGCCGCCAGTTGCGCTTGGGGACGTCCATTCGCCCGAGACAGCAAAACGGCTGGCAGCGGTTGCCGCAGCTCCCCCTGGTTGATTCGCACTTGCCTCCAAGGTTTTGAGATCGGCGCTGCTCGAGGCACGCGTGCGAATCAAGCCCAAGAGGTTTTGTTTGTGATCGTACCTTGCTCGTGCGCCGATCCGCTGCGTGATGCATGCCGTCGGGGTACGCCGGCGAACATCGGACTTGCGGGCAACTCTTTTGGGCTCGCGGCGAATGCCGTGGCGCCTGGAAGCCATCGCCGAGTGCGATGTCAGCTTGTTCGTGATCTCCCGCGCCGCGCGCCGAGTCGACCTCAAGGTGCTGTCGAACGAATCGCCAGCGAAGTGAGCGACGCCCGTGGTGGCGGCAAGCGACCTCCGCTAGGGTCCGCCACCATGCGCAGAATCCTTCCTTTGGGCTGCCTCTTCGTCCTCGCGCTGGCTTCGGCGTGCGACTCCAGCGAGACCGACGAGACCGACTCGACCGGCACCCAAACCGGAGGCAACATTCCGGTCGGCGGTAGCCCCGTGGTGGGCGGCGCGGGCGGTGCGGGCGGCGACCCGATCGTCGGTGGCGCGGGTGGCGTGCAGGGAGGGGCCGGCGGCGAAGGCGGCGGAGGCGGCGCCCCCCCCACGTGTGACGGAACGCCGGCCGAATGCGCCGCACTGTGGGAAGAGAACGCCTCCGATCGCTTCGACATGTTGGTCGGCGGCCCGCAAGATCAGCTCGAGGCGTTCTTGACGGCGGTGCCGAAGGGCGGCGACCTGCACAACCATTTGAGTGGCGCCGTGTACGCCGAGACCTACCTCGACTGGGCAGAGACCGAAAATTTCTGCATCAACAGCTCGACGTTCGCGGCCTCGGCGTCTGGTAGCTGCGGTGGCGCGACGCAGGCGGTGCCCACCAGCGGTGCTTTCTACGACGACATCATCGGCGCCTGGTCGATGGAAGGCTTCGTGCGGGGCGGCGCCGAAACGGGCCATGACCACTTCTTCGACACCTTCGGCAAGTTCGGAGCGATCGCCGGAGCCCACCGCTTCGACAGCATCGCCGACGTCGCCATTCGCGCCGCCAGCGAGAACCAGGTCTACGTCGAGACGATGTTCAACATGGGTCAGAACGTCGGCGGGCTGACGGACGACAACTGGTCTGGCACGCTCAACGAAAGCGATCTGCAAGCGGCCTACGATTTGGCGATCAACGACCCAAGCTTCGATGCCGAGCTGCAGCAGGACGTGAATTCGGTGAACCAGGCGCGCACGGGCTATCGCACCGCACTGGGGTGCGCGGGCGCCAGCCCCCCCGCCGCCTGCGACGTCGAGGTCCGCTTCATCGCGCAGGTTTCACGGACCGGCTCCCGTGCCACGGTCTTCGGTCAGTTGCTGGGCGCCTTCGAAATGGCAGCCCAGACGGACGCCATCGTGGGGGTGAACCTCTCCTCACCCGAGGATGAAGTGAGCGCGGCCAGCTACGACCTTCAGATGGCGATGCTCGACTTCCTTCACCAGCAGTACACCGAGACCGGGGTGAGCCCCCTCCGGGTCACGCTTCACGCCGGCGAGCTCACGGACACGTATGGAACGCCAGCGGCACTGGCTGGCAACATTCGCAAAGCAGTCGAGATTGCGCACGCAGAGCGCATCGGCCATGGCCTGTCGCTCTTGTCCGACGCCAACCCGCAGGCCCTGATGGACGAAATGCGTGATCAGGGGGTGCTGGTCGAGGTCTGCCTCAGCTCGAACGTTCAAATTTTGCTGGTGAGCGGGAGCGACCATCCGCTGGCCACCTACCTCGACAACCAGGTACCGGTGGCGCTGGCCACCGACGATCAGGGCGTCTCTCGCTCGAGCATGGCCGGGGAGTACCTCCGCGCCGCTCTTGATCAAGGCCTCAGCTACCGTCAATTGAAGCTGATCGCTCGCAACAGTCTCGAGCACGCGTTCGTCCCGGGCAACAGCCTGTGGACCTCGATCGGCGACGCCGAGCCGGTGGCGGCGTGCGCTTCGAACGACACGATGGGCGTGGGCGACCCTCCCGATGCCACGTGCGAGGCATTCTTGGCGGAGAGCGAGCGCGCCACGTTGCAGTGGAGGCTCGAGCACAACTTCCGGGAGTTCGAGAGCCAGCAGTAACGAGTAGCCGAGCGGCGCGCAGCGGGCGCAGATCGGCGCCTCAGCGCGTTCGTGATGGCCCACGCCTACGAGGCTCGCCGGTCGAGTCCAACGTCTACAAGCTCACGATCGCCGACTGAGCCTCGACCGCGCACGCGCGATCGGCGCTAGCATCCGCGGGTGAGCGTCCCCGGCCTCGTCATGCGCGTCGCGATCACGGCCACCGTTGTCGCCGCCGGCTGCTCACGCGAGGAGCCGCCTGTCCTGCCTCGCACGCCGACGGCGCCGACCGGCGACGCTGCGAGCTCGAAGCCTGCACGCCCCGTGGCCCGCCTGCACGGCTGGGTCCCCAGCGAGGGCGGCTGGATAGCTGGGCCGGCCGTCGAGCGGGGCACGATGGCCGTCGTGGGCGGCCGGCGCTACCGGTCGAACGACGCGGGCGTGCTCGAGGTCGAGGCGGTCTCGGTCGGGGCGCCCATCACGCAGCTCACGACCATTGCGACCGGCAAGGGCGAGATCTTGGTGGGGGTCGCGGGCGGCAACGTGCTCCGGTTCGACGACCCGCTGGGCGCGGGCGTTGTGATCGGCGCGGCCAAGCGCATCGGCTCCGCGCGCGACTTGGTGCTGGCGTGGCAGGCGGAAGCGCGGCCAACCTTCATCGATCCGTGGACCGGAACCGAGGCTGCAGCGCCCGCTGGTTTACCCGCGCTTCCCGTCGGCGGGATGGAGATGGACGCGCGAGGCCACGGTGTCGCGCTGTTCTATGGCGCCGGCCACGCAGCCACCTCCGACGGCGGCGCCACCTGGACCCAGCTCCTTCACGTGGGGGCCCGGATCGACGGGCTGCGCAAGGTCGGCAAGGGTCTTCTTGGGGACTGCGCCGACGCGTCCGTGCTCGAGCTGCATCCCGCGTCGCTGCGTCAGGTGCCGCACACGGAGGCAGCGCCCGACGCGACGCTTCGGCTCGCCTTCAGCACCCTCGCCGACCCGCTGCAGCTGGCGATGCGAGAGGGCCTGAAGAGCGGCCCGCGCACGCTGATGGTCCCGCTGGCAGGGCAGCTCGTGGAGATCGACGTCACGACCGGGATGGTCGTGCGCAGCGTGGTGCTCGAGGGCATGGGAGCGCGACCGAAGCGCTGCCGGACGACGCGGCGCGGCGCCACGTTCTACGTGGGCTGCGAGCTGAGCGGTGGCGCGCGGGTGCACCGCGTGCGAACGCTGGGCGGCGTGCTGCAGTCGCAGCAGATCTTCGACGCTCCGGGCCGTGCGCCGCTCGTGGCGACGTTCTCGGGCGGGCTGTTGCTCCGGTCGGCGTGCGCGTCCGCCAGCAAGACCACCGTCTGCGTGATGCAGCCGGACGAGTCGTTCGTCGACGTACCGGTGTCGGGCCCTCTGCGCGGGCTCGCGCCGCTGGCGGACGGCTCCGCCGCTTTCTTCGACGGCGAGGGTACGGCTGCCGACCCGCTGCGCCTGGTCGTGGCCAGCGCGAAGGCCCGGACGCCGCTCGAACCGCTGCCGCCCATGAAGCACAGCCCGCGCGGCACCATCGAGGAGGACGCCCAGGGCCGATTGGTTGCGCTGCTCGACTCCAGCCGAGGCTCGGTGTTGATCGAGCAGCCGAGAAATGGGCCCGCGCGCGTCGTCCCGCGCGACGCTCGGAACGGCGCCCTCCGCGCCGGTGTCGCCGCACTCTGGACCGGAGAGACGAAAGACAGGCCGGACCAGCTTGAGCTGTCCAGCGATGGCGGCCGAACCTGGCGCGTGGTTCCGACGCCGCCGCGCGTGTTCGGCTGGGCGAGCGAGGTGATGCCGGGCGAGCTCGGGATCGCGCTCAAGCGCTGGGTGCGCGTCGGCGTCGAGGACAGCGAATTCTCCCCGCCGCCCGGAGACACCACCCAGCATCGCTTCGTCGCGCGCGAGCCTCCGTTCTCCCTTCGCTGTGCGACGACCACGGGCGCGGCCTCACAGGGCAGCCCGCAGCCACGCGCCCGGCGGCGCGGCGAGTCTTTGGTAACTTTCCCGGACAGGCGCGGCCTGTACGAGGCAGCCGTCGAGGTGAAGAGCACGTCGGCTCTGGTGCGCGAGATCACGCTGCAGTTCCTGGACCGCACCACGATCGGCGCGCTATTGTTCAGCGCAAGGTGATCCGCGCCACAATTGCACTCTCGCGCAATGCGTGCGCTTCGCTGAGCGCGCTGCGCCGCTAGACCTCGATGAGCATCCGGCACGCGCGATGCACGCCCTGCCGTTGATGAGCGCACCGCAGCTGATCGCGAACCAGGTCGCTGAGCTCACGGCGTTCGGAGGACCCGGAGCAAGATGCTCCACCTTCACGCCGTCCTGTGCGGGACGTTGGCCTGCTACGTGCAAACGAAGCGGCTCATGGATCCTGCCGGCGAGTTCACGCTCCACATCGATCAGGTCGACGGTTTCGAGTTTCGCGTTCGCTTCGACAAGCAAGAGCACGCAGAGCTGACGATGGACGAGCCAGCTCCGCTGGGGCGCGACAGCGCGCCCAACCCCGCTCGCATGCTCGCTGCTGCGATCGGTGATTGTCTGTCCGCGAGCCTGGTCTTTTGCTTGAAACGGCGCGGCGTAGCGGTCGTCGGGCTCCGGTCCGAGGTGAAGGTCGCGCTCGTCCGGAATGAGAGCAAGCGCTTGCGGGTCGGTCGAGTCGACGTCTCGATTCACCCGCGTGACCCGATCCCCGAAGAGGCGCTCGACGAGTGCCTGAAGGTGTTCGAAGACTTTTGCGTGGTCACGCAAAGCGTGCGCGAAGGCATCGAGGTCTCCGTCAATGTCTCGCGTCCGGCGTCGACGCCAGCCAGTGGCTAGCCAACGACCCGACCTCTCAAAGGAGCTTCGATAATGGCTTGGGTCGGCAAAGCCCTGAGTGTGGCGCGCAAGCTCCTCTGGCCCGTTCTGCTGCTGGGCGTCGCGGGAGTGGTCGCCTACATGCGCATGTGGGCGCCAGTCGGCGTGCATGTGGCGCTCGTCGAGCGCGGGACCGTGGTCCAGGAGGCCTTCGGCCGCGGGACGATCGAGAGCGAGCGCGAGGCCGCAGTGGGCTTCGACATGGTCGGCCGGCTGAGCAGCGTGCTGGTCGACGAGGGCGCTCGCGTCACTCTGGGACAGGAGCTTGCCCGACTAGAAACGAATCAGTCCGACGCCGATCTTCGTGTGGCGAAGACGGGCGTCGCAGCAGCCCGGTCCTCACTGACGCGGCTCGCCGCAGAAGAAGAACGGGTACGCGCGCTGTTGGCGGCTGCTGACCGTGAATCCAAGCGCACGCAGTCTCTGTTCGACTCGGGGGTCGTACCGGGGCAGCAGCGCGATGACGCAGCGGACAAGCTGCGGGTCGCGCGCGCCGATCTCGATCGAGTCTTGGCCCTGAGGGGAGAAGCCACCCGCGGCATCGACGTGGCGTCGAGCGGCGCGGATCAACGCCAGGTCACCGTACTTCGGGCGACCTTGCTGGCCCCCTTCGACGGCTTGGTCACGCGCAGGCTGCGTGAGCCAGGCGACACCGTGTCGCTCGGATCGACAGTCTTGCGCATCGTCGACACCACCCGCGTGTACGTGCGGGCTTCGGTCGACGAGACTGTGTTGCCACAGCTATCCGAGGATCAAGCGGCTGCCATCTTCTTTCCGGGAGCCCCGGCTCCAGTCGTGGGAAAGGTCACCAGGATCGCGTGGGAGGCCGATCGGCAGACGCACGAGATCTTCGTCGACGTAACGCCGGACAAGATCGACAGACGCGTGGCTGTTGGCCAACGCGCCGACACGCGTATCGAGCTTGCCCGGCGAGCCGACACGCTGCGCATCCCGTTGAAAGTCGTTCACCATGACGAGGGCGGCGCCTACGTCTACGTCGGTCGCAGCGGTCGCATCGCAATCGTGCGGCCCCAATTCGGCCTGAGCGGTCAAGACCACGTCGAAGTGCTGGAGGGCCTTTCAGAGGGCGATGCACTGCTGACGTCACCCAAGCTCGGAGGCTCGCTCGCCGCCGGCCGCCGTTGGAAGGCCGAATGAACCTGGCCGTGCGCGACGTGGGTCGTCATCTGGCTCGCTTCCTCGGTACCGCCGGGGGCGTCGGGCTCCTCCTCAGCGTGGTGATCGCAATGCAGGGGATCTACGCAGGAATGGTCGACGACGCCACGATCCTGACGCGTGCGATGAGCGCCGACTTCTGGATTGTCCAACGGGATACACGCGGCCCGTTCGCGGAGGCGTCCCGGCTGGATCCGAGCATCGAGCAACGCGCGGCAGCCGTCCCGGGCGTGCGCAGGGCGCGGCCCTATACTTACCAATTGATTCAACGCCAGCGTGACGGCGACGTCCTTCGGCTAGCGCTGATCGGGCTGGGCTGGCCGGGCGACACCGGCGAATCGCTCCCCTTGGTAAAAGGCCGGCGGCTAGCGCAACCGCATGGCGAGATCATCGTGGATGCATCGCTGATGCTCGATGTCGGCAAGACGCTCGAGCTCGCTGGCGAGACCTACACCATCGTGGGGCTGACCAAGAACGCTCTCACCTCAGGCGGCGAATCGGTCGCGTTTCTGTCCGTCACCGACTCCCACTTGATCTCGTACGATCAGCCACCCGAAGCAACGCTCCTCGAACGAGAGCGGGTCGTCGAGCGATTGCGAAAGACCGATCTGGGTCGCGCTCAGCCGAACCTGGAGGATCTCGCCAAAGATCCTCGCTGGCGCCCTCCCGCGCTTTCATCGCCACCGCTCGCCGCTGTTCTGGTCGAGGTCGATCCCCAGCGGGCCATGGAGGTGCGCGCGACCATCAAGCACTGGGGTGACGTTGCGATCTACTCTCAAGCAGAAGAGGAGACGCTCTTGCTCGAAGGCGTGGTGCAACGCGCCCGCATGCAGATCGGACTCTTCACCGCAATCCTCACGCTCACCGCGATCGCCATCATCACCATGGTGATATACAATTTGACGCTCGAAAAGACGCACGATCTAGCCATTTTGAAGCTGATGGGCGCTCCGCGTTGGCGGCTCGCCGGGCTCGTGTTGCAGCAGGCGTGGCTGCTCGGCGCGATCGGATACACCCTGGCTTACGCGATCGGGCAGCTCTTCTTTCCGCATTTCCCGCGCCGCGTGGTGATCACCGACACCATTGCTCTCGTGGCGCCGATCGCCACCATGATCGTTGTCACGCTGGCCAGTATTCTCGGGCTGAATCACGTCATGCGAATCGACCCGGCGCTCGCGCTCGAGGGCTGATCATGGCCGACGCCGTCGTTGCGGTCGGGTTGACCAAGATCTACGGAAGCGGGTCGGCGCAGGTTGTCGCCCTCGACAACGTCAACCTCACCATTTCAGCAGGAGCGGTCGTTGCCCTGCTGGGCCCCAGCGGCTCCGGGAAGTCCACCCTCATCAAGGCGCTCGGCTTGATCTCGCCCGCCGAACGCGGCGAGGTGCTCTTCCAAGGACGAAGCGTCGTGAAGGACGGCTCGGCGCTCACCGATCTCGCGCGGCTCAGGCGCAGACACCTCGGTTTCGTGTTCCAGAAGGCGAACCTGATCTCGTTCCTCACCGCCCGCGAGAACATCGAGATTGCTTGTCAGTTCGGCGACAAGACCGACGGTCGCAAGCGAGCACGCGACTTGCTGGACTACCTACAAGTGCGACACCGCGAGGACGCCTATCCAGAGCAGCTCAGTGGCGGCGAGCAGCAGCGCGTCGCCATCGCCCGCGCCTTGGCCAACGAGCCCTCGCTGATCTTGGCAGACGAGCCCACCGCCGCCCTGGACAGCGTCCGCAGCAGGGCAGTCATGGACTTGTTTCGGAAGGTCGCTCACGAGCGGGGGGCCGCAGTATTGGTGGTGACTCACGACCACCGTGCGCTCGACGTCTTCGACCTACTCTACGAGATGGAAGACGGCAGACTGCGCCTCGCGAAGGACCAAGCAGCCGCGCACCCCACGACGCTGCCCGCGACGGGCGAACGCGCAAGTGGTTAGCCCGGCTCAAATCTCCATCGGGCCCGTGCCGAGCTGGTCCCAATAGGTCACGCGGCCATCTTTGTGTGCCACCAGACGCACGCCGCCATCCTGGGATACGACGATTCCGACCGCTTCGGGCACAGCGCCGCACAGCCGATAGACTGACCGGTGTCGCGTGCCAACGCGATCCGTCGTCTCCTCTTCGCGCTCGAGCCCTTCGGGGTCGAGCGCGTGCATCACACGGGGTACGTCGGGTAGCTCTCCCACGATCTCCCCACCAAAGCCGATCACTTCCATTCGCTTGTTCATCACGACTGCGCCATCGACGTCTGCGAAGCCGGCGATGGTGTGCGCCAGCTCCAGCAGCGCGTCGTCGATCGCGACACACTCTGGGCTGTTGCTCGCAAGATAGGTCTCCCAGGTCGGAGCTTGCCCATAGCGCTCGGCATCCGCGACGAGCGCGGGCAATAGCGTCAGCTGCAGCGACCGATAGCGACGCCGAGGCGCTTCGTTCGCGAACCGATACTTCAGTTTGATGGGCTTCCCCGTGAGGGCGACCCGCTCGGACTCGTCCTGCGGAAGGATCACGATCGTTCCGCCATGGCGTGACAGGCGCACGTTGGCGATAATCCGGCGCACGAGCTGCTGATCGACGCGACGGAGAAGCCCGGCGTCGACCGCAGCACCCGAGCTATTGCTCTCGTGCAGGGCCATGACGTCACGTCGGTTCTCCGCGCAGGCATCGGGCAGCCACTTCGAATCGAATACGTCCAGGCTGCGCCCGGCGAGGCTGCCACCCGCCAGCTTCGCGATGGTCATGTCTCCGAAGCTCACCGTGATTCGCCCAGGGCCGGCCACCACGATGCTCAATGCTTTTGGTAGTGGCGCGCCGATCGACCGGCCACCTTGGATGGCGTGCAGCCACCCCGGCCCGGTCTGCACGAGCCCCCATATCCGCAGATCGAGTGGCGCCGAGCCGAACACGCCGATCATCGCGCGCTCCATCTTGACTGCGGGCGCGAGGCGACGGATTTCCTGCTCGTCGAACGCGCGTGGCTCATCGAAGCGGAGACGCTGGCACCCATGCAGCGACCCGTCTTCGAGAGTCGACGAGTCCGGCGGCGAGAGGAGTAGCCGAAAGCTCAGGGACCGCTCCTCTTCGCGCAGTAGACTCGCCTGATAGGCGACCGAAGCAACGCGCTCGAGCGTCGCATAGCTACAAGTTGCGCCCAAGGCCACGACACGCTCGAGAACGAAGCTCGCCAAGTCCTCAGGATAGGCGTGCTTCGTGGATTGCTTCGTCCGCATCTCCGCCACCTCAGGTCAGCTTCTTCTTCGAGAAGTACCAATGCACCGTGTCATACCCTTCACCCGGCCGGCGTCCGCATCGGCCGCCGTCTTCGGCGGAGGGAGCCGGCTCATTGAGCCGTGGCAGCGTGGCGCGAGATACTTGATCAGTCATGGCAATCTCCAGTTCGTAGCGTTTCGAGATCTGGCGAACGGTAGTTTGGGCCTACGGCGCCTTCGGGTTGTCGAGCTCCTTCTGCTCTGCGCCGGTAATGGGGCGCAACAAGTGCCGGTGTACGATGCGTGCGTGATGCTTGTGCAGAATATGCTCGGCTCGCTCTGCGCAATCGAGCGACGGTGGCTCAACGCTGAGCAACACCTTTCCTTCTTCGAGGGCCCCCGCCAGACGGTGCAGCGTAGGGTCGGCATCGCTTGCGCCCGCGAGTACGCCAGTCAAAGCGCCGGCTATGGTGCCTGCGGTCGTGGTGAAGAGGACCACGGCGATCGGCCCGGCAGCGAGGAGGCCCACGACCGCGCCTGCGGCCGCGCCGACCGCCGCGAGCCGAGCGGTCATGGTGGCGGCGCCTGTTTCAAAAAGGGCCAATTCCGAATTGGGCAGACGTTCCAACCCACCTCGGTGAACAATGACGGTGCAACGTTGTTTCGGCGTGCCCGCAGCTTCGAGCTCAGCGACTGTGGCAGCTACTGCACGAGAATTGTCGAATAGCGCGAAGATGACGTGGGACATGCTCCGACGTGTTGCAATTCCTTGACCCTGGCGGCGCGTGAGCGAGGCGTGGTGCCGACACGCACGACTTGCACTTTGGCGGCAGATCTTGCGGGAGCGACCACATCGTATCGGGCCGCGTCAAGAGGCTAGGGTGGCGCAGTCATTGCACTAGGCGCGGCATGCGCAACGAAGCGTGGTTGTTGATTGGGGTGGCGTTCATCGACAGCGCATTGGTGGCGTGCGGGGGGGGACGGGATGATCCGACCAGCGCCGCTTCGCGCGTCCAGGAGACGTCGTCCGCTGGAAGGGACGGGGTTGGAGCAGGCATGGGTCGCGGGCCCGGTAGGGGTCCTGGCCCCGTGGGCGACCATCCGCATCTGGCTTGTGCTTTTGGACAAGCGCCGCTCCCCGACGCCACATTGGCGGGTGTGCGCGAAGCGCTGGTGGACGAGTGGAAGGCCGAGGCGACCTACGAGGCCTTCTCGAAGAAGCTCGGGCAACCGTTTCCACGGCTCGAGCGCGCAGAGGGCCGTCACGCAGATCTGCTGATGAAGCTACTCGCGGCTCACGCTCACGAAGTCCCGTCGCGTCCCGAGGCCAAGCCGGTTGACGCCGGCAGCATCACGGAAGCATGCTCACAATCGCTCGAAGCGGAGAAAGCGAATGTCGCGCTGTACGATAAGCTTCTCGCGGCGAAACCCGTCGAGGACGTGCGTTGCGTCTACGAGCACTTGCGCACGTTGTCTGCTGACCGCCACATCCCCGCCCTCGAACGCTGTGGAGGAAAGCGACAATGAAGCTCGTCATCGCGATGTTCTCGTTGCTGGGCTGCGGTTCGCAGGGGCCCAGCGATGCAGAAACAACCAGCCGAGCACAAGGCGCGCTCGCCCCTTTCAAGAAGTCGCTGAAAGAGACGCTGCTCAGCGAGCTGAGCAAGTCGACCGTAGCGGCAGTCGAGGTCTGTTCGAAAAGGGCACCCGAGCTTGCGAGCGAGGCCTCCAAGAACGGCGTGCGTGTGGGCCGATCGAGCGAGCGCCTGCGCAATCCGGAGAACACGCCACCGACGTGGCTTGACCCCGTGATGCAAGAGCTGTCGCGCACGCCGGCCGAGCCGGTCGCGTCACGCGTCGTCGATCTTGGTGGAGGTCGACGAGGGTACGCGGAGGCAATCCGCATCGAGGGTCCGTGCCTGCTTTGTCACGGCGCCACCATTGCCCCCGAGGTGGAGGCCAAGATCAGCGAGAGCTATCCGAGCGACCAAGCGCGCGGCTACGCGCTCGGCGATTTTCGAGGCGTGTTCTGGGCTGAGCTCGAGCCGGTTTCGCCATAGGCAACACTGCGCCGACGGGCGCGAAGGTGCCATTCACGTGGCCACGCCCAGCTTCGGCAGCAACCACGTTTGCAACAAGACCCACACGGCGACGAAGCCGACCAGCAACGTCCTGCGCCGGCCGAGTGTACGAGCACACCGTCGTCCCGCGCGGTACCGATCGTTGCACCGATGCTTCATGTCGTTTCACGGCGGCGTGCAGACTTGGAAAATCGAGCCGATTCTTCCCGTGCCGGGGTGGCACGAAACTCGCTGTGGATATCGGCGAGGACGCAATGACCCACCCCCCTGCCCGCCCCATCGAACCGAGGAGACGCGTGATGGCCTCGCACCACAGCATCGTGATCGCAGAAGGAGGGACCGCGGGGCTCAGCGTGGCCGCGCGGTTGCTCACGATCGATCCGAGCCTCGACGTGGCCGTGATCGAGCCCTCGGAGCACCACGACTACCAGCCCCTCTGGACGCTGGTCGGCGCCGGCGTGTTCGACAAGGCGATCACCCGCCGCCCCGAGGCCGACTACATGCCGCGAGACGCGACGTGGATCCACGACTCGGTCGCGGAGCTCGATCCGGAGAAGAAGCGGGTCGGCCTCGGCTCCGGCGGCAGCGTCACCTACGACCAGCTGGTCGTCGCGCTGGGCATGCAGCTCGACTGGCACAAAATCGAGGGGCTGGAGGGCCACCTCGGCAAGGGCGGGATCGTCTCGAACTACAGCTACGAGACCACCGACGCGACGTGGCGCGCTCTGGAGCGCTTTCCGGGCGGCATCCTGGTCTTCACGTTCCCCTCGACGCCCATCAAGTGCGCCGGGGCGCCGCAGAAGATCATGTACCTCGCCGACGACCACCTGCGCCGCATCGGCGTCCGCGAGAAGTCGACGATCACCTTCGCCTCCGCGGGCGCGGCACGCTTGCTGCTCAACGCGTCGCATGTCCGCGGCCCCGTTTTACATCCGTCGGGTTCGTCCGCTCGCTCTGATCCTCCATCGCCTCGCGGCGCTCTCGGCCCTCGTCTTCAGCGCTGCGACCGCGGTCGACTACTACGGCGCGAGCCCAAGCTTTTGCCAGAGCGGCGCCGGTTGCGAGGTCGTGCACGCGTGGAGCGCGAGCTTGCGGTTCGACCTCGTGCTCCCGGCGCTCGGCCTCGTCTTCTACTCCGCGATCTTCGCGTTGTCGCTCGCGCCGAAGGCCTCGCTGCGTCGACTCGGAGCGCTCGGCGCCCAGCTCGGAGCGCTCGGAGCGATCGGCTTCCTCATCTTCCAAGGAGCCTACCTCGGCGCTTGGTGCCGGCTTTGCGTAGGCGTCGACACGAGCGCGATCATCGCGGCACTCGCGGCGCTGCCGTTCGTGACAACCCCGCTGATGTACGAGCCGCTCGCGATGGACGAACGCGTGCGCTCGTGGCGCAGCGTGTGGTGGCCCGCTTGGGCGCTCGCGATCGGCGTCCCGCTCGCCTGGGGCTTCACCACGCCGTCGAGCCCGATCCCGGACGTCGTGCGTGCGCGCCACGTGGACGGTGCCATCAACGTCGTGCTCCTCACCGATCCCGAGTGCGCCTTCTGTCGCAAGATGCACCCCGCGCTCGCTGAAGCGCTCGCCGAAGCGCGCGAGGATGGCGCTACCGTGCGCGTTGATCGTGTGTTCGTGCCCCTCCCTTCCCACCGCCTCGCGCGCGGCGCAGTCCACGCGATCCTCTGCGCCCCCGACGACAAGCGCGAGGCGATGACCACGCTCGTCTACGAGGGCCTCCTCGTGCGCGACGCGCTGATCGGCTACGCGCGCCAGCTGGACCTCGACGAGGCGCGCTTCGTCACCTGCCTCGACGATCCAGCGACCGACGCGCGCGTCCAGGACAACCTCTCCTACGCCAAGTCGGTCGGCATGCAGGGGCTGCCCACGACCTACATCGGCGAGCGCGCCCTCCTCGGCTTCGACCCGACCCGCGGCGCCGAGCCCTTCCGCGAGGCGCTCGCGGCCGCGCGCACCGAGCGGCCCTCGATGCGCGCGTGGTGGCCTTTCGCGCTCCTCGCGCTCATGGCGCTCGTGCTCGCGGCGCTTACGCGACCACGCGCGACGAAGCCCTGATCATCGGTCAGCTGCAAAGGAGCCGCGTTTGCAACAACAGCCACCCTCGATTGGCACGACGAGCCCAGTCTGCAACGGGTGCTGCAAAGGAGCCACGTTTGCAACAACAGCCACCGGCGAGCTCACCGCCGTTTCAGGAGCGTTTCACCTTGTTTCAGCGACGCGCATCTGCGCCTGCAGTGACGAGGTTGGGGCGTGGCACCGCCCATGCACTGGTGCAGCCATGCACTCGTTTGCGCCGAGCATCGTGAAACACGGGGGCGCCACATGAGCCTTGCAGGCATTGGCGTCGGCACGCTCACGCTCGGGATCGCGCTCGCGCTCCTCGTCGGTGTGTCGCTGGGCCTGCTCGGCGGCGGCGGCTCCATCTTGACCGTGCCGATCTTGGTCTACGCGCTCGGGCTACCGGCGCACGAGGCCATCGCGACGTCACTGCTCGTCGTCG
>Ga0163144_10014520_pt1 | contig 16339 bp, 17 predicted proteins | sample OliLak19BULKMAT1_FD_123175 | JGI IMG/M metagenome (GOLD analysis project Ga0163144, IMG submission 123175) | Freshwater microbial mat bacterial communities from Lake Vanda, McMurdo Dry Valleys, Antarctica - Oligotrophic Lake LV.19.BULKMAT1 | ecosystem: Environmental > Aquatic > Freshwater >... | reverse complement strand
CGCGATGAGCTGATCGCCAGCCAAATCGGCAACCTGCCAGAAGTGGAACACGCCCGCATCGTTCAGGCGCTGCTCGAGCTTGAAGACGATGCCGGTGATGCGCTTGAGATCGTCGGCCTCACCGCGGGCTGCCTCGATGCCACGGAACGCCACGGCGGCGCCGAGGTCTTCGGCTGGCGGGGCCTCCATGGCGCCGATGTCGACGCCCGATCCGGCCTGCGCGCGCTCTAGACCATTGAGGGCAGCGCGGGCAACGAGGTCACAATACAGCGTGATCGCTCGGCCGGCGTCGTCATTGCCGGGGACCGGGAAATCAATGCCGTCGGGATCGCAGTTGGTATCGACGATGGCGACGATCGGGATACCGAGTTTGCGAGCTTCGAGAACCGCGATCGATTCCTTGTTGGTATCGATGATGAACAGCAGGTCGGGTGTGCCGCCCATGTCCTTGATGCCGCCCAACGCTTGGTTGAGTTTGTCGCGCTCGCGCTGGATGTTGAGGATTTCTTTCTTCGTCCGCCCTTGAGGGTCGGCGAGGATTTCATCGAGCTGGCGCAAGCGGCGGATTGAGCCGGAGATGGTCTTCCAGTTGGTCAACGTACCGCCGAGCCAGCGGTGGTTGATGAAATACTGGGCAGACTTCTTGGCGGCTTCGGCAACAGCGTCCGAGGCGGCACGTTTGGTTGCCACGAACAGAACGCGGCCGCCGCCAGCGACCGTGTCGGAGACCTTGAGCAACGCCTGATGGAACATCGGCGTGGTCTGTGTCAGGTCGATGATGTGGATGTTGTTGCGGGCGCCGTAGATGAACGGAGCCATTTTCGGATTCCAGCGGTGAGACTGGTGGCCGAAGTGAACGCCAGCTTCAAGCAGCTGACGCATAGAAAATGCGGGCGCAGTCATTGATTGAGAAGCCTTTTCCGGTTTGACCTCCGCAACCCGTAAGAAGGCTGGTTTCCGCGACGCCCGCGATGGTGCTGGCGAAATGGAAATAGCCCACCGGAGCGACGTTCCGCGTTGTCGGCGGAGGCCGCAGTGGGTCACGTGTGTATTGACGGTCGTGACTTATGCGAGAACGCTCGGATTGGCAAGGCCCAACCCGGCCCTACCCGGCCTTATCGATCGCTCGTCTATCTTCGATCTTAGACAAATTATTGACGGTCGACATATCACGGCGCCGGGTTGTGCGTGTAGCATTGGGCTGTGCTCCGCAAATCCGAGGATAAGCCATGGCCAAAAACACGATTTGCCTTTGGTACGATACCGACGCTGAAGCCGCCGCGAGGTTTTACGCCGCGACGTTCCCCGACAGTGAAGTCAAAGCCGTGCACCGCGCGCCCAGTGACTATCCAGGCGGCAAAAAGGGCCAGGTACTCACCGTGGAGTTCACCGTTGCTGGAGTAGCCTGCCTGGGGCTCAACGGCGGCCCGGTGTTCAAACACAACGAAGCGTTTTCGTTCCAGATAGCAACAAGCGACCAGGACGAAACCGACCGCTATTGGGACGCTATTGTCGGCAATGGTGGGCAGGAGAGCGCGTGTGGCTGGTGCAAGGACAAGTGGGGCATCTCCTGGCAGATAACCCCGTCGATTTTGACCGACACGCTGGCAAGTGGGGGCCCCGCTTCGCAACGCGTCTTTGCGGCCATGATGGGTATGAAAAAAATCGATGTAGCGGCAATCGAAGCGGCGCGAAGCGGCTGAAACTCGATTTGTCGAGGCAAGTGCGAAAGTAACGCGCAGTTTAGGGACGAACGCCTTAAGTCGTTGAAAAGATTGGTAGCGAGACCCAGACTTGAACTGGGGACCTACGGATTATGATTCCGCCGCTCTAACCAGCTGAGCTATCCCGCCACTATCGGGCCACTTCCGCAGCCAGAGCGAACACATAGAAATTTCGAATGCCGCCTGTCAAGGCCGTGTCCGCTTGCGAGGCCCGGCCTCCACGAGGCCGTGGCCGCGTTGGCCTGTGCCTCAGCCCACTGCCCGGATTTCCGGAACTTGGCCCAGGTTGGCCGCTTCGACCATTGCCGACGCGGCAGACCCAGAAATCGTCCCGCCGCCGAGGACGCGCGCGTCGTCCGCGTCGTCATCATAGAGCACGCACGCCTGCCCGCTGGCGACGCCGTATTCTTCAGCGATCAACGCCACTTCGACCCGGCCATCGGCGCAGACATGCAGCACGGCCGGCTTCGGCTTCTGCGTCGACCGAACGCGAGCATGCACGGCCATGCCGGCTGGCGGCGTCAACGGGAGGGTCTGCGCGGCGATCCAGTTGAACCCCCTCAGCTTCAGCCGACGGGTCGCTAAGGCGTCACGCGGGCCGACAATCACGGCATGTCGTTCCGGCTCGATGCGCACGACGTAAAGCGGTTCGGCTGCCGCGATGCGCAGTCCGCGCCGCTGACCAACGGTGAAATGTAGGATGCCGTCGTGGCGGCCGAGTTCGCGGCCGTCGACATGGAGGATCGGGCCTGGCTCGACAGCGTCGGGTCGCAACTTGGCGACGATGTCGCTATAGCGGCCCGTCGGAACGAAGCAGATGTCCTGGCTGTCGGATTTGTCCGCCGTGGCGAGGCCGAGTTCGCGAGCCAATGCGCGCACCTCGGATTTTGGCATCGCACCGACCGGGAACCACAGCCGTGACAATTGCGCCCTCGTGGTCGAGAACAGGAAGTAGCTCTGGTCACGAGCGGCATCGACAGCGCGGCGCAATTCAGGTCCTTCAGGGCCATCGACGCGGCGAATATAATGGCCCGTTGCAAGCGCCACAGCGCCGAGCTCGGTCGCCGTGTCGAGGAGATCCTTGAACTTGATCTGCGCGTTGCACGTCACGCAGGGAATCGGCGTTTCACCGGCCACATAGCTATCGGCGAAAGCACCGATCACGCTGTCGGCAAACCGCTTCTCGTAATCGAGCACATAGTGCGGGATGCCCAGGGTGTCCGCGACCCGGCGCGCGTCATGGATGTCCTGGCCCGCGCAGCAGCTTCCAGGCTTGCTTGTCGCGGCGCCGTGGTCATAAAGTTGGAGCGTCACGCCGACCACGTCGAACCCCTGGCGAACGAGCAGCGCGGCTGCCACCGAGCTATCGACGCCACCCGACATCGCGACGACAACCCTTCGGTCGGCGTTTACGGCGCGGCTCTGGCTTGCAGCGTTGGTCAATCGAACTCCTTAGGCGGCAGGGCTAATTTGGCGGCAGGGCTAAATCTCGAGCAGCGGGGTTGTGCCGCGCTTGGCTGCCAGTCGTTATACTGCATCGGCGGCAGGTTGCTCGCAGCGTACCGCCTATGAGAAGCAAAATTCGGGCGCTCGTGTTGCGTATCTGACGTTTGGTCCCCGCATCTGATGTCTCAACCAAACGTCAGATACAAAAGCAACACTAGAAACAAGAGCTTGCTAGTGTTCCTCATGTCTCAGACATTTGCTCCAAACCTCGCCGCTGGGGGCGGCAAATGTCTGAGACGGAACACTCGTGGTAGGTTCCGTCCGCATTAAAGATCGGTTTACCGCTGGTTTCAAGAACAAGACTTCGCCAGTCGTCCTGCCGAATGTACTATTTTGGCATTGACATAAACCCTAATCGCACGAAAAACATTCGTCAAAGCAGTGGTTTAAACCATTTCTACATCCCCGCTTAGTTACGGCTTAAGGCTCGTTGAGTTAGTGTGAGGCGTGGTCAGTAGCGAGTAATGAGTAACATGACCGATCAACAGTTGAGAGCGCGGGCGCGCTACGTCATTGGGCCAGATGGAAGCCCATTGACGGTTGCCGACCTGCCACCGCGAGATACCAAGCGTTGGGTCATCCGCCGTAAGGCCGAAGTGGTTGCCGCCGTGCGCGGTGGGCTGCTTTCGATCGACGAGGCGTGTGAACGATATACGCTGACGGTGGACGAGTTCCTGTCCTGGCAGCGTTCGATCGACAAGCACGGTCTGCCGGGCTTGCGCACGACGCGTCTGCAGGATTACCGCGAGTAGTGCCGGTTGGGTGTCAGCGGGAAGTGCTCGTGATCTGTGGCGGTGACTGGTAGAGGTTGGTACCAGCCCCACTGGCCGCGGTAACGTGCGCGGCGCATAACCCGGCACGAAGACATGAACTTCCAGCAGCTGCGGATTCTCGGCGAGACGGTCAAGCATAACTTCAACCTGACCGAGGTCGCGAACGCCCTGAATACGTCGCAGTCGGGCGTATCGAAACATATCAAAGACCTTGAGCTCGAGCTCGGCGTCACGCTGTTCGAGCGTAAAGGCAAGCGCCTGCTGGGCTTGACAGAGCCAGGGCGCGAGCTGATCGGCATCGTCGAGCGGATGCTGATCGATGCCCGCAACATCAAGCGGATCAGCGAGCAGTTCAGCCAGCGCGATCAGGGCGAACTCAGGATCGCAACGACACACACCCAGGCCCGCTATGTGCTGCCGCCGATCGTCGCGAAATTTCGTGCGCAATTCCCAAAAGTGCGGCTGATCCTGACGCAGGGCAACCCGACCGAAATCGCCGCCCGCCTTGTCGAGGGCGAAGCCGATATCGGCATGGCGACCGAGACGCTCGGGGCAGAACCACAGTTGGCGACGTTCCCGTTCTTGCGCTGGAGCCACGGCGTGATCGTGCCGACCGGCCATGAACTGGCGACGAGCGCGGCCTCACACAAGCTGACACTTGAAGCGATCGCCGCTCATCCGCTGATCACATACGATGCTGCCTTTACCGGACGGCGCGGCATCGACCAGACCTTCGCCAAGGCGGGGCTCGATCCCGACGTGGTGCTGTCGGCGCTCGATAGCGACGTGATCAAAACTTATGTGGAACTTGGGCTTGGCATCGGGGTGATCACGGCAATCGCCTACGATGCGTCACGCGACACCCGGCTTGCCTTCATCGACGCCAGCCACCTGTTTGATGAGAACGTCTCACTGATCGCGATCCGCCGCGACCGGTTCCTGCGCGATTTCGCCTACCGGTTCATCGCGCTGGCAGCTCCCGGGCTCGACGAGGACGCCGTCCGCAGCGGGTCGTCGCGGGCAGGATGAATTCGGCCATTCGGGCGCGTCGGGTCGCCAGCGCGCGATCACACGTCACGGCCCAGCAGTACGACTGGGTTGTCGTTGAACGTCGCCGTGGCGCGCTCGAGAAAGCCGAGGCGGTTATAAAACCCGACATTGCGAGACCGTGCGCCGGTCACGACATGGACGCCCGGCAAACCGGCAGCCGCGACGTCGCCGACGAAGGCCTCAATGAGGATTCCGCCGACGCCGTGGTTGCGCGCGGATTCCGTCAAGTTGATGTGGAGGTGGGCGGGGTAGCGCGCGGTGACGGCAGCGAGGTCTACGAAATACGGGATGTCGGCGAACCGCAGCGTGCGTGCCGGATCGTCGTGGCTGCCGACGACATAACCGAGGATGTCCGGGCTGCCGGAGACTTCGCCGTGCTGTGCTGGGTCGACGATTGCGACGTGCGTCAGCGCGCGGTCGTGCGTCAGATAGCGGCCGAGCCAGCGCTCCCGAAACTCCGCGCGCTCGGTTTCAGTGGCAAACGTGCGGACACCTGCGGCCTCGAAAAAAATGCGCTCGATTGCCAATTCGGCTGCGCTGGATACGAGATCACCGGACACGGTGCCAGCGGACACGGGACCAGCGGACACGGTGCCACCGAACCCAGCGCCACCGGCCACCGGCAGGTCGACCAGACGGCGGACCGAGATCGCAGCAGTCGCGGGCGAAACAGGGGGCATGGCAACTTTCGGTCCGAGGCCTCACAGGCGTGCCACGGTCAAGCTACCGCGTCGAGATTTGCAAGACACGCGTCCATGCCATCCGGTGACACTCATTGCGCTGTCTGAGGACCCGGCCAATTCGACCGGACCCACAAGCAGATGCCTATGGGCCCGGTCGTCATTGTTTGCCAATCAACGCGGCTGCACCCAGGCAACCGGCCGATACGTGCCGCCAACCGGCGGATAGTCCACCGGAACCGGATAGCCGTTGACGACGCCACCCGGTACAGCGGAGCCCGCCGCAACGGAGCCCGCCGCATTCGCGGTCGGCCTCGAAGCGCCACCATCGGCCCGGCGGACCGGCGGCGAGGCCGCTCCACCATAGTTGCGGCTCCACGGCTCGCGTGGGTCGTCTGGGACCTGGCGGATACCGGCCCGCGGTGCAGCTTGCACCGGCATGCCGTCGTTTTCGACCTCGACCGTCTCGACCGGCGTAGCGGCTGCGACCGTGCGAGCCCCGACGTACGAACTCGGAGCCGAGCCCGGATACGCATATTGCTGAGTGTGGCCGCAACCGGCGGCAAGTCCGGCTGCCAACAGGACAGCCGGGATCGACACGCCGCACAACGGGCGGCGCTGCGGCGCGAGGCCGCCTTCGTTACTACGCATGACCAACGCCTTGATTTCACCAACTCTGGAACAGGGGACGCAGAACAGGCGTCAAAGGTGCGCCCCCTACGGTTAATTTCAAGCTAAGCAGCGGAGCTAGATTGGACTGGGCAAGTTCCAGCGACTTGACGCCCCGGCTCGCCTGAGTACGTTTTGGTTCAAGCACTCGCTCTCACATAACGATTTTCGGAGGATGGCCGATGTATATCCCGCCAGCGTTTCGCGACGACGACCGCGCCAGCCTTCACGACGCGATCAGGAGCGTCCGGCTGGCTAGCCTCGTTACGACATCATCCGACGGGCTGATGGCATCGCCCTTGCCGATGTTTCTCGACGACCAAGAGGGAGAATGGGGCACGCTCTATGCGCACGTCGCGCGGGCCAACCCGCAATGGCAACAGCAACCGATTGGAGAAGCCATGGCCATATTCATGGGCGATGACGCCTACATCACACCGTCGTGGTACGCGACGAAACGCGAGACTGGAAAAGTCGTCCCGACGTGGAACTACGTCGCGGTCCACGCCTACGGACCAATCGAGTTCTTCGACGACCGCGACAGGTTGCATGACATCGTCGACCGTCTGACAAACTTGCACGAGACGAAACGCGCCGCTCCGTGGTCCGTCTTGGATGCACCGGCGGACTACATGGCCGCGCAACTCAAGGGCATCGTCGGTGTCCGCCTTGCCATCACCCGGCTGGAGGGGAAGCGGAAGATGAGCCAGAACAGGCCAGCCGCAGACCGGGCGGGCGTAATCGCGGGCCTATCGGAAAGTTCAAATCCCAACGAGCAGACGGTGGCAAAGCTGATCCCCAAGGCGTGAGAAACTGGCTTGTTTTGCGGTTCAACCCTGGGAAACAAAGTCGGGCGGCCAGCGGATACCGTCGGCTCGCTAATAAGAGCTGCTCGCTGAGACCGGCGGCATACAAACTTGACCACCTGCCGCAATTGCTTAGCAGCAGCAACCAAGGCCTGCTGCTAAGCAATTGCAATCAAAGACTTATCTTGAATTTTTCGCGCGACACGCCGTAGCATCAAAGCACGGCGACCACGAGTCGCCGCATCCCGAGCGCGAAAGGTTACAGATGCCGCACCCGCCATCCCGATCACGGTCATCCCATTCCCCGTCGTCCGATTTCCTCGCCCAACTGCAGGGCTACAGCCTCACGACGGCGGAAATCCTCTACCGCTTGCCCGATCACCCAGCACTCCTTCAGTCCTACGTCTGGCAGGACTACGACATGGCGCCAAAGTTTCCAAAACTGATCGGCTTTCTCGATTTCTGGAAAGCATCCTTGGACGGACCGTTGTTCAAAATCACAGTCGCGTCGACGCAGCTTGTTCGCCCGGCAGAATTGCGCCTCGTTGGTGCGGAGTACCGGTTGAACTAAGCCGACGTCGCAGCTCGGCCCGCGAGGCAGGCTAAGGTTGCAGGCTCAGGTTGCAGGCTCAGGTTGCAGGCTCTGGTTGCACTGGCGGCCAGAACGAGCCGACGTCAACCGTCATCCCCGGAGGATCGAGCAGCAGGTGGGCTGATGCGTCATGGACAGTGGTATGAAAGCCGTCGCCTTGCCGACGATGGTGGATGACTTGCCGGTCGTCCGGCAGCACCACGATGTAGTGGATGATGCTGGCCACCCGCGTGTAGCCCGTCAGCTTTGAGCCCGCATCGAGACGGCGCGAGGACGGCGACGACATCTCAACCACGATCAGCGGCGCTGGCAAGACCATGGAATTCAGGTCCTGCACGACGCCACACTGCACGGAGACGTCGGGTTCGTAGTTGCGCCAGCCCTCTAACCCCACCGGTGGCACCTCAACCGACATGCCGTCGGTGAACACTTCGCAGGCGAGACCATCACGCTCAACGATTTGTAGAAAAACTCGGAAAATCAGACCCTTCACCCTATTATGCAGTGCACGCTCTGGCGCCATCGCGATCGGCTCCCCGTCAACGAGCTCGTAACGGCGCGGTTGCTCCACCGCCCAATCGCGGAACTGTGCAGCCGTCATTTTGATTTTCTGTTGGATCGTCATCCAGCAAGCATAGCCCAAAGGGTCACCGCCAACCAGCGGCCACCACCTGCTCTATTCAAGACGTTTTAGACGCCTTGAGCGCGCTGCGTCCGGCATAGCGCGCGGCGGTCTCCAGTTCTTCCTCGATGCGGATCAACTGGTTGTACTTCGCCAAACGGTCGGAGCGGCACAGGCTGCCGGTTTTGATTTGCCCGCAGTTGGTCGCAACCGCGAGGTCGGCGATGGTCGCGTCCTCGGTCTCGCCGGAACGGTGGCTCATTACGGCGGTGTAGCCCGCCCGCTGCGCCATCGAGACCGCGTCGAGCGTCTCGGTCAACGTGCCGATCTGGTTGACCTTGACCAGGATCGAATTGGCCGTGCCAGTGTCGATGCCCTGTTTCAGGCGGGTGGTGTTGGTCACGAACAGGTCGTCGCCGACGAGTTGCACGCGGTTGCCGAGGCGCTCGGTCAGGATTTTCCACCCTGCCCAGTCGTCCTCCGACATGCCGTCCTCGATCGACACGATCGGGTAGCGGTTGCATAGGTCTTCGAGGTAGGCAGCCATCTCGGCGCTCTCGAGAGAGCGCCCCTCGCCTTCGAGCTTGTAGACGCCCTTGTGGCAGAACTCGGTTGCCGCGCAATCAAGCGCCAGCACGACGTCGTCGCCGGGCTTATAGCCAGCCTTTTCGATCGACTTGACGATAAAGGCGAGCGCATCATCCGCCGACTTGAGGTTGGGTGCAAAGCCGCCCTCGTCGCCGACGGTGGTGTTGTGGCCAGCGTCCTTCAGCGCTTTCTTGAGGGTGTGGAAGATTTCGGCGCCAATCCGCACCGCATCGGCGATACTCTCGGCACCGACCGGCATGATCATGAATTCCTGGATGTCGATCGGGTTGTCGGCGTGTGCCCCGCCGTTGATGATGTTCATCATCGGCACCGGCAAGAGATGCGCGCTCGTCCCGCCGACGTAGCGGTAGAGTGGCAAAGCCGACGCATCGGCTGCGGCCTTGGCGACCGCCAGCGACACGCCAAGGATCGCGTTGGCGCCGAGACGCGCCTTGTTCGGCGTTCCATCGAGCGCGATCAGGGCCGCGTCGATGCCGCGCTGGTCTTCGGCGTCGAGGCCGGAAAGCGCGTTGAAGATCTCGTGATTGACGGATTCGACGGCCTTGAGCACGCCCTTGCCCATGTAAAGGCCGGTATCGCCATCGCGCAGTTCGACAGCTTCATGCGCGCCGGTCGATGCGCCCGACGGCACCGCAGCGCGGCCCATGGAGCCATCTTCGAGATGAACATCGACCTCGACTGTCGGGTTACCGCGGCTGTCGAAGATCTGGCGGCCGACGATGTCGATGATGGCGGTCATGGGGGCAGCTCCTAAGCGCGGACGGAATGACGTTGGAACGTCAACTGTATTCACGTTGCGGCTTGTAGCGCGTCCAACCGCTGGCGCAATAAGGTACGTGGGCCCACCGCGCCAAGCGCCCAATGACGCGCCGACCACCCGATGAGCTGCGTCGTCCAGGAGACAATCCCAAATGTCGAACGATGCACCTGCCACGCCCGTTTCCGCCATGCCCGGCAGCGCTGCCCTCGTGCTGTTGTCAGGCGGACAGGATTCAGCCGTCTGCCTCGCCTGGGCGCTGGATCGCTACGCCCGCGTCGAGACCGTTGGCTTCGACTACGGCCAGCGACACCGGGTAGAACTGGCTGTCCGTCCAATCGTTCGTGAACGAGTGGCCGCGTTGCGAGCAGATTGGCACGCGCGTCTCGGCGAGGATCACATGGTCGCGTTGCCCGAACTTGCTCGCATCAGCGACACAGCGCTGACCCGCGACGCCGAAATCAAAATGACTGAGGCCGGTCTGCCGTCGACGTTCGTACCCGGACGCAACCTACTGTTCTTGACCTATGCGGCCGCAATCGCCTACCGCCGCAGTATCGGCGTTCTGGTCGGCGGCATGTGCGAGACGGACTATTCCGGTTATCCTGATTGCCGCAACGACACCCTGCAAACGTTAGCGCGCGCGATCTCGCTCGGCATGGACCGCACGATCACAATCGAAACGCCATTGATGTATGTCGACAAGGTCGGCACCTGGGCGATGGCTGAGACGTTGGGTGGCCCCGCTCTGGTCGACCTGATCGTAGAACACACACACACTTGCTACCTGGGTGACCGCTCGCAGCGCCAAGCCTGGGGCTATGGCTGCGGCTCGTGTCCAGCGTGCGAACTGCGAGCGAAGGGTTGGGACGTGTGGCAGCGGGGGCTTTGAGCGGTGCAGCCAGACGTATCAGGCAGGGAGTGGATGACAAATGCCGCTTGCGTTTTTTTCAATTGGCGGTTCAGCCGCGCGCAAGCTTGCGTGTGATGCGACGGCGACCATGCACCACTCTTAGGATAGTGGCGGTATTGGCGGCACTGTCCCAATCGTAAATCAGTACGTACGGGGAAATGACCGCAATCCGAGCCAGTGGCCCAAGTGTTGGTCGCGGCGGACCGGAGCCTGGAAACGCCGCCAACCTTTCATAGACTTTTTCGATCAGGCCGAGGTATTTTTGAGCCGTTGGAAGACCCGCGACGGCGGCCATATGGGCGATGATAGCGTCGATATCCGCGTCAGCCGAGACCGTGACGACAATTCGGGTCATTGCCCATAAAGCTCGGCCAGCCGCACCGCGTTGCGTTGTAGGTGCTCATCCAAGGACAGCACCCGTCCAGCCGCCACATCGGCCCGCGCTTCGTCGACCGAGCTAGCGGCCCACCCCATATCCCCAGCCTCTAACGCCATACGCTCTTCGATCATCTCAGCCAGCGCCGCGTCAACAGAAGCGAACGTACCATCGGCTACTCTGGCCTCAATCCACCGCGCTTGCGCTTCAAGCAACTGGATTGCCATCATAATTCTCCTTCGCCGAACCTCGACGAACCTACTTCAAAGAACGGTCAGCAGCAACACGTGCGCCGCCTCTTCGCAGGCCCGTTAAACAACGACGCCGTCATCGAACCCACTGCTTCCCGATTGAGCGTCAAACCTTGAACGGGGTGAAATCCGTCCCGCGGTCGAAATAGTCCTCACCCTCGGCGCGCTTCAGGAACGCAACGATGCGCACGGTCGCGGGTAGCATCACGATCTCGACCAGCGTCTTCAGCCCGAACTGCGACCACATCAGTACGAACACGAGTTCGTTTGGCATCAGGCCTGAATTGTAGAAGGCCAGCGGATAGAAGATGGCGCTGTCGACGGCCTCACCGGCAAACGTCGAGGCGACAAAGCGGCCCGACATGTGGCGGCCCTCGGTCGCGACCTTCATCCGCGCCAGCACATACGAGTTGACGAACTCGCCGACGGCATAGGCGACCATCGAGGCGATGGCGATGCGCCACGTGTTGCCGAACGCGATCTCGTAGGCTTTCTGGTTCGGCCACGTCGGCGCAGGCGGCAGCGCGACGACCACGGCGGCCATGATTGCGGCAAAGATCAGCGCGGCAAAACCGGCCCAGATCACACGGCGCGCGCGAGAGTAGCCGTAGACCTCGGTCAGGATGTCACCGAACACGTAGCTGATGGGAAAGAACAGAACGCCGGCCCCAAAAACAAACGGGCCGTACCACGGCAACTCGATAACAGCGGCTTTGGCTGGCCCGATCAGGTTGGCGCACACCAGCACAACGACGAACGCGACCATGACGAGGTCGAGATAACGGTAGGTGCGTGGTGATTGAGCACGATGGGTGGCATCGGCAGTCATGTGGCCCCCTTAGATCGACATCCTTAAACGGTCGGCCGCGCTGAAACGATCACGCCAGCGCGATCACCCGCCGCGTTTGGCACGCAGCGCTTGCCAGTAGGCGAGGCGTTTGGTGATCTCGCGCTCAAAACCACGTTCGCGCGGTTCGTAGAATTGCGGCCGAGATGTACCGCCAGCGCGTTTATCGCTTTCGCTTCCAGCAACCATTTCATCGGGGAAATAGGTCTGGCCAGAGAAGCCGTCGGGCTCGTCGTGGTCGTAGCGGTAGCCGTCGCCATAGCCCTGGTCGCCCATCAGCGAGGTTGGCGCGTTGAGGATGTGCTTGGGTGGCATCAGGCTACCATGTTGTTTGGCCGCGCGCATGGCGGCCTTGTAGGCGACATAGACGCCGTTCGATTTGGGCGCAGTAGCGAGGTAAATCGTGGCTTGCGCCAGCGCCAATTCCGCTTCGGGCGAGCCGAGGAATTCGAACGCGTCCTTGGCGGCGAGCGCCTGATGGAGCGCATCAGGGTCGGCGAGGCCGATGTCCTCCACGGCCATACGGACGAGGCGGCGGGCCAGGAACAGACGGTCTTCGCCCGCATCCAGCATTCGGCACAAGTAATAGAGCGCGGCGTCGGGGTCGGAGCCGCGTACGGATTTATGCAGCGCGCTGATCAAGTTGTAGTGCCCGTCGGCGCTCTTGTCGTAGAACGGCGCGCGGCGCTGGACGAGCTTGACGAGTGCCTCGCGCGACAGCAGCGGTTGGCCTGGCGCAACACCGGCGAAGACATCGCTGGCGAGGTTGATCATCGCGCGGCCGTCGCCATCGGCCATACCGATCAGCGTGGCGCGGGCGTCCTCAGTGAGCGGGATGGGGCGGCCCTCGGCGGCTTCGGTGCGGGCGAGCAGCGCTTCGAGCGCGGTCTCGTCGTGGCGATTGAGCACGAGCACGCTGGCGCGCGACAGCAACGCGGCATTGAGCTCGAAGCTCGGGTTCTCGGTCGTGGCGCCGACCAGGGTGATCGTGCCGTCCTCCATGTGGGGGAGGAAGCTGTCCTGCTGGGCTTTGTTGAAGCGGTGGATCTCATCGATGAACAATAGCGTGCCGCGACCCCGAATGCGGTTGGTCTTGGCGCGCTCGAAGGCTTTACGCAGGTCCTGCACGCCGGAAAAGATCGCCGACAGTTGCTCGAACTCGAGGCAGCTCGCCTCGGCGACCAATCGCGCGATGGTGGTTTTGCCGCAGCCGGGCGGCCCCCACAGGATCAGGCTCGGCAGGCGCCCGCTGGCGATGTAGCGGGTCAGCGTGCCGTCGGGGCCGACGACGTGGTCCTGGCCGACGACGTCGGATAATTTGCTGGGCCGCAGCCGATCGGCCAGCGGGCGATGCTGGCCGAGCGACGGGTCGGCGGCAGGGGTTGCGGCTGGGTTTGACGGTGCGGTGGCGAATAGGTCGGACATCGGCGCACGCTAGCCGATGTCAGCGGCGGACGGGAGTGGGGTGCACTTGGCCCATCACATCCGCCGTCGCCGCAATCAGCGGGCTGGCGTTAGGACATCGGTTGCACGGCCGTTCGCCCAGGTGCCGCGCAGGACGCCGGTTGCGGGTTCAAAGCGATAGATGACGGGATGGGTATCGCCCCAATCGATCGTCAGGATGTCGCCTTTCATGCTGCCCTGGCCGCCGTAGGTCTGCCCGTTTGTGAGCCGCCATTCCAGTTTGACGTTGTCGGCGCCGCCCCGGATGGTGACTTGCCCGGTGTAGCGTTGGCCATTCACCAGCGTGCCAGTGACGGTGTAGAGCCCGGCAATGTTTGGCAGGGCGCGCGCTGGCGGTGGTGCGGCTTGTGGCGGCGGCGGTGGAGCGAACGATTCAGGCGCGGGCGGTGGTGAGACGTCGAGCGGCAGCAGCTTGGCAACCGGAGCGACGGCTGGCGTGTTCGAATAGCAGCGGCCGTTCCGCCCGCAGTGGAATCCCGGCCCACAGTACGATCCATTTCCGCAGACGCGGTCGCTGCTGCGGTTGAGACAGGCGGTTCCGTTCTTGATGCAGATTTGCCCTGATCGGCAGTAGCCGCCGCCGCGACAGCACGCGCTTCCAAGCGGCGCGCATCCACCGTTGGCACATAGGCCGTATCCGGGGCGACAGCTTCGGGCGTCGGCTGGCGTGTCGATCAGCCCGGCGGACAGCACGAGAATCAGCGTTGCGGCAGCCCAGAGCTTTAGTGCGGTTGCGAGTTTGCCAAGGTGAGCGCGGTGGTGAGCGTGGTGATTGCTCTGGCCGATGCGTATCGGTGGTCTACACGTTCGAGAATTTCGACGGGTCAGCATAGCCAGCAACATTTTTGAGAAACCCCGGATGGGGCGGGGGTTACACGCGATCCTGGGCTCGGACAACTGTTTAGGGGTGAGGAACATGGGCGGTGGGAGTTCAGCTAAGGGCGGGCCAGCAAGTGACTTGATGCTAAGCGGCTGCGGGCAAAATCACCATGAGCCGGGCACCACCGGTCGGCGAGGCGTCGATCCGGATACTGCCGTCATGGGCCAGACAGATCTGATATGCGATTGCGAGCCCAAGACCACTGCCGCCGGTTGTCGAACTGCGCGATGGATCGAGACGGTAGAACGGCTCAAACACCGCGACGCGTTCAGACACCGGGATGCCGGGGCCATCGTCGTCGATCACCACCACGACACGATTAGGCAAAACTTGAAAACTGACACGGGCGGTGCCGGCATGGCGCAGAGCGTTGTCGATGAGATTGTCGAACAAACGCCGTAACGCGACCCGGTCCCCTGAAACATTCAAGGGGACAGGCAGCGACGGTTGTGTCGTCGAAATTCGGTCATCAGCGCGATCGGCGATGTCGGCAACAAGCAAAGCAATAAGATCAATACGCTCGCGCGTCTCAGGTGATGCACCACCTTTAGCAATGGTCATCGCATCGTCGATCAATGCCGACATGTCATCCAGATCGACGGTGGCTTTATCGTATTGCTCGGGGTCGGAAATACCTTCAGCACGCAATCTCAAGCGGGTGATATAGGTCTTGAGATCGTGACTGACGGCGCCGAGCAAAATGGTGCGGCCTTTGACCAGGGCAGCGATCCGCGCCTGCATTTCGTTGACGGCAGTCATCAGGGCCGCAACTTCGGGCGCACCGCGCGGTTTTACTGGCTGAGGGATTGCGCTTGTGGCAAAAGATGACACGGACGCTGCCAACTCCCGCAACGGCTTGGCTTCCCTGGAAATGGCGACGAGAGCCGCAATCCCAACCAGTGCACCGATTGCCCCGATTATAAAACCTGGCGGTATCCCGAAAACTGCGGGACTGATTTCGACCCGCGTTTCGAACACGATCCAATTCCCGTCGCTGAGGGAGACGGCGATTTTGAGCGGAGCGCGCGAAAATGATTGCAACCGCCCGAAGTTGACGCGCCACGGAGCCGGATCGCTTTTCGGTTCCATGAATGCCAGCACCTCATGTTTGCCCACCGAGTGGAGAAACTGGGCAACAATCCATTCGACATTGGGAAGGCGCTGATCAGCAACTTCGCCTTTTGGTCGGCTGGTCTGGAATGTCGCCACCACGGTCTCGGAGTTGATGGCCTTCAACACCAATTCACGCTGACGGACATCAGCCCGATCAACGAGTTCGATGACGGCGGCGGCGCGCTCCGGCAGAAGCGTCCAACCGTCCCCATCCCCCGTTTGCCGATTGAGCAGGTAACCGATCAGTGCGTTCGCGGCCACAACCACGAATAGGGCTAACATCAGGATCGCCATCAGGCGGCCAGCAAATCCCAGACGACCAAGCACCGCTCAACACTCCTTGACCGGAAAGCTCAACATGTATCCGGAATTGCGAATCGTTTTAATCAAAGGTTCACCGTCACCGGATGGCTCTTGGTGTTCCAATTTCTTGCGCAGGCGGCTGAGTTGCACGTCGATGGTACGATCCAATGTGTCGCTGCGACGACCACGGGTCCAATCCATGAGTTGATCGCGTGAGAGCACGCGCGACGGACGGGTTACGAAACACTCAAGCAAATCGAATTCAGCGCTGGTCAGATCGAGTGGGCATGCCTCTCCCTTTAGCTCAGGCCAACGCTGCGTGAACTGAGCCGAAGCGGCGGCAGCGGCGGGCGCCATCGATGATCTGGCGCATGGTGCGGGCGGGTTTTGCTACGACGCTCTCG